>Ga0210040_10010914_pt1 | contig 10359 bp, 7 predicted proteins | sample CryGeyCG12114_NA_FD_185462 | JGI IMG/M metagenome (GOLD analysis project Ga0210040, IMG submission 185462) | Groundwater microbial communities from aquifer - Crystal Geyser CG19_WC_8/21/14_NA (SPAdes) (version 2) | ecosystem: Environmental > Aquatic > Deep subsurface > Groundwater | place: USA...
TAAACATGGTGACCATATGTAAAAGGCAGTACTATGTGATCGAATTGTATTGCGAATACTTTTTTTGCTAGTGTATCTCTAATGTTAGTAGAAATGCCAGAGCCAAAGCGTAGCTTAATATATAGGATGGTTCAGTCTACGTGTCCAGTAGACTCACAAAATGTACCCTAACGTTGACTGGTAGTATTCGCATATTTTAATGCATACCATAAAGTTGTTTTTAACCAAATCCTTTTCTGCAGACTAGCCAAGCTATTATTTTTGTACGTATCAGTGTTTACGGGCTACCTTGGCTTGATTCCCAATAACTTGTTTTCGTAATGAGTGGTTTTTTAATGTTTTTTTTTTACTTTTCCAGTTCAAGCAGACTCATGCGAAACCTTGCGGAGAAGATGAGAAGGGATAAGTTGAATACTTATATCTCGGAGCTTTCCTCTCTTGTTCCTATTGTTGCCATGGCTACGAAAAGAATGGACAAGACATCCGTTCTTAGACTCTCTGCCAATTTTCTTAGAATCCACCTGAGTACGTGAATTTATTGCATGGAAAGAGTCTCGCATAGAGCTATTTGGTGTAGCTGATTTTCTTTCATTAATTTCATGACACAGGCTTAAAACAAGACAAAAAACCCACCGCACCTGTAGTTGTTCCCAAAGAGTTGGAAAGCTTTCTGTCCACCACTTTACTGGAAGCTTTAGAAGGCTTCGTGTTGATAATGACCTCATCAGGAAAAATTGTGTACATTTCGGACAGCGTTGAAAAACTGTTGGGACATTCCCAACTGGACCTCATGGGACAATCTCTGTATACTATTTGCCATAGTGGAGATCATGAAATTCTACGGCATCACATGCAGCCCTCATTCCCTGAAGGCAAGGACAGTAAGTTTGAAAAAATAAATTTTTCTTGATGTTTTATTATGTTTACTCAATGAGTTATGTATATTAAATAGCTGTGTAGGATATTTTGAATTTGTATGAAAATTGAGGTTGATTAAAATATAATTATTTCAGAAGATTCTCCCGATTCTGGTAAAAATGAGCCAGACCAAGTCCCCGCATCACCCTCTTTTCTCAACAACGCTCCTGAAGACAGTTTTTCAGGACTCTCATCTGGTGAGAGAAGATCTTTTCATGTGAGACTCGCAGAAAGATCAATGGCCAGGGGTGACCCTGCACGCCATGTTACAGTTCATATGATTGGGATCCTAAGACCACCAAGTACAAAGAAGGAGAGTAAGCCTACCTCCAAGGGCAAGAAGGGTACTGATAGCTTATTTTCTTTCTTTCTTTGACTCCTTTGTTTCTTCTTTTTGGCAAAGTTTAAGTCTGTTATTCATTTGTTTGTATAGACTCTACTTCAACATCCCCAGTTGGAGAAGAGCATCTTCTAGTTTGTATCGCCAGGCCATTTCGGAACAAAGGGATCACAGAGCTCTCCCTCATGGAAGCAGTGCAAGATGAGTATATCACGAGACACCTTCCTGACGGACGGATCATATACTCAGACCACAGAATATCATTTGTTGCGGGGTACATGACCGAAGAAGTGATCGGAATGTCAGCCTTCAACTTTATCCACCAAGACGATTTGCCCTGGGCTACCGTTGCGAATAGACAAAGTAGGATGTTTTATTCATTAAAAACTCTTTATGTTATCATATGGATGGTGTGGCTAATGCTGGTTTTTATTGAATGTGCACAGTGTTTAGTAGCGTTGAAGGGCAGGGTTTTACTGTCTTGAGACTACGAACCAAAACTGGCACCTTGATTCATCTTCGAACAAGAGGGTTCTTGGAGTTCAACAAGACTACTCAAAAAGTGGAAACATTTGTTTGCATCAATACACTACTCCCGTAGGTTTCATGATTAGCCTATTGCTTGTTGCGTCTGATGCGTTTACTTGTCTATATCTATTTTTATTAGGAAATGACTCTAACTTGTGCTTTATTTTATAGTGCGGAAGAAGGAGGTAAAGAGTTGGAAAAGGAACGAGAACGAATCACTCCATTTATCACGTTTCAACAAGTGACCACTACCGCTACTGCCACAGCCAGTAGTTCCAAAGCTTTGGAGTGTGAGGCCAGTGATACAGCTTCCTCTTCAGTTGCTCCCCAAAAGTCCGTCGAGATGACGCCCTCTGGAGTGACAAAGGTTGGCAACACGTTGATCAGCACTTCTAGCAATATCACGTTGATCCCTATGGACTCCGTGGGCAGCAAGGAGTGCTTGTTGCAGATGGGGTTCACTCCATCCGTACGAGCGGCTCGAAATTCAGAGCCCACAACCACGGGCAACAACAGTATGCAGCCGGCTCTGCTTGTACCCAAGTCGATATCCCCAGCAGAAATCCGGAGTTGTCCAACTGACGACCATGGAAGTACAAATTGTTCAGCTAAAAGGAGAAAAACGGATTCTAGTTGTCTCTCGACTTTGCCTCATTCACCTACTCCTACACTGATCTCTTCTCCCACTAGTAACAGTTCCGTGGACTTGAATTTAGCGGACCTTCTGGGCAACCACACTAATAGTCGGGATCTTCTGAAAAAAGTGTCCGATGCGCTCACTTCAGTAACAGAGGCCTCTCAAATTGTCACAAGTCCTTCATCTCGACCAACTCCTCCAAGACTCAAACGGTCTCTGTCTGATGTTAATGAACTGATAGTAACATCCAGTGCCAAACGGTCCATGGTCCCAACTGCCTTCATTGTTCCCTATAGTCATCATTCACCTAACTTGAGTTCAAAATGGGTCTCCGATGCAAAAACGACGGCTACTTCGACGACCACCACAACGGTCCTTTTTGACCAACACAATAATAATGGATAACAAGTCCCTCCGGAGATCTTGTAGTTTTTATTCCTTTTCTCTTCTTATATTTCATCATGTCTATTAAGTTGCGTGTGCTCTATCAAGCGTTTTATTGACTTAGTTAGTTAGTGAGTTTGGTTTCCACTGTTTTATGGTAGGAATAGGTAACGGTCTGGTGTATCCAAGGGAGTTTTCAGTTTCCATTATTCAAAGAAATGTGTAATGATGGAGACTAGCTGTGTAAAGGTCACTTATTTGTTGTACGACAATCATTAAGTTTGGGTACATAGTTAGAGCATGCATATTATCTTTAGTACTGCGAGTGTATGAGAATAGGCTGACTTTTGCAGGATTCCTTCTTTGTTGGCTGGTGTTGGTGCAATCTTTTGTCATATATTTGGTCTTGCAGTTCCTCCTGGAGTGTATACTGTGAACTGTCACTCTGATGCAGCATAATTAATCCATTTGGGAAAGGAAAATACTTTTATCTGTAGCTCATTTTATGCTCAGAGAGTACATAACTTTTTTTAATTGGCCTTTATTTTCTTATTGTCGTTGCATAGTTTTTTTTTTGGCCTCCAAATTCGTTTAGTCATAAATAACTACTACACGACACTTTATTATTATTTATTGCATGTGAAATAAAATTTTGAAATGAAGGGATTCAAGTCTAACTGGTGGTATGTTTTTGTCGTTTTTGTATTCTGTCTGAGTTAGGTGGACATGAACATGTCGTTCCAAATAAGCTTGCTTATTTACTGGGTTGCAAATATCAAATATGTGACAAATAAGGAAAGTAAAAAGCGTCAAATTCTTTGGTTTGGTCTAGTTCAGAAATCATTTTGGAAGTATTCTTGCCTTTGTATTGTACTGACTGGTTTGAGCCGAAGTGGTTACGTAATGGATGAGACGAAGATATGTTTGATTTGGTCTGACCTTGTGTACAGGTCCATGATGGATTAAATTTGTAAAAAATTTTGGAAATAGAACTATTGTGAATATAACGAATATATTGTATATCTTACTACAGCTGTACAACGTTTCATTAGTCTTTATCATCATCCTTATCATTATTTATATGAGCTCAAAGAGTTTATCAGAATATTTAACAGTGATTTCGTTTCTTTTGAAGTCTACATGTAAGTGAGTAATACCCATAAGACTGATATAATTATGAAATGTTAGACACGCTAATTTTCGTAACAATACTAAAAAGAATGATGGCTCTGTGTGAACTTTAGCGTTTTTAGTAAATATAAATATGGCTTGTAGCCTATTTGGAGACTGAGGAGGCGCATTGACTGCTTCACATTTGACAGGACTAACAAATTGAGCATTCTCTTTGACAGCTGTTACTATTTTCGAATTTCGATTAACTGATGTAGACTACAAAAAATGCTATGAATGCCGTAAATTCTTTATTATAACTCGGATGAGAGCGAATCAAAGAAAAAGGGGTGGGGAATTATTCTAGCTTCTATTTTTTGTGCTATGTCGTAATTACAAAGAGTAAACGTGTCATGTCGCCGTGAAATATTGAAATGACGATTTGTTTGATTGTATGGTTGAAATCTAAAATTTGGTGCAATTTTAATTTCCATGTTGCATGAATGTTCGTGTGGACATGTGTGCTCCGATGTAGGGGTATAATCCTGAATTTACGGTTGTTTATGAACTTCTTTCTTGCTTTTGTCTGTGTACATGATAGCTATCACATCATCGTATGTAATCGTTTTCAATTACCGTAAAATACAAGTGCAAACCAGTCCATGTATTTCTATGTTAATGATGCGTTATATTAACACTTGTGAGTGAAAATTTGTTTCAAACTTAATAAACATCAGACCTATAGAATACGGAATCACTAAAATAATAACAATTTAAATTCAAGTTTACGATTTTTACATCAGGTAACTGTTGTCATATGCAGCTCCCTATAAGTAGTCTCATCAACTGGATATGAACATCCGATTTTGGGATTTTTTTACAACTGATGTATAATATGCTTTCGCTTTTGAACTATTTGTACGGTTTTCTGGAGTGAATATTATAAGATCGCAAAGTTATTCATTGAAACGAAATACGAAATGCGTTTTGGCTCTATATTTATAGTCTGCCTGATGGTATTAACTGATTAATTATAATAGTTCCAATTAAAGTTTCCATATTTTAAAAATTTCTTTCGAAAAAAACAATGTTGCGCACTGTCATTGCAGCATAGAATTTGACAAATTCTGCTTTGTCTTTTGTAAGCATATAATTATTAACCCGGTTGAAACAACGCTAGTTTTGCATTCATCTTGCAAATGACAGCTTTATAGCTATGCATCTATTCAACGAGCTGGAAACAAAAAGAGTTTAAATTCTGTTCTCACGATTGACCAACAGACACAGGTTACTTTAAACATATATAAATGCATAGATATATATATATATATTATATTATATATATGTAAAGTAGAGGCAGAAGATGAGGATCGTCGAAAGAGAGTTTACTGCAATGCCATTGTTGTACAAGTCGTAATAAAAATTTGAATTAATTAACAGCATAAACAAAGTACTGTACCGTGTTCTGTCTTTTCTACTGTCTCAGGGAAGTGACTCTATATACCCGTGTATGCATATAAATTACTTTCACATTTCTCACTTTTTTCACTTTTTCATTATGTTGATAATATGATCAATGATACTGAAACTTCAAAATACTAGTACTGTGAACCTCTATGAACATTTCCACTGTGAAATTGATCCATAAATCATATATTTAACAATCGGGTGTGTCCAAAATTATATATTTTTATTCGTATTTCTTATTCAAGCAGTCACTTTAAATTGGTTTTAATTTTATATTTTATACATATACTAACTAAGTCATAATCACCCATGCAGGCTGATCACTCGCAAAACAAGTCAAACGTTCAAAGTTTAGACTCGAGACTATTTAATGTACGCTGCGAACATTGTCAGTATCATGTTCTATTCAGAATATATACACAATTTTTCATCATGTTTCGTACTTTATAATAAACTACGATTATATACCATGATCTTGGGACGTAGCATCACGGTCAATTTAAACTTACAGCACAATGTTTCCAATCCACAGTGAGTGAGTCAAAGCTGTATATCATCGGGTGGACTGTTCAAGAGAATTACAAATGGATCGCGAAGACTCAACTCTACCACATCAATTTCATTAGGTCAGTCCAATTCCTATTCTTATGCAATATGAAACAAAAGGCACAGTATGAACTTGGGAGATTAAACGGCTGCGTTGACACTGAAACAACTAGAAGCAGCTGTATCTCATTCCCGTCAGTAGCTTTCATTACATGTAATATATTCATACGGTGCTACTTTTCTTTAGCATTTGCTGTCTTTCTAAATCCATAGACTGGGAACACCTGTTTTTTTAAACAAAATAACAAAATAATTGCTATCTTGTTTGTTGATATCGTGTAATGCTACTGGTTCAAGATACAGAGAGCAAACTATATAAAATAACAATGAGATGTTTCTATTCGTGAGTACAACGATCAATGCCAAATCTTTAACTATAAGTACTTGTTTTAGTCTTGAGTGCCATTTAAAAAATCTGGATGGATCGATATCCTTTATCCTACAAAAAAAAGAGACCAGGGCACTTCTGGTCAGTCTGCAAGCAAACATTTAACACAGCTGAATAGATCGCTTGTTCATGGATGATTTTGTTGAAAAAATGATGAAATAAACACCATAGTTGATACCAAACTGTACTTAGTGTAAGCAAAATCCTTGGAAATAAAGAGGAATAACCTTTTCATATTTATAGCTATGAATAATAAAAACTTCAATCAGCTGTGCCAATGACCAAAACTGCAGTCTAGTCCCTCAAATTGTGCTCTCAACATGATTTCTCAATACGGATAATTACATTCATATTTTAAATTCATTCATAGTAGGTTTACAGACAACAAAGATAAGCGTAAAAAAGCACTGGCTGACATACAAACTCGTGCGTTAAAAAGACATGATTATCTGTACTCGATAACAATTTTGAAAGTTTTCAGAACGAATCTAATATGGTAAGGGGTTGGAAAACGATTAAACAGAAACTTAAAACTATTTTAAACAACGATCAAAATAAACAGAACCAACATATCCTCCACGCATTGCCTTTGACACATTCGCTTCAAATAGTCTGCGATTCGTTTGTAACACTTCAGCAGCCTCCTTATTTAATGGATCTTCTGGATTGGGTTCCTATATTGAAAAGTTTTTAAAACAATGTATACGTAAGTAATATTAGTTATTACGTTTGTATTCATGCATGTGGAAAGTCGACGAAGGTCATATAAATAGTACAATGTTAGGAAATACTACGCAACAAGTAATTACCAGAAACAGATACTGAAGCCCATAAACGACTGAGTTAATTGTGAGGACGGGTTTCCAGTCTTCCCGAAGAATATTTAAGCATACATTTCCTTCCAAATCAATGTTCGGATGATATACTTTTGTCTGACATTTCACTTTAGGGGGTTCATGCGGGTAATTGGCCCCAACTCGAAAAGTGAATACAAACTTGCCTCCCTTATAAAATCCTTCATCTGGGCAAATCGTTAATCTAAAATGAAGAAGATCGTCAGGATCGGGAAATTCCGTTGAGCACGTCTTTGGAAGATTCAGCTCATTTAAATCTAATTAAAGTTTTTAATGATTGAAATAAAGAACTCCACACGATTGAATAATAAGCAATAAGGTTCCCATTATCATTTTACCTTTCATGATACGTAGTTGAGCTGGTGACTTTTTTGGCGCAGGAGTCGTTGATGTTGGAGTTGCCTCTCCATCCTTTTTTTGTTGTTGCTTTAATGAGAACAATTTAATCATCGTGTTTTCTCAAAATAATCGACGGATTGTCGTCGCTCGGATTTTTGGGCTCTTCAAATAGACAACGATACAAATAGGAATTAAATAAACTAGCTGCAATGCTACAAAAAAAGTTTGAAATGAACTTATATTTTTGATAATAATTAGTTGATTTTCGTTAACTTTTAATGCTTTAAAGCCTTACAGTAATTGGTATCAGTTCAATTATTGTTTGCACTCTCAAAAGAATGAGACCATTTTCATCCGTTGTTTTATTGAAAATGAATATGATGGTCACCCTAGCAACCTTTTGAACACTTCGTTTGAAGGAGAACGAATAGTACAGCGAATGCGATTACTTGCAACTGGTGACCTTAATTCAGCTGAAAGTTTAAAACCAACAAATCGTGAGCACAGGTTAATCACATTTACTTCCATTCAAACTCAATTTCTTTGCTCTCAGTACAAACGAATTCAAAAAGAAACATACATTCCATCTAATCCATGATTGCTGAAGCAAATTATTGTTTGATTGCAAACAAACACAAACCTCTTTAGCAGCCAAAACACAAAATTTATAGCAGACGACTCCTGATAAAATTAGATTAATTTTAAATGCGCACTTGTTTATTAAATTAAAGAGTGAAACACCACCACTCTCAGACAGAAATCTAACCCTATGTGATTAATATGTAGGATTAAATTGTTTTGCAACTTCGTTTCGTTGTCAAACAGTCGCTAGATACTCGCTAACTCGCTCCTACTCCAAGGTAACAGTATATGCAATGTGCGCCGCTTTACCTGCACGGTACTTCGATAGTGTAAATCATTTCCAATTGCTGCGTTAATTAATGGGAAAGATTGATCTTACCCAAATGTATGGCATGAAAACCTGTCATTGGATAGAAACTAACTGCCAATTAATGTTCCATTTAAAATTTCCCATTTCGAAATTTCTTGAAATGGAGAAAGTTTCGACGCTTGCCCTAATCATAACTGTGAACTTCCCGTTCCCACTTCCCACAGATTAGAGATGTGCGCCGCCGCGCCGCCGCCGCCGACGATTTTTAGGGTCATGTGACTTGCCGCCGCCGCCGACAATTTTTTCGGCGTACGCCGCCGCCGATTATTTTCCAGCGGAACCACTTAAAACAATAATTCTATTTGCTAAATAATTGTTCGGATGCAAACAAAAACAACAGTACTTTGCAGTTTTCATAAGCAAGCATGCTGTTAAAAACGCAAACACACACACTAATTGTTTTTTCTATGGATGGGCGAGCGTGAGATTATCTCACCTCTCCAAATGATTTTCGCTGGAAAAATCATTTCATAGCATGGGCTTACCTGCCTCGACCAAACCTTCAAACTCTATCTCCTTATTCAGTTTTGAAGCTAGAGCTTCCATTTAAAAAGTTATTGGTAGATATGGCTTGTGTCCACAATATAACGAGCCATTTTTTTAAATTCGTCTTAGTTAGGAAGTTATTCAGGGAAACATCATGTTTGGTCCTTAGTAACTATGAGAACTTTTTTTAAGGAAATTTTTTTCAAAATTTTTAACTTTTTTTGAGACGTTTTTATTGGTTTATATTTTGCTTAAATAAAAAATTGTTTTTTGACAATTGTTCGGAATTATATGCTTTTTCTACCTAGTCTATCCATTTTAACCAATTAATGCTCCTGACTGCAACATACATGAGCACTCAAAGTTGGTAGAAAAAAAATATTTTTCAACATTTTTTGGATAACGTTTACAAGTACATTCCGCCCTAAAGATTTTCTTGAGACTCACATATGTTATGCAGAATTGTCCAATTAATATTCTATGAAAGTTTTGAATGCCTACCATCAATGCTTCATAAAGAAATTATATTCTAAATTCATAAAAAAAAATTTCTTAAATTTTAGTTACACCATGGATACTAAATGTTTTTCAAATCTATAATGATTTATCTTTGAAGAAGTCATATTGGAAATTGGAATATAATATTACAAGTTATAATTTAAAACGATTAGATTTTAAAAGCGTAAAATAAAAAATTAACTCGGTAAAACCGAAACGACCTATGGATGGGGTCTAATGCAGCCGGAAAAGTATTAAACACGATGTAGTTATTAACAATGATAGGTAACTAATATCTGCATCAATGTAAAGTCAAAGGTCCAAGAAAATTTTTAAATATACTGGTGCTGGTAAATAGGCTCCACGCCGCCGACGCCGCCGCCGCCGCCGCCGCCGCCGATAGTATGCTCGGCGCACATCTCTACCACAGATGAACAAAGCAGAAGCCATTAAGTTGAATCTTCAGTTTTCTTTTTGCACTATGGCTTTTACATGTATGCATACTAGGCTACTACATGCACGTAGACATATATACATGCCCTATGCATTTGCTTATGATCTCAAATCAGTCAGCGGGATTTACTTTCACCGAACTCACTCCTTTACAATCGTGCAGTGATGTAAGTTTGGTCTCAGCTCCGCTCCGCTCCGCTCCAGAGCTTACATAAATTTTGGAGCTCCGCTCCGCTCCGCTACAGTTCGTACAAAAATTTTGGAGCTCCGCTTCGCTCCGCTCCAGTTCGCACAAAAAATTTGGAGCTCCGCTCCGCTCCGCTCCAGTTCTCACAAAAAATTTGGAGCTCCGCTCCGCTCCGCTCCAGTCGGCACAAAAAATTTGGAGCTCCGCTCCGC
>Ga0210040_10010915_pt1 | contig 10356 bp, 11 predicted proteins | sample CryGeyCG12114_NA_FD_185462 | JGI IMG/M metagenome (GOLD analysis project Ga0210040, IMG submission 185462) | Groundwater microbial communities from aquifer - Crystal Geyser CG19_WC_8/21/14_NA (SPAdes) (version 2) | ecosystem: Environmental > Aquatic > Deep subsurface > Groundwater | place: USA...
GGCCAAACATGCCGTCTCTGAAGGAACAAAGGCTGTCACCAAATACACCTCTTCCAAATAGATTACTGAATCTATGAAGAAGTAAAACGGCCCTTTTAAGGGCCAACATACTTTCCTGAGAGCAAATTACTCTTCGTACTGAATGTTGTAAGCGTCTAACGGTTTAGTCATCTTAATTGGAACAAATTTAAGAGTGCACAGAAAGTATTAAACACCCAGGCTAAACTGTGAAATTCTTACTATCTAAAATACAGATGGCTCATGAACGACCGAAGTGAAATTTGTATGGCTTCATGAATCCGGTATTCCGTTTATACGTAAATCTGGCATGCACGAAAATATTCGGTTGGGGTTTGGGGTGTAGGAAAAAGTACGCTGGACTTCAACCCATATCTCTAAATTTTTTCATAGTCCAGCGCCCCTTCTGCTATTCTGTTCAGTCGTTTTAAATATGAATTCAATAACTGCAGGCTTGACAGACTACAGTGTACTCATGTATTCCGAAATCCAAAATGACTTCCGTAATATAGTAAAGCTTACAAGCTCAAAGATTTGCTTTCGGCTAACAATCTACTATGCTTTTTGTACGGAAATCAAACCCATTAAATAGCATAAGTATAAGTATGAGTCTATCTTTTTCTATGGATCTTACGTTAGCATTGCAAATAAAAGAGAAGTAAAGCAAAATATTCTGTAGGGCTATTTTCCATAGACAATAAAAATCCTAGTGTTTCATTCACTCGTTTATCATTCAGTCTCAACAGCAAATCACAGATCGAGGGGCTGATTGATATTATGGCTTTATAAAACACTATTGTAATTTAGACCTCTAGCTCTTCGTAAAATATGTTGGCCCTTAAAAGGGCCGTTTGATGTTAAGATGATGTGAAGATTTAACCACCGAATCCGTAAAGAGTTCGGCCTTGTCTCTTCAATGCATAGACAACGTCCATGGCAGTGACAGTCTTCCTTTTGGCGTGCTCAGTGTAAGTAACAGCATCTCGGATGACATTTTCCAAAAAGACTTTGAGGACACCTCGAGTCTCTTCGTAGATCAAACCGGAAATACGTTTGACACCTCCACGACGAGCCAACCGACGGATGGCGGGTTTGGTGATACCCTGGATGTTATCACGAAGTACTTTACGATGACGTTTTGCGCCACCTTTTCCAAGTCCCTTTCCTCCTTTACCACGACCAGTCATTTTGAATGAAGTAGTATAGTTTAGTGGAATTAAATGAGAGCTAATTCAACCAAGCGATAGATGAGTTACAAATGTAGAAACTCCTGGTATTTATACTTCTGTGCGGATGAAGCTGAAGCTATCTAATTCCCATAATACAAAAATTCACCGCAGGAATTACCTCTACTTACTCACTCTACTACTTACTACTACTCTATTACTCGCTTGCAGCAAACAGGCTTCTCAAACGTCCGCACGGAAGTATATAAATTTTGTCATGCTGAAAGTAGGTATCACTGTTATCTACTGTTAGTTCAGTTTGTATTACAAATTTTCCATCGTTTATCTCCATATAAATTTTGGTCATTATGACTGAGGATACTACTACCAAAGCCCCAGCGGCTCCTCCAGCTGCAACTCCCAAGAAGGGAGCGAAAAAGGCTACCAAGCCAAAAGTAGCGAAGAAAGACGCTTCTCATCCTTCCAACATCAGCATGATTGTGGAGGCTGTCACCAAGCTCCACGAAAAGGGTGGATCTTCATTTGTGGCCATTAAGAAGTACATCTCTGACAACCACAAGGTTGACGTGGACAAGCAAGGCCGCTTTTTGAAAAAAGCTCTTCTCAAGGCTGTGGAACTTAACAAACTTACTTCCACCAAAGGAAAGGGTGCAACTGGCTCTTTTAAATTGGCAGTAAAACCAAAGGCAGAGAAGAAACCGAAGAAAGCTGCTCCTGCCAAACCCAAGAAGGCAGCAACTGGATCTCCCAAAGTAAAGAAGACTGTTGCCAAGAAAGCTTCCCCTAAGAAGGTGGCTGTCAAAGCAAAGAAACCTGCTTCTCCTAAGAAAGCAGTCAAGGCTAAAGCTCCAGTCAAAGCCAAGTCTCCCAAGCCTGTTGCCAAGAAATTAAAGAAGCCTGCTGCCAAGCCTGCCGCTGCTAAACCAAAAGCTGCTGCCGCCAAGGTGAAACTTCCTAAGGCTAAGAAAGCCGTAAAGAAGTCTCCCAAGAAAGCTGCTGCCAAAGCCAAGTAACTTACTTCTCTCCTCTATTTTCACAAAGGCCCTTTTAAGGGCCACCACTTTTTTCGAAGAGCAAAAAAAATTAAACACTTGAGACGAATTTTAAGTATGACTTCTGAAATACAGATAATGAAATGAGTGAAATATAGATGAGGCATTTTTAATACAAACAATTTATTGCTTTTCTGGTACATATGCATTCTATGCTTATCGATCGCAAACACGCAATTAACTATAGTTATAGTTAGAAAAACTACCAATTAGCCTGATTAGCTTTAAAGTTGTTGTTACTATGTAATTTTATTAAAAACGCCCTTCTTTAAAAATAAGGGTTTTGGTGAGAGGATTCATGAAAAAGTTGAATGATTAAAGTCAATCCGTAAAAAATTTTTGTATGGATTTATACTGAAAAAATAGCTTTGCGGTTCTAATACGGACCAAATTTGGTGTGTTGTTTGTTACTTTACATCAAGCAAAATTGCAAACTTGCTATGGACAAAGTACGTTTTAAATAAACATAGACACGACTCTGATATAGCTTTCGGGATTTACATGATTTTCATATGCAATATAATGCAATTCACAAGAGTAGTTTGAATAACCCTTTGCGTATCTCATAGAAGAGCATAGTTTGACAATCGGTTCATATGGGTTCGCCCGGGGTAAGTTGAAACACTCCAGCACAGAAGCCAAGTCAGTTTGACTTGAGATGAGATGCGACAAATCTTGGCCTTAAGGATTTTTCAATCCTTATTTGCGATAGCAAGATTTTGGTATGCATGCAAAGCTAGACAATATCTTGACTTGCCAACAGTTACTTCATAAGTGGTGGCATGATAGACTTAGGAAAAACTGGGTTTGTGACATGATAAACTCAAAATTGCTTTCGCACAAACAACTATGCTCTCAGGAATAAATGTTGGCCCTTAAAAGGGCCGTTTTGTTTTTAGACGATAGGTAGGATGGCAGCTTAGGCTCGTTCACCACGGATACGTCTGGCCAATTGGATATCCTTGGGCATGATGGTTACTCGTTTGGCATGAATTGCACACAAGTTGGTGTCTTCGAAAAGACCAACCAAGTATGCTTCGGAAGCCTCTTGAAGAGCCATGACTGCAGAGCTTTGGAATCGCAAATCGGTTTTGAAATCTTGGGCGATTTCACGAACCAACCGTTGGAATGGCAATTTGCGGATCAACAATTCAGTGCTCTTTTGATAACGACGGATCTCACGGAGAGCGACTGTACCAGGACGGTAACGATGAGGTTTTTTCACTCCTCCAGTGGCTGGTGCACTTTTCCTTGCAGCTTTGGTAGCCAACTGCTTTCGTGGAGCTTTTCCACCAGTAGATTTACGGGCTGTTTGCTTTGTACGAGCCATAGTTCAAATGAACGATTTGAGAGAGTTGAGGGTTAAATTACAAGTGATCTGAGAAGCAGACAAATGTGTAATGAAGGGTAGACACTATTTAGCGGTACTTATACACATGAAGAGAGTACAAAAATCCCTCCTGAATATGTAAGTACTCCCTGTACTCCGCCCACTTTGGAGTTTATACTCCTGTACTTGCATAGCTACTCGCTAAGTTACTCACTCCAAAAGTATAAATTCCAGGCTGCTTCCTACTGTTCTCATCACTTACGATTTGCAGAGCAATCTGAAATATAAAGTAACTCTCACTCTCTTAAATTTTGAAACATGTCTGGACGTGGTAAAGGAGGAAAAGTTAAGGGAAAGGCGAAGAGTCGTTCTTCTCGTGCTGGACTTCAATTCCCTGTAGGAAGGATCCATCGTCTTCTCCGAAAGGGAAACTACGCTGAGCGTGTTGGAGCTGGTGCTCCAGTATACTTGGCTGCAGTCATGGAATATTTGGCTGCTGAGGTTCTGGAGTTGGCTGGAAATGCTGCTCGTGACAATAAGAAGACACGTATCATCCCTCGTCATTTGCAATTGGCCATCCGTAATGACGAAGAGTTGAACAAACTCTTATCTGGTGTCACCATTGCCCAAGGTGGTGTGTTGCCTAACATCCAGGCTGTTCTTCTCCCAAAGAAGACTGAAAAGAAATCCGCATAGATTACTGTTATAACAAAAAAACGGCCCTTTTAAGGGCCAACATATTTTCCTAAGGGCATTTTATGAGGAAAGGTAATTCGCAACAAATGAATGAACTAAAATTGAGGCGAAAAATATATGGTATTCAATTACTTCAGATATTATACGTTGAATCAAATCAGGAAATACTTTAATGCATTTCATGGGTATTAACGAAGCGTTATCTGTAACTTACAATCTAGCTACTGCTAAAAACCAATAATATAATTTCGAGAATAAATATATCAAATAATTATTTTAAGGACAATCCATTAAAAATATACTTTGAGAGCTTTGCAACATGAAAGACTGTTTTTGTAGCTAGGAGTCCTTTCAGCAAGTAAAAACTCTAGATTTTATTTATTAATAAGAACGTTTCAAAATATTTGACGGAACAGTTCCTTTTATATGTGATTTTTTCCCGAGACGTGAAATGAAATAAGTCGAAATATTTGCGAGTTTGTTTTTGAGACGCCAGAATGAAAAAAGTCTAAACGGTTCTCACTGTGTGTGGTGTAGTAAAAAAGTCGGACTGCCACTGCAGTGTGTTGCCTCATGTTTTCTTTTGTAAATTTCTGTTTGTTGATTTTATTGGCATTCATTGTATGCAATTATTGTCATTGTAATAAATCCATCAAATGAAATAGAAATCACAGCATTCAATTAGTTCAAAACCATTTTTTTCGTCATTTTATTTGGAAACTTTATTCAATAACTGTCAGTTTCTCTTATCATCATCACATGAATTTAGTTTACTATTCAAATCTTTCGCTTTATCACATTCTAGAAACTTGCCGAACGTCAGAAAATTAGTAGATCATCTTCTGCAACAAATGCCAAATAACTTTGGGGCTAAATTTTTCCATTGTTTTTTTGAAACCGACAGTAGTAGCAGTGAGTCTGGCTAAAGGCAAATGGGATCGGCGTGTACACTTTGAAATGGAACCAAGGTATATAGAAAAGTATTTGCAAGCCTACTGTCCTTTACAAGAGGGTAGGTTATCTGTCAATGGTTGTTTTTTAAACAAATAATTTTTTCAAATAGTTTTTTTGGGAGACTCAGAAAATGAACATATTGTTGCCACAACATTTAACAGATTTGGTGATTTAGGTTGCATGAATCGGCCATTTATCGAGGATAGCCGAATAGCATGGGGCAAATGAGCAGTAATTATTTCTGTCCACAGTCCATGCCATAAACTTGTTATTTTTATTTCCTCTGGTACTCAAAAAATGGACCAATGAGTACCGATAAACCAGAAACCAAAGAACGCCAAGATAAAAGAACGTGTATTTCTAATGGACCGTTAGCTATAAACAAAGGATCTCGGAACTCGCATCGTCTTCAGTTACTCTGTTTCTCTCTCCTGTACTCACTACTAGATATTCTATACTCGCTACTACTTACTCTGTACTCACTGGATGCATATAAATACCAGTCCACCACAATTGCACATCATTCACTGTTTGAACTTGCTCTAACGTGCAACTATCACATCTCTCTCATTCTCTTTTAGTATCATCATGCCACCAAAAGTGAGCGGAAAGGCTGCCAAGAAGGCAGGGAAAGCCCAAAAGAACATCTCCAAGGGGGATGGGAAAAAGCGAAGGAAGAAGAGGAAGGAATCTTACTCCGTCTACATCTACAAGGTGTTGAAACAAGTCCATCCTGACACTGGAGTCTCCTCCAAAGCCATGTCCATCATGAACTCTTTTGTGAATGATGTGTTCGAGCGGATCGCTTCTGAATCTTCTCGATTGGCTCATTACAACAAGAGGACTACCATCACCTCTCGGGAGATCCAAACTGCTGTCCGTCTGTTGTTGCCTGGAGAGTTGGCCAAACATGCCGTCTCTGAAGGAACAAAGGCTGTCACCAAATACACCTCTTCCAAATAGATTGTAAAATCTAAATGGAACACAAAACGGCCCTTTTAAGGGCCAACATATTTTCCTAAGAGCAAAGAATGAATAAAAAAACGCATGATAAGTTTTGTTGAATAAGTAAATAGTTTGTTTCGTAATTCGGTCATTCATGGGTCGTGCTTTCAGGAATTCAGAAGAATTATTGCGTTACGGCTTCGACTGACACTTTGAATACACGTTATCATTAAAAGTCTACAGAGCGGGAATGACTATTCAAGCGCATTTTTTGAAGTCGAGATCTGGTCTATTTTATACATCTACTCCTATGGTCATGGTCGAGATAAAGATTTGGAAATTCATAATTAATATTTAATTTAATTTCGATAGTTCTATTTAGTCGTGTCCTCGTTTGTATCGCAAACTGGGTGTTTGAGAATTGCTCACTTTTAGCCAGGTCTGTAACAACCCATAACGCATTGGTTAAACCAATTAACATTGTTGCCTTAAAAAAAATATTTTGCCTGCTATAAATTCTGCTAACATGATTGTGGATGATCACAGGTTCAGGTTAAACAGGAACGAACAAAAAGTTCCTCAACTCTAGGACTCAATTTTGGCAGTAAACAGTAAAGCTTCTCAATAATGATTGCCCTTCACTCGTCCTCATTACGATTAAGAACTCCAATCGTTAGTCATGCAACCTTTGTCAAGTTACTGTCAAATCAGGCCATCGTGCCCAAGTTTGTGAACAATAGAAATCCACGAAATTTGGAGAAACTTCGTATAGCAGACAAGCCGCAAGGCTGGGAGCTTGACCAGGAAGGCAGATCCTACTGGAATAAAGTGACACTAGACATCACTGGAAGACACATTAGTGGAAGGATTCATCATAAGGATGGGAAAGTCCCAATCTCAGCGTCTACGGAGGAATGGTGCATAAAAAAGTATTTGTATAGTACTAAAGATACTTCAGCCGCTAAAGCTGTCGGTCAAGTCCTAGCTGATAGATGTATCCGATCAGGCATTACTGAAGTAGCTTGTTTCTTCCCCGAAGACGAAAAAAAGAAAGAAAAAGTGGCTGTATTTTTGTCATCTCTAGAGGAAAAGGGGATTTCTTTAATAGAACCTCCACAAATGTACGTGCCCTGGGCGCTTAACTATCCTTATTTAGATGAAAAGTCCTGGGAAGTTGATATTCCCGAGGAGAATAAATAAAAATTGTACAATACATTATCTAATTATACTATCAATTTTTATTGTTTTGTTACGAACTCAAAAACAGTGAATTTCATTGAACTGCACTGTTTACAACTAGTCGCACTCAAATGTCAGAACCAATAAGTATGGTTGCATTGTAGGCGTAAAACTGAAATTTTAAGTGAATAATAAAAACGGTCAAGCAAGCTATCAGAAATTACTACTTCAAAAACTTGTGCAGAACTTATTCCCCACGACACGAACTACATTTTAGCTAAATTAAAACAATTGTGACTACAATTTAAACACCTACACTTGCGGTTGTGGGATTTTTCAGTTGAATTTTCATTTTAGCATACCAATCTGAAACTATTTTTGAATGACTTTTCAAATCCGAGAATGCCTCGCAACCCTCTATACTGCTCAAAACACCATACACGGCAAGATCCGATAAATCTGGGGAATCCCCACCCATAAAACTCCCTTTGGTTTTTCTCTTAATCGAAGTCATCCAAAAGTTACTCTCGTCATACAATGACTGTCTTACATCATCATTCAAATGATACTTTTTTTGTAGTCTTTTTCCAATGATCCACATGGCCAAAGCTCCAACGTAAATGACTAGCGTTCTTTCCCAAGCACTGAAGTTTTTATCCCATTCGCCAACTTTGTCAAAATATCTGAAGGACTCTACAGCTTCAGGCAACGTTCTGTAGATATTTGGTGAAAGTGTATGAACATACACATTATCAGCCCATCTCCTCCATTTACGTTCTTCAACAATTTGCTCCTTGGTTTTTCCGCCCATTTGAGTATCCAACATTAGGAAGTACTTGTTCATAATTTCAGTCTCACTTTTCCCATCTTTATTCTAGAAAATTAATAACATGAACTCACGAAACCCGAATAGAATGACATGAGTAGAATAAGAATAACAAGTAAAATAGAAACCACACCACACATACCACAGAGTTAATGACTGGATAACACTTTACAAGTTGTAGCAAAGACTTGCTGTCTGTTTCTTCTTGTTCCCGTTTGCCATTACTTTTTGAAAACAGTAAAGAGTACAAGCAGCTGATGATCATGGTGCTATCATTAAGTTGATAAAATTGTCCTTCAGGCGTTTCAACAACAAGTATTGGAACTTTTCTATACTTTTGAGACCATTTTAGTTGGGTTCTCAAAACAGGGTTGACTTCAACTGCCACATGTTATAATAGATATAATAAATAGATTATTTGAAGAGCTGTACTAACAACAAGTAAGCAAGTTCTATAAGCATGAATTTGCCTCACTGACTCAAACCCTCAAAACTTAAAACTTACCAATGTCATAGGAAATTCCAAAGTAGTCCAACATTGCTCGAACCTAAACATGGTTATAGCAAGTATAATGATTTATCATTTTCTAAATGGTTATAGCAGTTTAAAAAGACTACATTAAATTCAAATACTTCAGCTGTAAACTATAACTGAAAACGGACAGATTTTACTATTTGGGGAGATGTACCACCACCACCACCGCAACCGCCACCACCACCTCCAAACCGTAAAATAATTATTAAGAATCCCGTCCTCAGTACAGAGTCAGTAAAACGGATCGTGGGGGGAAAGTGGCGGTGGTTGTGGTGGCGGCGGTGGTGGTGGTGGCGGTTGCGGTGGTGGTGATTTCAACATCTCCCCAAATAGTAAAATCCCTCCCTGAAAACTGGTGAAATTCTTTCTTCACCTTGCAGCAGAATGGGCAAGTCTGATATTGAAACATAGTCAGCTTCAACCCGATCGGACTTCCAGCATATCTGACCTACAGTTCAGGCGAACATTCATTGGTTAAGTATAATGTGGTAATGTAAATTGAATTGAAATACCATTTTTTTAGGCTGAGGTTACCTTTCTAGATGGCACAAACGATGGCAGTTCATTGAGCACGTAAGTAATGTCGTCCTCTCTATTGACCACGGTCACATTTGCTTTCCGGTATTGGTCATATGCAAATCCCAAGCCAACAATCGCACCGGCACCGAATCCTGCCGCAGTAATTCGAAGTAACCTGTTCACCTTTTTAGGACTCCCTGATTGGGGGCCTGTGAATCCAGGAGCTACCTCCGTGTGCATCAGCCGTCTAATGAAGTTGAACACATTTGGCCTCAACTTCATTTCGATTCCGAATCTGACAAAATAATCTGTAAATTAAGTTACACAAGAAAATTCCGACACAGCCAGCAATAAAGTAATGCAATTCAAGCAAACACAACTAACCTGATACGGGGCTTGTTAAAAACAACTTGCAGTTTCAGTAGTCCGTTGATCTCTATTTAATGGGCAAATTAAAATGTAGCTGATTTTGGAACTCGACTCGTTATGTAACCATAACCATTTACCAGATCCTCTTTCTCAAAGCCAGTGCAGCTGATAGCCGATCTCGCGGTTCAAACTTCAAACTCGACTTTCACTCCATGTGAATTTAAAAACATCGAGTGTTTGATCCAGCCCCAGCCTATGCATGTTTTTTTTTTCAATTTTACGCTTTCTTTCATTTCTTTTCATGTACCTTCCCGCCCAAAGTTCCATGTTATGGGGATAGCAACTGAGGTAAAAAAAATCTTACGGCCGTTAACTTCAGTTTTTTTATCTGAATTTAAAATCCTGTATACTTCAAACATTTCTGCATCTCAGTATTTTTTTTTCAAGGCAATTGGTTCAGTAGTTTTCGAATTACAGCCGTTTTAAAAAAAGTAAAAAAAAATGATGGACCTAAGCGCCGATTTTTTAGGTCAAATTGACAAAAAAAATTGTACCGACTGTTTTTTCACGGAAAACATATATTTTAATCGTTTTGAAATGTCCCAAGTAAAATCTTTTGATACACTTTAGTTTTACCCGATTTCAAAAAATTTCGAAAAACTTGGTACACATTTTTTAGCTTAGTTTGTCAACGTAAAAAATTTATTTAAACGGTTTCGAAATGTCCTGGATGACATGATCAGGCA
>Ga0210040_10010916_pt1 | contig 10356 bp, 5 predicted proteins | sample CryGeyCG12114_NA_FD_185462 | JGI IMG/M metagenome (GOLD analysis project Ga0210040, IMG submission 185462) | Groundwater microbial communities from aquifer - Crystal Geyser CG19_WC_8/21/14_NA (SPAdes) (version 2) | ecosystem: Environmental > Aquatic > Deep subsurface > Groundwater | place: USA...
ATCTTTGGTTTATCAATGCCAAAATCCGTGCGCAGGCTTTGGTGCAACAACCCGATTTTCGAAAGCAGCGTTTCTTTTGTAATATGTTTTGCTACATCCTTAAGAGCTACATGTTCCGTTACAAGCGCTACGCGCAGATCATTTGCATACAACAGCATTAATACATCCGGCACTCCGGCAACTGTTTTTAAAAACGGCGTGTGGCCGGTGAAGTTAAAATCGGCCGACTGTACATTGTTCTTATGAATAGGCGCGGTGACAAGCCCCTGCAAATGGCCTTCTTTCAGCGCCTGTACAGCGGCTTGCAGCGAACGCACGGCATAACGGCCGCCGGTTTCATTTAACTGGCCGGGATTAATGGCAAGTTCTTCTTCCCAGCATTGCAGCACATTTATTTGTTTATAATTAAGCTTCGAAAAATTAGCGATCATCTGGTAATTGAACGGGGCGTCGGATAACAGTTTCCGGTAAAAGTTCAGGAGCTTGCCCGAACTGAAAATTACCGGCGTGCAATGTTCCAATATGCGGTGGTCGGATAAGGTTTTGATAATAATTTCCGGGCCAATACCGTTCAGGTCGCCGCAGGAGATTCCAATAACAGGTTTATTCATACAATGTTTTCAGCATTAAAAGTAAACAAATTACAAAGGCTGCTGCACCGGGGTTTTACATGCGGCCTCTTACGTACATTTCATCCCCATTTTTATCGGAATTTTACTGCCGTTTAACCTGATAAAAGCGGCAGTCAGCGATTAACTAAGTATTTTGCTTAGTAAATACTAAGGAGTTCTTGCGTTTACAACTAAAAACTTAGATTTTCGTAGCTCTAACATCAAATCTAATTACCTGCTGATGCAGCGCTTTGTGAAAAACCGCACTTCTTATGCGCATTTCCGTGCACTGTTTCCCGTGTAATGGATTTTGTTTTCAGATACCAATAACCGGCTATCCAATATCATTGCCAAAACTACTGTAGCATGAAACTGCTTTTTCGCATCCTGTGTTTGCTGACGCTTGTCACTGGAGCGCACATTGCTTCTGCGCAATGTACCACCGCAACAATTAATTGGGATAACCTCGATTACCTGCAGCGGAATAACACAAATTATTCTGCCTATATTACTACGGCACAATTTGCTGATATGGTGCAAACACAAAGTTTTACCTTGGGTACAAACAGGCTTACCATTGCAACGAACTTTACGACTACAAATATCATAGGCGAAAACGGAACGCATACCGGCAGTGGTAGTTCCAATGGCTCCGGCGATGACATAGAGTTTAAAGGAGACGGTACATTGACCTTTACCCTTGCTGCTGCCGTATCCAATTTGAAATTTAGCTTGTATGATATTGATTATAACCAGAAGGTAGCCGTTACGGCCTTAAACGGGACAACGCCTGTAAATGTTACGCTGGCTAAGGTGTCGGGCACGATTGTGATTGGCGGTACGGCTACGGCCCCGACGGCCACTGCCGACGCTACCACTGCCGTGGCTACTACGTCTACCGACGGAACCGTGAACGTAAGCATTGCCGGCCCTGTTACCATTGTTCACATTGTACTCTCTCAAACCGGCACTAAAACCAACGGTTTTTTCTCGGGGCAGGAAGACGGCTCATTTTGGCTTTCCGATATTTCTGCATGTGTTTCTACTGATTTTCAAAACAATTATTATCAGGTTTCCAAACCATTTACCGGACAGCCTTCCTATGTATTAGCTGCCAGCGATCAGAATACCGTTTATATGATAGATCCGGCAACCGGAAAAGCAACGTCCTTATTTACAGATAATGCTGCTGATGTACGTGAAATCAACAACATTGCATACGATCCGTATAATAAATTGCTGTATTATAATGCTGACGGTGTAGAGCGGCTGACACCGGCACAATTACCTTCTGTGGTTAAAAGCATTAAAAAATATGATTTTAATACAGAAACGATCAGTACGGTTATAGCCGATGTAAATAGCGCACCCTATAATATTCCTACCTTTCAATCCGGACTTGAATCTGGCGGTGCCGCTTTCTATAACGGATCGCTGTATTTGGGCGTAGAAGGTTATTTATTGACGGGTACAAGAAATTCAACACGTGAATCTACAGTTTGGCGCATTGATTTTGACGGAACCAACCCTGTACATGCAGCACAAGCTTATGCAACGCCGGTGGATGACGGATCAGCTAACATTCATGACTGGGGCGATTTTGTTATAAAAGATGGTGTTTTAGTTGATTTTAACTCAAGCGCTCCGGATTATTCATATACACACTATAATTTACACACACAGGAGAAAGTTATATATAAACCCACTATTACAGCAAACAGGCCAAAGCAAGCTGGTATAACATGGGATAATAAAATAGTTTGGCTGGGCGATGAGGTAGGTATATATGATGGAACAAATGGCGTTACTGACAAAAAGCTGATGGCCAATGCTACAGGAAGTGCCGTTACATGGGTATCGCCTACCGGCGATGGCGGCGAAGCCTTCCGTCCAAAGGCCGATTTTGGTGATGCGCCACTAAGCTACGATCCCGATCCCTTAGCACCTGCAGTACATGAAGTGAATCCCAATCTGAAATTAGGGGCGGCAGAAACCCGCGAATGGAACAAAAGCACGGCACCTGCTATTAATGCCGATACGGATGATGATGGCTTAACGTACGTGCGCATTTTAAATTTAAGCAACGGCAATTACCAAACTGATGTAACTGTTTATAATAATACAGGCGCCAATGCTATCGTAGGGGCATGGATCGATTTCAACGGTAATGGTACATTTGATGCAGCTGAAGGCATTACAACCAGCCTTATTCCAAGCAGCCCTGCCAGCCAATCAGTAAGCTTATACTGGACAGGCATATCAGGGTACAACCTGCCGGCTTACTCATACAGCTATCTCCGCATCCGGGTAACATCTGCTGCTAATGGAATGACTACGTCCAATGCTACCGGCTATTTCCCCGACGGCGAGGTGGAAGATTACCATGTGATTGTTAATATAACGACGTTGGCGCTGGAAAAAATAGATTTTAATGCCGTTAAATGGGGCGAAAAAGTAAAGCTGAAATGGGATATAAGTAACGAAGCCAACGTGGCAGAATATACGGTTTTGCGAAGTGCTGATGGTGCTAACTGGCAAACGCTTGAGGTTGTAAAAGCAAAAGGCAATAAAAGTTATGCTACTATTGATCCCAATCCACTGTCCGCAACATCATATTACCGGATTTATGTAACTGGCCATGATGGCAAAAGCAGTTATAGTGAAACCAAAACCATTTATGGCGATGTGTCGCGTCTGACGCTTAACATCAGTCCGAATCCAGCTGTTTATAAAGCTTCTATTTCTATAAGTTCTCCGCTAAATGATTCCAAAGCCATTATTTGCCTAATAAATAACAGCGGCTTTCAACTTTTTAAAATACCCACCATGTTGAAAAAAGGGAATAATACTTTTGCCCTTCCTGTATCGCAATTACCAAATGGAAATTATATAGTAGTAGTGCAGCAAGGTGCATTGCGGGAACAAAAAAAGTTACTAATCATAAAGTAGTTTCAAGATCACCTTTTTCTAAAATCCATATCAAAATTTCATTATAATGAAGAACCTGAGGCTTCTAACCAGCCTTTGCATTATTTCTATTGCAATCATTTCAATTTTTTATATTGCCGGAAAAGAACTAAATGAGGAATACGAAAATGAAGAAGAGGAAAACGAAAGTGAAAGTGGCGCCGGACAGCAATTAGCCATGTGGTGGTGGTCGCGGGCATATCCAGATCCGACGGACATAACCGGCAAATATCAAGAAGGCTGGAGGCAGGCAGAAGCGCTTAAAAAAAATACGGCTGCTTTATTAAAACGGCCGGTCTTAACACGAGTACAAGGTATTGATGGTATACAAGGAACTTCGGGTGTTCAAGGCACATCAGCTCTGGGAAACTGGACTGCTTTCGGACCAAAAGTATTCGGAGGGCGCATCTTAGCGCTATCCATCAACAAAAGCTTAAATGCAGGCGGCGGCAGAACCATTTTTGCTGGAAGTGCCAGCGGCGGCATCTGGAGAAGTTATACAGGCGGCATTGGCGCAACAGCCTGGCATCCGGTGGTAACTAATACACCTGTGTTGGGGGTGGCCAGCATTGTGTATCACCCGACAGATACCAGCACTTTATTAGCCGGCACTGGCGAAGTATATCGTGTGGAAACATTGACCAATGGCACAAGTACTGACCAGGTAAGTAATATAGGGCGTAATGTATGGAAGTCAAGAGGCACGTACGGCATAGGGATTTTAAAAACATCGGATGCCGGAAAAACGTGGCGGAATGTATTGCCAAAAAATTCATCAGCGCTTTTTGGCATACAAAAAATAAAGTACGATCCCACCAACAGCAATACGGTTTATGCCTGTGCCACGGATGGATTGTATCGCTCTGCGGATGGTGGTGAAACCTGGTCAAACATCTGGGCAACTACGTATGTTACCGATGTTGTTATCAATCCGGCCAACAATCAAATGCTGGTTGCAGCAGCAGGCAATTTTTCAAATAGTAACAAAGGCATTTATAAGTCTACCAACGGGGGTACGTCGTTTACAAAAGTAACGTCTGTTCTGCCCACTAATTTTAAAGGATCGACATTCCTTTACTTCGCCACTGGCACTACTATTTTCGCCAGTATGGGTTCGGGAAATACAAATAGCAGCAATGCCTATGCTGATAATGAAGTGTACCGCTCCACGGATTTTGGTGCTACATGGGCGGTTATTACCAATTCCAATACCAGTTCCAATACCAATCATAGTCAGTTTCAGTCCTGGTTTGCACATTGCTTGGCACCGTATCCAGGCAGTGCAGGTACCACCAAGTTGTTTATGGCGGGTGTTAAAAAATATGTGCTTAAGATATCAAGTGCTACGAGCACCACCGGCACGGTCACATCCATCGGCACCGGCGCAGCCCTAATGTCTACATACCTCGCGCCCGGCGCCAGTGAAGGAACAAACTATCTCCACGATGATGTGCACGACATTCAGTTTGTGCCTGGCAGCAGTTCGGAAGCTTATTTTGCAACAGACGGCGGTATCTTCAGAACTACCAATGCCGATGCCACTACCATCAGCAACATAAGTTTTTCAAGCTGCAATAGCGGTTTGCAGGTGCAGCAGTTTTATCCAACCCTTGCCCAATCAAAAACCAATGACAATCTGGTTTTAGGTGGCTTGCAGGATAATAACGTGATCCGGTATAATGGCACAGGCTGGGCTAAAGTAGTTGGCGGCGATGGCGGGTCTTGTTTATTTAAAACAGACGATGAAACTGTTGTATTAGGCTCCAGAGATACAAGAGCCGTATACCGCTCTATAAACAGTGGCAGCACATTCGGGGGAACGCCAACATTATCGTATTTAGGAACGGTTCCTGTTGGCTATGATGACCGTACATCTTTTATGTCGCCTATCGCTAATACAGCTGCAAATTCATCGCGTATCTATGCTGCTTCCGACAACTTTCATGTAAGTACGAACAGCGGAACTTCATTTACATACGATGCCGTTAGTTCCATGACAAATTATATCGAAGACCTTCATAAACCGGCAATTGCTATTGGCACTTCTGCAACCAATGCCGAAAAAGTGTATGTTTCCGTGTCGCCGTTTGCGCAAAATATCAATACGGATGAATTGTATTACACACCGCCGGCCAATCTTTTTAAAACCACCAATGCCGTAAATGCCGGAAAGGCTACCGGCAAAACACCATTCACCAAAATCACAAATGGCCTGCCCGACCGGTTAATTACCGATATCATGGTAAACCCCGCCAGTGATGAAAATGTATACATTACCTTAGGTGGTTTTGGCACACAACATATATACGTTACAACAGACGGCGGCGCTACCTGGACGCCACGAGGTTCCGGATTGCCAGATGTGCCGTTCAATACTATCTTAATTGATCCGGTGAATGCAAATATCATTTATGCCGGCTCTGATTTTGGCGTGTATGTAAGCCCGGATAAAGGCCAGAATTGGTACGATTACAACAACGGGCTTTGGGATGCAACTTATGTAATGGACCTTGTAGTAACGCCTGGCGGGAAGTTGCGGGCGGCCACGCATGGCAAAGGTATTTTTGAATCGCCTTTATTCCAGTTAACAACGCTGCCTGTTACAACAATATCCTTTACGGGCACAGCGCGCGATAACAATAATGTGTTGCAGTGGCGTGTAAGCGAGGAGCGCAACCTGGCGCATTATATTCTGGAACGCAGCGCTGATGGTGGTCGGTTTGAACCTATTTCAAACATAACTGCAAAAAACGATGAACGTAATCTATCGTATACGTTTACAGATGTGAATGCTGTGCGTTCTTATTATTACCGGCTGAAATCGGTAAATGACAATGGAAGTTATACGTATTCAACGGTTATTTATTTGCGTAAGGATAACGTGCGTCAAGGATTGATCGTACTGGGCAATCCCTTTCAAAATGAAATCAATTTGCAGATTTCCACAACGGGAAGCGGTAAGGTTCAACTCAATCTTTACGATATGAAAGGCGCGCTTCTCAGAAGAGAAGAAGTAGCAGTAACCGGGTCGCCGCTTTACTATACAATACGCAATCTTTTCCGTTATCCGTCGGGCATTTATCAGGTAGAAGCGATATTCAACAAGCAACGGTGGGCACAACAGCTGATAAAGCGCTAATAAAATAAAACAAGTAATAGAGCGGTTTTAGATTGAATATTTTTCAAAATACCATGTAAATTGTTATCCTGACAGCTAAACTTTTTCAAATACCCATGTGCCATTGTGCAGATGGGTATTTTTGCACCTATGTACACGCTGAAAAAATCGTTGGGCCAGCATTTTTTAAATGATGAAGGCATCAGTAAAAAAATTGTTGCAGCGGTGCGGGAACAACCGTTTCACAACTTACTGGAAGTGGGGCCCGGCGGCGGCGCGCTTACAAAATATTTATTACAAATCCCGGATATTAATTTTAAAGCCGTAGAACTGGACGAAGAAAAAGTGATTTTTTTAAAAGCTACTTATCCGCAACTGCACAATAAGATTATTCACCAAAGCATTCTGGATATAGAACCGCCGTTCAGCGAGCCATTTACCGTCATCGGCAATTTCCCGTATAATATTTCCACCGAAATTGTTTTTAAAATGCTCGACTGGAAAGCCCAGGTGCAACGCATGGTGGGCATGTTTCAAAAAGAAGTGGCGCAGCGCCTGGCGGCAAAAGAAGGCAGTAAAGTTTATGGCGTTACAAGTGTATTAACACAAGCATATTTTGAGGTAGACTATCTTTTTGAAGTAGCGGAAACAGCTTTCACACCACCACCTAAAGTACAGAGCGCCGTTATCAGGTTGACGCCGCAACGCATCGTGCCGCAAATGAAAAGCGAAGCGAAGTTCCGGATGCTGGTGAAAGCAGCATTTAACCAGCGCCGCAAAACCCTGCGTAATGCCGTGAAGCCGTACTTTGAACATGAGGTTTTGAAAAAATCCGTTTTTGACAAGCGTGCCGAGCAACTTTCCGTTGCCGATTTTGCCGCGCTTTCTTTTGATATGCAATAAGAAAAAAGAATGCAAAAAGTTTTAATCACCGCACCTGTACACGAGATATTGCTGCAAACATTTAAGGCTAAAGGCTTTGATGTGCTGTACGAGCCTGCATTGGAATATGGGGATTTGAAAAAGTTGGTGGGCGATCGTACCGGGCTTGTGGTAACCACGCGCCTTAAAATTGACAAAGCCATTTTAGACCAGGCAAAACAGTTGCAATGGATTGGCCGCTTAGGCAGCGGTATGGAATTGATTGATGAAGCCTGCGCAAAAGAAAAAGGCATTCAGTGCATCAGCACGCCGGAAGGCAACCGGAATGCTGTAGCTGAACATGTGCTGGCGCTGGTGCTTAATTTATACAATCATATTTCGCGGTCGTATGACGAAGTGAAAAAAGGCCAGTGGCGGCGCGTAGAAAACCGCGGCACCGAGCTTAGCGGCAAAACCGTTGGCATTGTAGGCTATGGCAACAACGGTGCTGCATTTGCGCGGCTCGCGCAGGCCTTCAACTGCACCGTACTGGCGTATGATAAATACAAGTGGAACTTTGGCGGCGGTCCGATTAAAGAAGCCTCGCTGGAACAAATTTGCCGCTATGCCGATGTAATTTCCTTTCATGTGCCGCTCACAGCAGAAACCTATCATATGGCCGATGCCGACTTTTTTGGCGCGCTGCAGCAACGGCCACTTTTTATTAATGCCTGCCGTGGCCCGGTCACGGATACGGCTGCGCTGATTGAAGCTTTAAAAAATAACCAGGTTTCCGGTGCCGGGCTGGATGTATTGGAAAATGAAAAACTTGCTTCCTATAATGAAGCCAAAAAAGCGCAGTTGGCTTTTCTGACTGCACAATCCAATGTTATTATTACCCCGCATATTGCCGGCTACAGCGCCGAAGCGTACCGGAAGATGGCGGAAGTATTGTTGCAAAAGCTTCATTTGCTGTAAGTTATCATTTGGGTTTGGTACTTATCCGTGCGTAGAATTCGCAGGCGGTTCGGTAAAAAGCGTAAGGTATTTACTATTTCAGGTTCCAAAAGGGCTGCTTACATTTATACTCTAAACAAACCCTTATGAAAATCCTACCCTTCATCGCTTTGTTCGCTGTTTTGATCTTTACGTCGTCTTATGTGTCTTCAAAGATTGACGCACCGCAGGAAACCACAGCACAAACAGGAACGTTTAAGCAATTTCGTGTACACCGCCAGGGCACTGATGTGGCGCTTGCTTGGTCGGTTTCTACTTCTAATATTGCTGAATTCAGGATCGAGCGTTCGTACGATGGTGAGTTTTTCGAGCCGGTTGGTTCTATGGCTTGCACCGGCACCAGTACGCATCAATACAAAGATGTAAGCGTATTTCCCGGCACGATTTGGTACCGCATTGTAGCTATAAAAGCCGACCAGAGTATTGAGAGTTCGGCCACTGAAACCGTACGGATCGTAAAGCGCGGGTAATCACCACGTGCGGAGCCGTTGTTTTGGTGTTGTGCTGATAGGCAACTAATACCATATCTATGAAATCACTTTTACCCTTAACCATTACGTTACTACTAACCATTTGTGCCCAGGCACAAATAACCACACCGGTTGTACGCGCCAATTTTGGAATAGACGGCGAGCTGCGTACCAATTATGTAAGCGGCTTTGCCCAGTCGAGCGACGACTGGTTCAGCAACGGCGCACCCGGTGTGGGGCAGCCTGTGATTGACACAACCGGCGCGGCTTCTATCTATGCCCGCTATCTGACAGATGCGGCCTTTCGCAAGCAGCCCTTTTTCCGCACCATGCGTGTGCCGCAGTATTCTGTTATCAACAACCGCCTGTGGATTGATGCCATCTACATCCGCGATTATAACGGGCAGTCCGGCGGTGATGAAACGGCTTTTGTATTAAGCAACAAGAACGGCGCAAGCCCTGCCGAGTGGACAGGCGGCATCACCTCGGTGCTGGATAAAAACGATATATCGGACATGATGATTCATGTAAAGCGGGCCGGCCCGGCCAAAACCGACGAACTGTGGTTTATGGCCGGCCTTTCGCTGCAGGGCACCAGCGGCAACCGTTATTTTGATTTTGAATTGTACCAGACCGATATTTTCTATACGCGTTCCACCGGCAAGTTTAGCAATTACGGCCCGGAGTCCGGACATACGGCCTGGCAGTTTGATGCAAGCGGGAATATCACCAAACCGGGTGATGTAATTTTTACGTCTGAGTTTAGTTCGTCTTCGCTTACAGCTATAGAAGCCCGCGTATGGGTAAACAAAGCTGCTTTACGTGTTACTCCAACAGCTTTTGACTGGGGCGGTGATTTTGACGGCGCTTCTGCCGGTTCGCAGTACGGTTACGCCAACATCCGGCCGAAAACGGCTGGCGAATACTATACCGGCTTGCAAAGCAGCAACAATACCTGGGCCGGACCGTTTGCCTTTATCGACGGGGGTAACAATGTGCAAACCAACTACGCAGCCCGCCAGTTTATGGAAGTTTCTGTAAACCTCAGTAAGTTAGGCTTGGACCCAATAACCTTGCTGGGCGGCAGTGCCTGCGGTTTGCCGTTCCGCCGCATATTGGTAAAAACCAGGACGTCTACTTCCTTCAGTTCGGAGTTGAAAGATTTTATCGGCCCGTTTGACTTTTTTACGGCACCGGCTGTAAACGCCGAAACCAATATACCCATGTATTGCGGGCCGGTGGGTGTAAGCACCATAAAAGTTACCAATGCGTTGCCGGCATCTGTTTATACGTGGACAACGCCCGATGGCCA
>Ga0210040_10010918_pt1 | contig 10355 bp, 7 predicted proteins | sample CryGeyCG12114_NA_FD_185462 | JGI IMG/M metagenome (GOLD analysis project Ga0210040, IMG submission 185462) | Groundwater microbial communities from aquifer - Crystal Geyser CG19_WC_8/21/14_NA (SPAdes) (version 2) | ecosystem: Environmental > Aquatic > Deep subsurface > Groundwater | place: USA...
CGGTTCCGGCGTTCGCGGCAGCGACGCCGTGCTCGGCGCCCTGGAGCAGCTCGCTGGCTACGCGATGCCGGCCAGCGCCGTCGAGTCGGTGATCCTGCCGGCCCGGGTGGCCGGCTACACCCCCGCCATGCTCGACGAGCTGACCGCCAGCGGCGAGGTCAGCTGGGTCGGGGACGGTGGCATCGGCGACTCCGACGGCTGGGTCCGCTGGTACGTGGCCGGCGCCGAGCCGTCGGAGGCCCGGGCCCCGGCGCACCACCGCAGCTCCGAGCTGCTCGAGGCCTTGGCCGGCGGCGGCGCCTACTTCTTCGACGCCCTGCTCCCACCCGGGTCGCTGGGTCACCGGGACGAGTACGTCGCCGCGCTCTGGGACCTGGTGTGGTCGGGCCTGGTCACGGGCGACACCTTCGCGCCCGTGCGGGCACTGTCCGGCGGCGCGCACCGGAAAGCGCCGACCCGCCCGACCGCCCGGACCCATCGGGCCCGGCTGGCCGGCGGCGGGCTCGGCCGGCCGGGACGGGCGCCGCGGATCGCCTCGCCGACCACCGGAGGTCGCTGGTCACTGGTGCCCCGAGCCGGCGCCACCCCGGCCGAGCGGCTGGCCACCGACGTCTTCGCCCAGCTCGACCGCTACGGCGTGGTCAGCCGGGGCAGCGTGATGACCGAGAACGCCGACGGCGGATTCGGCGCCGCCTACCGGGCGCTCAGCTCGCTGGAGGAGTCCGGGCAGTGCCGGCGGGGCTACTTCATCGAGGGGCTGGGCGCGGCGCAGTTCGCGCTGGGCGGAGCCGTCGACCGGCTCCGGTCCTTCCAGCAGGAGCCCGACGTCCCGCAGGCCGTGGTGCTGGCGGCCTGCGACGCCGCCAACCCCTACGGCGCAGCCCTGCCCTGGCCGGAGCGGGACGGGCACCGTCCGGGCCGGAAGGCCGGGGCCCTGGTCGTGCTGGTGGACGGCGCCCTCGTCTTCTACGTGGAGCGGGGCGGGAAGACGCTGCTGTCGTTCACCGAGGACCCTCGACGGTTGGCGCCCGCCGCGACGGTGCTGGCGGAGGCCGTGCAGCGCGGCCAGCTGGGCAAGCTGAGCGTGGAGCGGGCCGACGGTGGGCACGTGTTCGGCTCGACGCTGGTCAGCGACGCCCTGCAGGGCGCTGGGTTCCGGATGACCCCGCAGGGGCTCCGGCTCCGACCGTCGGGCTGACCGGCAGGCCCGGGAACGACGACGCCGCCCCGAGGAGCTCGAGGCGGCGGTCAGACGACGCGATGGCGCGGTGAACTCGAGGTCAGGCGGCGGCGGCCTGCGGCAGCGAGCGGACGGTCGGCAGCGGTGTGACGCGCTCGTACATCGCCATCTTCTCGCTCACCACGTTGAGGACCACGGACAGTGGCAGGTCCAGGGCGGAGCAGATGGAGGCCAGCAGCTCGCTGGACGCCTCCTTCTGACCGCGTTCGACCTCGGACAGGTACCCGAGGCTGACCCGCGCGGCCTTCGAGACCTCGCGGAGGGTCCGGCTCTGGGCGACACGCTCCTCGCGCAGCGACTCCCCGATGAGCTCACGCACCAGCACCTGCTTCATCGGACTCTCCTGACCCATGCAGAAACTGTACTCACCTCTCCTGCGTCGCGCGGGTCCACCTCACCCGTCCTGGACGCCGAGGAGTCAACGCTCGGCGGCTGGGTGGTTGTTCCGGACGGCGTCGACGAGCAGGGCCAGCGCCGTGGTGGCGGTCTCCCACCGGATGGTCGCCCGGTCCCCGGTCAGCCGCAGCTCGCGCACCGCGCTCCAGCCGGTGGCCGGCCGGGCGAGACCGACGAAGACCTGGCCGACCGGGTGGCCGTCCTGCGGCTCCGGCCCGGCGACGCCGGTCACCGCGAGCCCCCAGTCCGCCCCACAGCGACCAGCGACCCCGGTGGCCATCGCGGCCGCGGTCTGCTCGGCGACCGGTCCGAGCGCGTCGAGGGTCGCGGACGGCACTCCGGCCAGGGTGTGCTTCAGCCGCGTCGCGTAGCTGATCACCCCGCCCAGGTAGCTGGCGGACGCCCCGGGCACGGAGGTCAGCAGCTCCCCGATCAGGCCGCCGGTCAGCGACTCCGCGGTGGCCAGCGTCAGGGAGTTCTCGGCGAGGACGGCCAGCGCCGCCGCCGCGCCGGCGTGCCCACCGGCGTGCTGCGGTTCCGGCCGCGCCGTCATGCCCCGGTCCGGCTCCGGCGGCGCAGGGCCACGGCGTCACGGACGTAGTCGAGGCCGGTGACGACGGTGACGGCGAGGGCGACCAGCATCACCACGACGGCGACGACGTGCGCCCAGCCGGGCAGGGGCAGCAGGTAGAGCATGATCGCCACGGCCTGCAGCACCGTCTTGAGCTTGCCGCCGCGGCCGGCGGCCATCACCCCGTAGCGCAGCACGACGAAGCGCATCACCGTGATGCCCCACTCGCGGACCAGCATCACCACCGTCACCCACCACCAGAGCTCGCCGACCAGCGAGAGCCCGAGAAAGGCCATCCCGGTGAGCGCCTTGTCAGCGATGGGGTCGGCGAGCTTGCCGAACCGGGTGATGAGGTTGTGCTTGCGCGCCAGGTGCCCGTCGAGGCTGTCGGTGAGGATCGCTCCCAGGAAGACCGCGGCGGTCCCGATGCGCCAGCCGGTCTCGTCGGGATGGGCCAGCAGCATCCAGGCGAAGACGGGGACCAGCACGATGCGCAGGGCGGTCAGGGCGTTCGGGACGTTCCAGGGGCTGGTCTCGGGTTCGGCCAGCGGCCCGGCCGGGCGGCTCTCCGAGGGAGCCAGCGCTTCGGGGTCCGGACCGCGCGCCGGCTGCTCCGGCCCCGACGTCTCAGCCACGGGCCGTCCCGGTGGAGAGCGGTGAGGCCACCAGGTCGGCCCCCCCGCTAGCGGTGACCACGGCGGGCACGAGGTCGCCGACGCGAACCCCGTCGAAGCCGACCAGCTCGACCGAGCCGTCGACCTCCGGGCCCTGGTGAGCCGCCCGACCGGTGACCACGTCGTCGATCTCCTCCACGAGCACCTGCACGGTCTCGCCAACCCGCGCAGCGGCGCGCTCGGCGACGAGCTCGTCCACGAGGTCGGCGAGGCGCTCGCGCCGCTCCTCGACCACGTCGAGGGGCAGGTGGCCGTCCAGCCGGGCCGCCTCGGTACCGTCCTCGTCGGAGTAGCCGAAGACGCCGATCGCGTCCAGACCAGCCTCGCCCAGGAAGTCGGCGAGGACGTCGACGTCGGCGTCGGTCTCGCCCGGGAAGCCGCAGATGACGTTGGAGCGGATGCCCGCCGTCGGCGCCTGCGCGCGGATGGAGGCGATCAGCGCCAGGAACGAGTCGGGGTCACCGAAGCGGCGCATCCGCCGCAGCAGGGAGGGCGAGGCGTGCTGGAAGGAGAGGTCGAAGTACGGCACCACCTTGGGCGTGCTCGTCATCGCGGCGACCAGGCCGGGGCGCACCTCGGCCGGTTGCAGGTAGGACACCCGGATCCAGTCCAGGCCGTCGAGGGCGCTCAGCTGCCCCAGCAGACCCTCCAGCGCGCGGATGTCGCCGAGGTCCTTGCCGTAGGAGGAGGTGTTCTCGCTGACCAGGAACAGCTCGCGCACCCCCTGCTCGACCAGCCAGCGGGCCTCGGTGAGGACCTCGGCCGGCGGCCGGGAGAGGTAGGCGCCGCGGAAGGCGGGGATGGCGCAGAAGGTGCAGCGCCGGTCGCAGCCGGAGGCGATCTTGAGCGGAGCGGTCGGCCCGCCCTCGAGCCGCCGGCGCAACGGCCGGGGTCCGCTCGCGGGCGCCAGGCCAGCCGGCAGGTCCGGGGTGTCCAGCGTGCTGCCGTGCCCGGGCAGGCTCTGCCCCTGGGCGGCAGCCCGCCTGGCGGTCGGGGCCATCGGCAGCAGGGTCCGCCGGTCGCGCGGGACGTGCGCGGTGTGCGGCTGCCCGGCCAGGATCGCCGAGAGCCGGCCGGCGACGTCGGTGTAGTCGTCGAAGCTGAGCACCGCGTCGGTCTCGGGCAGCGACTCGGCCAGCTCGTTGCCGTAGCGCTCGGCCAGGCAGCCCACGGCGACGACGGCCTGGGGCCGGCCCTGTTCCTTGAGGTCGGCGGCGGCGAGCAGGGTGTCGACCGAGTCCTTCTTGGCCGCCTCGACGAAGCCGCAGGTGTTGACCATCACCGCGTCGGCGTCCTCGGGGTCGGCGACCAGCCGGAACCCCCCGTCCTCCAGCCGGGCCGCCAGCTCCTCGGAGTCGACCTCGTTGCGGGCGCAGCCCAGGGTGACGAGGTGGACCGCGAGCAGGTCGTCGTCCTCGCGGGCGCGGGCGGGCAGGGTGGACACGGTGGGGGCAGGCATGGCCTCCTCAGTATGACCGATGGGACCGCAGCCGCCGGTCTCCGCGGACCTCAGCGCGTACGCCGTGGGAGGACCGGGCGCCACATCGGGCATGTCTGACCGTCGCCGTACCCTGGGCCCCGCCGAGGAGGTGGCAGCGCTGGTGGAGACCGAGCACGGTCGGCTGAGCACACTGGCCTGCGCCCTGGCCGGCGAGACCGACGGCGCCGCCACCCTGCTCGCGGCCGCCCGGATGGCCACCGCCCGTCCGGACCGCCGGCGGTTCCCCGACCTCGAGGACGACCCGGAGTCGCTCGGCCGGGCGGTCCTGGTCCGCGACTACCTGCGCTCCCGTCGCACCGCGCCCCCGGTCCACGACGAGCCGCTGGCCGACGCCGAGCTGGACGCGGTCCGGGCGCGGCTCGACGGGTTGGCCCCGCTGCCGCGCGCCGTCCTGGTCCTGCGGCACTTCGAGGAGCTGACGCTGGCCGACCTGGCCCGGGTCACCGACCGCCCCGGCCCCGCGGTGGCCCGAGCGCTCGAGACCGCGGGCGCCGCGGTCGGCGCCACCGGGTACCAGCTGGACCTGGTGGCCGCCACCGTCCCGGTCCCCGAGCCCGGGCAGGTGGAGGCGGCGCGGCGCCGGCTGGAGGCCCGTCGCCGCCGGGTCCGCGGCCGGTGGGTGCTGACTGCGGTGGCCCTGGTCGCCGCGCTGACGGGCGCGACCGTGCTGCCCGCCGCCCTGCGGCCCGACCCCTACGTCCGCCCCGTCGGGGCCTGGGTGCACGGCTACGACGTCCGGCCGACGACGGGGCTGCGGGTGGTCAACCGCTTCGTCACCCCGGACACCGACACGGCCGAGCTGGTCGACGCGGACCCGGGCCAGGGCATGCCGGAAGGGCGGACCTGCGAGGTGACGGCCACCAGCAGCGAGCAGCCGGTCGAGGTGCCCGACGGCCGGCCCGCGCAGGTCGGCACGCTCCGCGGGCGCTTCCTCGAGCGGAACACCGAGCGGGGACCGTCGCTGTGGTGGCGGACGGGTCCCCGGCTGGCGGTGGAGGTGAGCTGCTCACAGGACAGCTCCGACGCCAACCTGCTGGCCGTCGCAGCGATGGTCGTGCCTACCGAGGTCCCCATCCTGCTGCCCGTCGACCTGAACCAGCTGCCCGAGGGGGAGGAGGTGCGCGGCGTGTACGACATCGACGGCCAGGTCGCGGTGCTGGTGCTGCCGGCCGGGGAGACCGAGGACTCGCCGAACGCGGTCTACGTCACCGTCGGCACCCTGTTCGGCACCACCTCCCGGCAGCCCGACCGCACGGTGCGCGTCGGCCGGGCCACCGCCCAGGTGGAGCAGGACGAGGAGACCGAGACGATCTGCTGGGACCTGGCCGGCCCGCGCGCCTGCGTGGCCAGCTTCGGCGCGGTGGACGGGCGTGCCGGCGCCCGGCAGCAGCGCTCCGAGCGCCTGCTGGCCATCGCCCGAGCCGTCCGGATCGCCCCCAGCGGCACCGACCGGAGCACCTGGTTCGACGCCCGCGAGGTCGTGCCCGGCTGACCGCGGGTGGGAGGATCGAGGGGCCATGCCGCCCCTGCTGAGTGACCTCGTCCCCGCCGACACCGGCCCCGACGCGCTGTTCGAGACCTTCGGCGGCTGGGCCGCCGACCGCGGGCTGGAGCTGTACCCGGCGCAGACCGAAGCCGTGATCGAGCTGGTCTCGGGATCCAACGTCATTCTCTCCACCCCGACCGGTTCGGGGAAGAGCCTGGTGGCCACGGCGGCGCAGTTCGCGGCCCTGGCCCGCCGCGAGGGAGACGGCGACCCGACCGGCCGGGTCTTCTACACCGCACCCATCAAAGCCCTGGTCTCGGAGAAGTTCTTCGCCGCCGTCGAGGTGTTCGGCGTCGACAAGGTCGGGATGATGACCGGGGACGCCAGTGTCAACGCCTCGGCCCCGATCATCTGCTGCACCGCCGAGATCCTGGCCAACCTCGCGCTGCGCGAGGGGGCGGACTCCCCCGTCACCACCGTGGTGATGGACGAGTTCCACTACTACGCCGACCCCGAGCGGGGCTGGGCCTGGCAGGTGCCGTTGCTGGAGCTCCCGCGCGCGCAGTTCCTGCTGATGTCGGCCACGCTCGGCGACGTCGCCCGCTTCGAGGCCGATCTGACCCGGCGCACCGGTCGGCCCACCGCCGTGGTGGCCTCCACCGAGCGGCCGGTGCCGCTGCAGCACGAGTACGTCACCACGACCCTGCTGGAGACGATCGAGGAGCGGCTGAGCACCCACCAGGCGCCGGTCTACGTGGTGCACTTCAGCCGCGCGGCGGCGATCGAGCAGGCCCAGGCGCTGAACAGCCTGAAGGTCACCACCCGCGAGGAGAAGGACCAGATCGCCGACCTCATCGGCGGCTTCCGGTTCGCCGCCGGGTTCGGCAAGACCCTGTCCCGGCTGGTGCGCAACGGCATCGGCGTGCACCACGCGGGGATGCTGCCGAAGTACCGGCGGCTGGTCGAGCTGCTGGCCCAGGCCGGGTTGCTCAAGATCATCTGCGGCACCGACACCCTCGGCGTCGGCATCAACGTGCCGATCCGGACGGTGCTGCTGACCTCGCTGAGCAAGTACGACGGCGTGAAGCCCCGGCTGCTGACCGCCCGGGAGTTCCACCAGATCGGCGGCCGGGCGGGCCGGGCCGGCTACGACGCCTCCGGCACCGTGGTGGTGCAGGCGCCCGACCACGTGGTGGCGAACGAGAAGGCGCTCGCCAAGGCCGGTGACGACCCGAAGAAGCGGCGCAAGGTCGTCCGCAAGAAGCCGCCCGAGGGCACCGTCGGGTACGGTCTGCCCACCTTCGAGCGGCTGGTCGAGGCCGAGCCCGAGCCGCTGGAGTCCTCGTTCAAGGTCAGCCACGCGATGCTGCTCAACGTCATCAACCGGCCGGGCGACTGCTACGCCTCGATGCGCCACCTGCTGACCGACAACGACGAGCCGCCCGTGCGCAACCGACGCCACGTCCACCGGGCGCTGCAGATCTACCGCGGGCTGCTGGAGTCCGACGTGGTGGAGCAGCTCCCGCACCCGGACGCGCAGGGGCGGACGGCACGGCTCACCGTCGACCTGCAGCAGGACTTCGCGCTCAACCAGCCGCTGTCCCCCTTCGCGCTGGCGTGCCTGGACCTGCTGGACCGGGAGTCCGACGACTACGCGCTGGACGTGCTGTCGGTGCTGGAGGCGACCCTCGACGACCCGCGGCCGGTGCTGACCGCGCAGCGCTCCAAGGCCCGCGGCGAGGCCGTGGCGGAGATGAAGTCCGACGGGCTGGAGTACGAGGAGCGGATGGTCCTGCTGGAGGACGTCACGTACCCCCAGCCGCTGACCGAGCTGCTGCGGGTCGCCTACACCGCCTTCGGGCAGAGCCACCCCTGGGTGCTGGACACCGAGCCGTCGCCGAAGTCGGTGGCCCGGGACCTCTACGAGCGGTCGATGACCTTCACCGAGTACGTCAGCTTCTACGGGCTGGCCCGGGCCGAGGGCATCGTGCTGCGTTACCTGGCCGACGCCTTCAAGGCGCTGCGCCAGACCGTGCCCGAGGAGGCCCGGACCGACGCCGTGGCCGACCTGATCGCCTGGCTCGGCGAGCTGGTCCGCCAGGTCGACTCCAGCCTGCTCGAGGAGTGGGAGTCGCTGCGCAGCCCCGACGCCGAGGTGCAGTCGGTGGTGGCGCTCGACCGGGCGGCGCCGCCGGTCACCGCGAACACCCGCGCCTTCCGGGTGCTGGTGCGCAACGCGCTGTTCCGCCGGGCCGAGCTCGCCGCCCGCCGGAACTGGTGGGCGCTGGCGGAGCTGGACGAGTCGTTCCCGGCGGAGGCCTGGCAGGAGGCGCTGGAGCCGTACTTCGCCGAGCACGGGACGCTGCAGACCGGCGCCGCCGCCCGCGGGCCGGCCCTGCTGATGGTCACCGAGGAGCCGGGCCGCTGGGTGGTCCGGCAGATCCTCGACGACCCGGCTGGGGACCACGACTGGGGCATCACCGCCGAGGTCGACCTCGCCGCCAGCGACGCCGAGGGCACGGCCGTCCTCAAGGTCACCCAGGTGGGCCAGCTCGGCGGCTGGTAGCGGCTCTCTCAGCCGCGGGCGACGACCCGGGTGCCGGCGACCCGGTCGTGCAGCGCCCGGCCGGAGCCGGCGGCCACAGCTAGGCCGGCCGCGACGAGGTACGGGTAGACGACAGCGGTCGCCGCCAGGGTCGCAGGATCATGGTCCTCGAACCCGCCGCGGGACGCGCCGACGGCGACGACGTGGCCCAGTTGCCAGGGCAGCCCGGTCTTGACCGCGTTCCGCACCAGGGCCCGCCCGAGCCCGGGCGGTCCACCGGCCGCGTCGAGCACCACCAGGCCCGCCCGGCGGTGGCCGGCCGTGCCGACGCCGGCATCGCCCCGCGCCGCCAGCACCGTGGCCAGCAGCGGTGGGACCGCGCTGAGGGCCAGCACCACCGTCCGTGACCGGGCCCAGCCCTGCCGGTGCACGAGCAGCCCGACCGGCACGGTGGCCACGGCCAGCCCGAGGTGGCCGAGGCCGTCGCGCAGCAGGGCCCGGGCCCGTCGTCCGGTCAGCGGGTGCACGGGTCAGCCCAGCCGGAGGTTGTCGAGCACCACGTCGAGCTCGTCGGGCTTCACCAGAACCTCCCGGGGCTTGGAGCCCTCGGAGGGCCCGACGACGCCGCGGGTCTCCATGATGTCCATCAACCGGCCCGCCTTGGCGAAGCCGACCCGGAGCTTGCGCTGCAGCATCGAGGTCGAGCCGAGCTGCAGGTTGACCACGAGCTCGGCCGCCTGGACCACCAGGTCGAGGTCGTCGCCGATGTCCTCGGCCACCTTGCTGCTGGCTTCCGGGGCGGCGGTGACGTCGTCGCGGTAGGTCGGCTTCAGCTGCTCGGTGACGTGCGCGACGACCTGGCGGACCTCGTTCTCGGTCACCCAGGCGCCCTGGATGCGGATCGGCTTGGACGAGCCCATGGGCAGGAACAGGCCGTCACCCTGGCCGACCAGCTTCTCCGCCCCGGGCTGGTCGAGGATGACCCGGGAGTCGGTCATCGACGAGGTCGAGAACGCGAGCCGGCTGGGCACGTTGGCCTTGATCAGGCCGGTGACCACGTCGGTGCTCGGCCGCTGGGTGGCCAGCACCAGGTGGATGCCGGCGGCCCGGGCCAGCTGGGTGATCCGGACGATCGAGTCCTCGACGTCGCGCGGGGCGACCATCATCAGGTCGGCGAGCTCGTCGATGATCACCAGCAGGTAGGGGTACGGCGCGAGCACCCGCTCCGAGCCCGGCAGCGGCTTGACGCTGCCGGCCCGGACGGCCTTGTTGAAGTCGTCGATGTGCCGGAAGTTGAACGCCGCGAGGTCGTCGTAGCGCATGTCCATCTCGCGGACCACCCACTGCAGGGCCTCGGCCGCCTTCTTCGCGTTGGTGATGATCGGCGTGACCAGGTGCGGCACGCCCTCGTAGGCGGTCAGCTCGACCCGCTTCGGGTCGACCATCAGCATCCGGACCTCGTCCGGCGTCGCCCGCATGAGGATCGAGGTGATCATCGAGTTCACGAAGCTCGACTTGCCCGAGCCGGTGGCGCCGGCGACCAGGAGGTGCGGCGTCTTGGCCAGGTTGGCCACCACGAACCCGCCCTCGACGTCCTTGCCCAGCCCCACCGTCATCGGGTGGTGGTCGTTGCGGGCGGTGGCGGAGCGGAGGACGTCGCCGAGGGAGACGACCTCCTTGTCGGTGTTGGGGATCTCGATGCCGATCGCGGACTTGCCCGGGATCGGGGACAGGATGCGGACGTCGGCGCTGGCCACCGCGTAGGCGATGTTCTTGCTCAGCGCGGTCACCTTCTCCACCTTGACCGCGGGGCCCAGCTCCACCTCGTAGCGGGTGACCGTCGGGCCGCGGGAGTAGCCGGTGACCTGGGCGTCGATCTCGAACTGCCGGAGCACCTCGGTCAGCCGGTGCACGACCGCGTCGGAGGCCTCGGTGCGCGCCT
>Ga0210040_10010919_pt1 | contig 10355 bp, 5 predicted proteins | sample CryGeyCG12114_NA_FD_185462 | JGI IMG/M metagenome (GOLD analysis project Ga0210040, IMG submission 185462) | Groundwater microbial communities from aquifer - Crystal Geyser CG19_WC_8/21/14_NA (SPAdes) (version 2) | ecosystem: Environmental > Aquatic > Deep subsurface > Groundwater | place: USA...
AATAAAATAGATGAGAACTTAAGATAGCCTTGTGAAAGGAGCCCAGAGTCCCTAAAGTCGATCATGTCTTCTCAGATCACTTGGTCCGAATGACAATAATGCCATATTATTAATGGCTTTGTTGTACCTACGTTGGCAGTCTTTGATTTCTCTATGTTGGCTCCAGCTCACAAATGCTAATGTCAGTGTCTCTTTACATACTCCAACGCAAATTATAGAATGTGAATAGAATTTGAATCATAAACTCGTTAAAATAAGTAGGATACATGCATACAATGTACTATACTGATCATATCGACGGAATTGCTATTAATAATACACAGCAGACATGCATTGGCATTATAAACACTCTATGGTTGCCCAGCGGTGAATTTAAAATACAGGATTTGAATTATACCGCCAAAAGAGAATTTTTTTGGCAGTTTTAGTGTAGTTTTAGATCGCAGAAAGTAAAATACACAATAAAGTTTATGAACTATAATGGAGAAATAGAGTCGATGCACACTGGGAATCGAAGTTAACTCTAGCGAAAAATATTATTGGTAGTTGTGGCCGTTCCATAAAAGTTGAAGCATTTTTTGTCCCCTTGTGATCATACAGACAATCTAAGTGATCTCATCCAACTTTATTATCTTTTCGTCAACTTGTGAATAGTAGGTCATTGGTCAAGTTATTTTTATGCTTGACATTTACTGCCTGCCAATCAATCCAATATGACATTTATTTCTGTCACATTTTGAAACAAGTAGAAATTTCAAATGAGCTTGCAACACAAATGAAGGCCATTGTTTTTTGTAAAGCTCGTTAAACATTCAGTAAATGGTTACCCCATCAGAAAGCGAAACCTACGCAAATTAGCTCGTAACTGACTGACTGACTGACTGAGTAAAGTCTTGTGTAAGAATATTTTGTAAACACGATCCTGAAATAAAAAGAAAGGGCTTTTATGCATCAAGAGCCCTGTGTTACTTTCAACTGGGAATTCCTTGACTGTTGACTTTGCAATTTTGCGCGAAACCTTGATACAAAACCAACTATAGTGGTACAAGTTTCCATGAAAGAAGGCTTTCAAGCCCGAATTCCTCTCCTCGTTCTAATTCACGGGTTTAAACTTGATGTGTTAAGATAGATTTGAATTTTCGCACTTACAAATCCTTTTTTGAGGCAAACTAACTAACTAAAACTATTACAAATCACAGTTAGCTGAAATCATTCTATAGTAAATAATATTCCTATATCCGGCTAAGTACTCACGAAAAGTTGTTCCCATTTCGTCTGACATGTACGACATGATTATAATTTATGTAAGATTGCAAAAGCTTGCGAAATGTGACTTCATATTTGTACGTAAACGCAATAATTCCCCTCTTTTGAAATTCAAAACCCTACTATTATGATACTAAAATCAAGTGGCACTGCTGTCTCTTATTATCACCGTTTCATCCTATTTCATACTACTCACTTGAAAAGATGAACAAACAGAGTTAGGCTCATTGCCAAAAGCTATCAACTTTCCCCCTTTAAAAATGGAGACTGTAGTACAGTTAAGTTGGCTCGTCGCGTTGTTAGCAAAACATAAGGAGAAATTGGATTTTCCTAAATATTTTCATGTTGCTTTGTAAACAAGGACGGGAGACCTTGTTTGTGCCGAGCTTTGAGGAAAATCCGCTCTCAAAAAGTAATCCCTATGGTTTTAAACCCACATATACACTTTTACATTACATAATCGTATTGGGATTGACTGACAGTGAGTATTCACATATAAGATAGAATACTTTCTCCCAATCTCCAGCTATTTGTCAGATGAGGTTTTGTTGAGTCAAAAATCTCGGCAATCAATACAATCTGGTAGATTTGAACTGTAGGATTCAAAATTATTGTTGCTTTCATACAAATTGAGTGGAGAAAGCTTGTTTTGTGCCCTCACAGTCTCTAGCAATAGATTGCATGATTTTTTCCAAATTTTGAATCTGATTTCTGCATGCAAAAGGTATTTAATTTATACAATTTGCCAAGTTTTTTTTTTTTTACCTTCAAACTCTCACCACGGCAAAAGGAATCCAATTGAATGTGCACGTCATGTTGAGTTGCCCTCAAACACGAATCATTTCTCTGACACCATTTGAATGCATTTATTCATCTATTCTTCTATTGAGCTAACATGTGTTAACGTAATTGAATTTATGCATTAACACTTTGCATGGTCGTGCATATGGTGAAATGGGAGCTAAAAGTCTACTACTGTATAAAAAGTGAATTTTAGTGCACCAGCAGGTACCATCATCATCATAGATTGAGTATACTGGGAAATAAGAGCAAAACTCTTTTTCTGTGTCAAAATGAACTTGGGTAGGCAGTCAGCTGGAAAGTATTGAATGATGTTCATTTTTAATGGCGTAGTATACCTGTGGTAACTATTTGTATGATATTTTAAAAAAATTCTCATATATTTGAAACACTATATTGTATTGTATCATTTAGTTCCTATCCTTGCTATTTCAACCGCCTTAATTAGCCCAGAGCTCCCAAGTTTCATGCATAAATTAATTCATACACGAGTTTATCTAGTCACCTAAAGCATTCTGTCTATCAATCCTATATTCGAAATGTATCCAAATGCACCAACTATAACTACATAAAATAAATCCAACTCCAGTATTGATCATTTGGTTGCTAAATACACGCCATAAAGGGTCTAAAACTTCCTGTGCACAACTCCCAATTGCACAAGTCTATTATTTTCCTTCACATGTTGTGCCATTTCCTATGTAATTGGTGCACATGCAATCTGCGCGTGTGATATCAATTTGTTGTTTTAAAGTTAGTATTTGCAATGCTCCAAACAAAATGTAAGCTATAGTGTGCCGTAAATCAAAACGAGAGCAATAGTAGCTACTTAGTTAGTATTAATCCTTTTTACTGCATTGCTTAAGCCCGTAAATAAATAATACTGTATGCATAAGCGTAATTTATTGCACTGCAATGGCAACAAATCTGTCTGTAGTCCATTTGATTCTTCCATTGCCTATGGCCTAAGCTTTCGATTAATTAACAAGTCTTGTTGGTTTCCCTGTCTGGAATGTAATTGTGTTGATTAGTTACGCCAATCATTTCAACTCTTCAGGCCTTTCAGTTATAGTTCTGTGCGTAGTCTTCGATCCTTACAATATTCTCATCAGGATCAACTGACTGAATTGTATCTAATACTACTGTAAACCACTAAATAAAGCACTTGAAAACTTAAAAAATAATTCATGCAGATTTGAAGCCCTCTGGGGATGAAAAAATTATGCTAATCTGTTTTCTATTCGGATTCCTGGAAGCGCTGATTTTTTCAAATTCTAGGAATCGTCATCAAATATTTAAAATTCCAACTAATATAACACCATAGCCAAAAGGTCAACACAGTGAAACTCATACATAAGCGGACTTTGATGATTCCCTGTTTGGAATTCAAATGTATGCTCTTGTTTTACATACGTAATGTGCATTTGAACTCACTAAACAAACAAACAAAGGTGTGAAACAGAAAGGTTTCAAATAGACCAAACGGTTTGTGCTCATTAATCAGTTTACATGTAATGAATACACACCATATGTCAAAGGCTGGAATCTCAGCAGATTTCAAATCCTATCTCATAGTACGCAGTTAGTTAGAATGCGATGCATTGAGTTCATGTGAAAATGACAAGGTTCCCTTTTTGAAATGCAAACTACTACGGTTACAATTATTAGTAGTCAGTCACAAAACTCACTTTGATTTCTCAATGTAAGGTACCAAAGTACGTAAAGCAAGGTTCGGACAAAGGTGAGTTCCAAATCAAAGGCAAAGAGCTCAACAATCCATTGACATCAATCAGTCACTCTGCTAATACCAAAAGCTGAACTGAATTCGCAAAATATGTGTGTGCTTACACTTTGTTTGTGCATACTTACTTTTAACTTGGGTTTAAACAAACTTTCCCATATTGCAAAATTAGATCACTAAAATAACCACTATGCATATACTCATCAATACAAATTCAGATCAAAGGCATTTCAACGTCAAAAATAGGCTACACAAACCGTATACACATAATGGTGAGGATAACGAGATGAAAACATTAAAGATTTTACCTTTGGTTTCTAATAACATGAATTCGTTAGAAATGTTTTTACATAAGGGCGTGTACAAATTCATATATCATGCATGTAAGCTAAAGAGATTTACGGATTTCCATCATTTGTTAGATATCACTACACTTACAGAAACTAATATACTTTTCTGCAGCCATGTTTTTTGGGGGTAGAATAAGTAAGTAAGTAAGCAGTAGTTGTTGTTAGCTTAGATCTGAAAGGGATTACAGTGAATTCGGCATCGTATGAGATTTGGGTATGAAGCAGTATAGGATCTATTGGGGTTGAATTAGGGGTCCTATTTGGTGAGATTACGGTAAAAGTAGTATTCGCATTTGTAACATGACTGGGAATAAGATGAGCTAGAGCGTAGCACCTTAGTTTATGACACATTTCACTGTCACCCTGTCAATTTTTTCTGACTTGTTCTCCCGAGAAATGACTCAAGGACGGAATATAATGAAATGTACTGTTTGGGAGCCTAGTTTCATCTTCCCCATGTCTGCGTTTTCACATTTTACATTTTAACAGACTTTTGGCTCCCTTACGTCCCTGGAAATATTCCCATGTATTGCTAGTTTTCCAAAACTTAAGGTTTTAGTATAGTATGGTTGGACGAGAAAGAAGGTGTCATCTTTAGACTATATACTGTTTGATTTCCGATATTTATTTTCGAATTGTGCATTTGAAGAGAAAACGAACATGCTACGCTACAAGCGTCTGAATGGGGTCAAGATTTGGCGTCAATGAGCAACATTTTACGTGCGTTGCATTTCCAGTAGGTGCAATTTTGTGGTGACGGCGTGTAACTCAATCATCACATTTCGTCAGTGAGGCTGAAAGTTGCAATTACGGGTGCACTTAACTCATATTTTGTTTCTGGCGTTCAAAATTTAGTGCAAAATAGAAACTAAAAGTAAAGTTGGAAGAAAAATGCACCCATAAAGTTATTTATCTTGATTCTGAGAATGTGTATCCAATAATAAAGGACTGAACTTTCTTGCCGCACGCACATTTTGCCAGCCTAAATGCAATCTGAAAGGAAAGCATAATATAATATGTAGAGAAATCCTCCGAGCTTTACACAGGACATGCACACGTTCCATAATAATAGAAATCCAAGTGTCTTTCCGTCCGTCCCGAAAAAAGACATGAACGCATACACGAAAAACTTATTTGCAAATATGTCTTATCTCTGTGCATGTATGCATAGTAATGAGACCAGTGCTTTTCTTTTTGGCAACAGAGGTTCCCTTTGCCAGCCAAGAATGAAAAAAAATTGGGGACAAAGTCATGGATTTTAAAGTCAAATGAGCAGTTTCTTTTGCAGACTCTGTCAGTTGAGTGCTGTACACGATATTATTTATTCTTAAAAAATTCTGCAACCCTCAATATCCCATGAAGATAATGGTGGCGCAAATTCCGATTTCAGACAGGAAATTGGAAATTCACATACTCAGATTTTACGGATAGTCAGTGTATGTAAATGACGTATCACTCGGGAATCTATGAATTTCTCATTTCCATACTTTTTGAGTTATTTCAAACTTGCTCCTATCTTTGTCCACATTGGCATCTTATTAATTGGGGAAAAAGTTATCAGGACCCAGTTTTACGTTCTTTTATTGATGAGGCACAATAAATAGTCTTTCATTACCATTTTGTAATCATGATGGCAAGTCATGCTAGGTTTTTTATGAGAAAGTCCCGAATTTTTCTTTCTTCTTATCGGCTACCAAGGCATATAGTATTTCATTTCCTGAGAGGCACAACAACGCAATAAAACTTTATATTGCGACTGCACACAGAAATTACTTGTGGGATTTATAATGTATCTATCAATTACTTTTTCCAACCTGACTACACATGTAATATGAGCACTTCCAATTAGTTGCTACTAGATAGCTAATAGTAGATACTACATTGCCCAAAAAATGTGACCAAATCGTGAAAAAGACATTAATCTACGAATTTATATGGTCGCTTAGGCGAAAAATGTAAAGCATTGTCAATTTATATTTAGTTCGTTTTTAAGAACTCTGTACTTTGCTTCGCATTGAGTTGTAAAAACATAAGAAATGGATGAATCTATCCTGTCGTATGAATGCAATAGCTTTTGGTCAATTGAGCCTGTGGTGAATGAAGGGGAATTTTTGAAATATATTAGACCCATCTATGCGTTATTAACGGCTTCCGGCGTGCGTTTCTCATTCATTTATTATTCCCAACTTTCTCTCATGATGCGTGTATGCGTTCCCATTATTACATGTGATTGCTCTCATCCCTCCTTGTAGTCTACGAATTATTGCACTATTAAACCATTTACTATTGTCCGTAAACTTGTTCTTATCCCATATCACATATTCTTAACCTTGAAAAATGAGGATATTGCGTCATTTTTAAAAGATCCTATGCATTCCAATGCTAAAAAACCAGCACGCCGGATTTATTGTGCACTCTATACATTATTTGTCTGTTTTGCGTTGCTTCCACCCAAATTGTTCAAACATAAGCAATGACCAATAAAAGTCGTAATTTTTTAAAACCCGGTTGTTCAGATCAGTCATTGGTGCCTATATGGACCATTAATATAACTTAATTTAGTACTGTCGTTACACAACGTACCACAAGTTATGTTTCAAATCAGATAATATATCCTTGGAAGGGGAAAAAACTTTGGGCCCTCTTCCTGAGTCAAATGTGAAGTAAAAGCTCGTCAAAAACACATTGGTTTAGACCTGCTCATAAATTCTAATCATAATGGTAATACAATGTGATAGATAGTTCGACACACAAGATGATGATGTTCAACTCAATCGTACATTCATTTTTTATAGTCACTGACATTTTTCATCCCTAGTATAGTACTTGCCATAGATTTGTAACAGAACAGCTATTTGTAACCACTATTATTTTGTCTTTTTGTTTGTGCGTGTACATAACGTTACCAAATGGATCCCTAGCCCCATGGGACATTACAGTGCGGGATACAATTCCAAATTGCATCCTTTTTTTCTTATGATTGATTTCATGCCTATGTTTGTTGAAACCATTGATCAAAATATTTTAAAGAAAGTTTTTTTGACTAGTTTAGTGCTAAAGCAATGTATTATTAAGTAAAATAAGCTACAGTTATACCTATGTCATATAAATTTCATATAACAAATAAATTTTATTGTAAATTTTACGAATATCTTAAAATTTGAAGCAAACAGAGCACAAAGACATGAAAAATGATACTATTATTCTAAAATTTAGGGTGCATAACTGACGATATGGACGATTCCCCTCTTTTAATGCACTAGAAATGTTTTTGCTCCCTCACAACAAGTTTGTCTATAAATAATTCACAAGTCAATTCATTTTGTTCGTGTAAATAATTGAGACATGGACTCTCCAAATGTGTTTGCATTTTTTCCTCGTGTTTTACAATGATGCCTTATATAGTTGATTATTTTTTGCAAAGTAATGGAATGTTATTATTATTGTTATACTAGTACTAACTAACTAGTATGGGCCGGGTTTACAAGAGTGACACAATTGGCAGAAAGGAATGGAGTAAGCTGTTTTATTTTTAGTGTGCGACACAATAGCACGTGTAATGATGAACAGAACTTGTATCAAAAGAGACTCGGGAGCCTACTTTCTCCAACTTTATTCCCTTCCAGAGGTTTTCTACTGCAATACAAGAGTTGGATCACGTTCCACCAGAGTCTTTCCTTAGAAGAGCAGTTGCTCCTCTCCTTCTTCTCCACTTGTCTGCCATTTTTTTTTTGGAACTCAGATGAGATCTGTGCATGTCTCTTGTGCTAATATGGGATTGCTGGGAATATGTAACCCGGATTGAATATATTTAATGCCTGCTTTGTAGACTATACCGTATATAACTTGTCATGAAGTGAATTTGCTTCCTATTTTGTGTGTTTTTATATGATAGCGTTAGAAATTTTAAAAACATGATTGTCTTCTATTGTAATTTAAAAGTCTTATAGACTCTGACAATAGATTTGCTTTCTCAAATTTCAACAAACAAGCAACTTTTTTATTCTACTTTGGACAGAATGAAAAAACTAAAACATGAGAAATGGCTTGTGATACCTTTAAACCGGGATCTCTCGGGTTTTAAACCTCCGCAAAGGGGCTACCCTTTTAAAACGCGAATTGAGGACTCAAGAATTGAACTACAGGAATACGATTACATAGTGAGCGATACAATGTGTGAATAATTCACCACTTGTTCCGTGCTTTCGATTATAACCCTTTGAGTCGAGATTGTCTGCTCGCAAAAAGGCTAATGAACATAACGAAAAAGTAGATTTTTTTTGCCACACACACAAAGACTTCATAGAGACAAGTTCTTTCCCTATCTTCAGGGGGATTTAAATTAATTTTTATCAAATGAGAGAGTTGATTCGTCTGTCTTCATTAGACTGCTCATCATCATATAATAGATACCCTTTGTTCTACCCGTATATAAAGGATGTGGAAAGTTGATACCTTACTAACTAACTACACACAACTAACTCCACAAAGTTCAAAGGGAATTAATTATTTTACCATCTCTTTTAATGCAGCACATGAACGCAGAGTTTGTTACCCATATCCCTCTGGTGGGCCCAACTTTTCTGTCTCTCGAGAAAATGTCTTTTTTATACAGTCAGGCTCTGATTTGCCTCCATGAAGAATCTAAAGGCTCACTTTTTTATTATGCAATGCTCCTTGTATATTTAATTCTATACAAATCTACCCCAAGAAAAGTTTTTGTTTTCTGTTGCATCCAAATAAGTCGTTTTTTCAAGTTGCTCTGTCAGTGCAGCAAATTTTCTGCAAAAAATTGCCTCATTCTAAAAACATGATGTTTATAGTAACTTTTTTCAAGACAGTGTATAAAAAATTGCATCAGGGATATGTTTTTGTTTGGTGAGCCATAAGGTGTAATAATGCTCCAGCAATTTTAACACTCACGCATAGTATAACACTACATGTATTTGGGAAGCCCATTGACTTTTGGTAGCCTTCAACCACTTGTGCGTGCCTGATTGGATTCTCAAATTCCATGACTTGTACATAATCATAATTTTGCCCCTTTCGTGTTGCCTGAACACTAGCCATTTTAGTAACCATATTTCATTCGATAAGAAAAGGCTGTAATGAGCAGTCTTAGACACATGGTGTTTAGTCATTTACACGAACCGATGAAGATTCAGTCTTCTACATGTTCCAAATAACAATCATAACAATAGAAACTCCCTGTTACTTTCTATGGCGTTAAAATCTGTTATAAGTAGTCAAATTTCATGTTTTTTATATTATATTGTCCATTTTGAATTGACTTACAATATAGTAAAGCTTTCTTGGCTATATAGTATTATCATTGCCCAGCGCTTAACCAATCCAATATACTATAACTTGTCAAGATTTCGTATGGCTTCTGCTTACAAATATTTTGCTGACTCTGGAGTTTAATTGCTCAAAAAAGGCATGATAAGAATAATGAAGTTCATTCCCGTAGTTACCTAATGGCAAGGACCTCTGTGCACAGTGGGAGGGTAGAAAGAGAAAGTGGACTATATACATGTTTATGAAGCTAACATACTATGGACGGAGCATTATGTGATTCTGAAGCATTAATAATATGGTGGAGTAAAAAGCAAAACTCTGGCGGTACACGATGAATACATTAATTGCAAACTTTAGATCAATAAAGATTAAGAAAGTTTGAAAAGTCATCAAGGAGAAAGTCCCAAGTTTTCTCTCAAACTTGAGAAATACTATATACAATAATAATAATGCAAGTTAACTTTTGTAACTTACTTACTTACTTGCTTTGTCTATGTGAATGCATGTATGTGACGTGCATATGCCCCAAAGTAAGTTGGCTAGTTGCTGTGCATTTAATCAGTGAAGAAAACACAGAAAGTTCTTTTTTTTAATAACGGGATCAAAGTTAAACACAATGTACAACTTGTTATATTAGAGCTCTTGTCCGTATATAGTATATGCTACAACGTAGTTAGTTAGTTACATTGAAATTAAGTTAAGGAGCTGTGACAGAAAAAAATTATGTAGGACATGGAATTTTATTTACTATAGACTATATATAAAGTTTAGTTAGTTCGTTATTTTAATTGTTACAGCTAAGTAACTAACTAACTAAAACTTTCCGTATTACATTAAGCCTAGATAGTAATAATAATAATAATCTGAGATTTATATTCATCATCATACCTTATACACAA
>Ga0210040_10010920_pt1 | contig 10354 bp, 19 predicted proteins | sample CryGeyCG12114_NA_FD_185462 | JGI IMG/M metagenome (GOLD analysis project Ga0210040, IMG submission 185462) | Groundwater microbial communities from aquifer - Crystal Geyser CG19_WC_8/21/14_NA (SPAdes) (version 2) | ecosystem: Environmental > Aquatic > Deep subsurface > Groundwater | place: USA...
GTTCTATCCCTCCAAGAGGTAAAAGAGCAATTGACAACCGAGAGAAGCAACCTGCTGAACCTAAAGTTCGCGCATGCTATTTCTCCTTTAGAAAATCCCAGCAGAATTAAACACACAAGAAAAACCATCGCCAGACTAGAGACTCAATTACGTTCTCTAGAGCTCAATGGCTAAATAAGTGAAAACCATGGAGACGAGAAATTTAAGAAAAGAGAAAACTGGACGTGTGGTCAGCAACAAGATGGACAAGTCTATCACGGTTGTTGTGGAAAGCAAAGTGAAACACCCAATGTATGGGAAATTTGTTTCCAAATCTAAGAAGTTCATGGCACATGATGAAAATAATGACTGTGGTATCGGTGATACAGTACGCATTATGGAAACAAGGCCATTGAGCAAAAGTAAATGCTGGCGCTTAATTGAAATAGTAGAAAGAGCGAAATAAGATGATACAACAAGAATCAAGACTTAGTGTTGCTGATAACAGCGGAGCAAAAGAGGTATTGTGCATCAGAGTTTTAGGAGGTACAGGAAAAAAATACGCCTCAGTTGGTGATAAAATTGTTGTTACCGTTAAATCTGCTCTTTCTTCTGGCAATATTAAAAAAGGAACTGTTACCAAGGCGGTAATTGTTCGGACCAAAAAAGAAGTTCGTAGGAAAGACGGATCTTATATCCGTTTTGACGATAATGCCGCAGTATTATTGAACAACAACGATGAGCCACGCGGTACTCGTATTTTCGGACCAGTAGCCCGTGAATTACGTGAAAGACAGTTTATGAAAATTGTTTCTTTGGCTCCGGAAGTATTATAATAACGAGAAGAGAAATCAAGATGTCAAAACATAAACTTCATGTAAAAAAAGGCGATACTGTTAAAGTAATCGCTGGTGACGACAAAGGCAAAACCGGGACCATTACGTCTGTTTTAGTTGAAAAACAAAAAGTAGTGATAGAAGGTCTTAACCTGGTTTCAAAGCACCAAAAGCCAAGCGCAAAGAACCCTAACGGCGGTATCGTGAAATTAGAAGCGCCCATTCATGCCAGCAATGTAATGTTGGTAGAGCCTTCAACTAATGTAGCCACTAGATCTGGTAAGAAGCTTAACGATGACGGAAAGCTTCAGCGTTATTCCAAAAAAACCGGAAACTTAATCTAACATGGCAGCTAGACTTAAAGATAAATACACAAAAGAAATTGTGCCTGCGCTGAAAGAGAAATTTCAGTATAAAAGCATAATGCAGGTTCCTAAAATTACCAAAATCAGCATTAACAGGGGTATTGGTAGTGCCGTGGCAGATAAAAAGTTAGTGGACATTGGAGTCGAGGAATTAACGACCATTGCTGGGCAAAAAGCTGTTCAAACCATTGCTAAAAATTCCATATCCAACTTTAAACTTAGAGAAGGTATGCCTATTGGGGCACGTGTTACTCTTCGTGGCGAGCGGATGTATGAATTTTTAGACCGTTTGGTAACGGTTGCTCTACCGCGGGTACGTGACTTCAAAGGCATTAACGACAAAGGTTTTGACGGACGTGGTAATTATACATTAGGCGTTAAAGAACAAATTATCTTTCCGGAAATAAGCATTGATAAGATAAAGTCAATAGCAGGAATGGATATAACCTTTGTTACAACTGCGGCTAACGATGAAGAAAGCCTGGAGCTCTTAAAAGCTTTTGGTTTACCTTTCGCTAATCTAAAGAAATAAGAAAATGGCAAAAGAATCAATAAAAGCGAGAGAGCTTAAGCGGCAGAAACTAGTAGCCAAATATGCTGTAAAACGTGCTGCTCTAAAAGCAGCGGGTGATTATGACGGCCTTGATAAATTACCTAAAAATGCTTCTCCCGTTCGTTTGCACAACAGGTGCAAACTTACCGGAAGACCTAGAGGGTATATGAGAAAGTTCGGTATTTCCCGGGTTACGTTCAGAGAAATGGCTTCGGCCGGTAAGATTCCTGGAGTTACGAAGGCTAGTTGGTAATAATTGCCCTTCTATACAAAAAGTTAGAAAAAACATTAGTATCTTTGCGGCTCCTTAAAAAGAGCGGAATCTAAAATTATAGTCTAATGCATTCAGATCCGATAGCAGATTATTTAACTAGACTACGGAATGCCATCAAGGCACACCACCGTGTAGTTGAAATTCCGGCTAGCAAAATAAAAAAGGAATTGACCAAAGTTCTCTACGAGAAAGGTTATATTCAAAGTTACAAGTTCGATGATAGTTCAGTTCAGGGCACCATTAAGATCGCCTTGAAATATGATCCAGCTACAAAGCAGTCTGCTATCGTGAATCTTGAGAGAGTCAGCAAACCTGGCCTCCGTAAGTATGTGCATCTTGATGAGATGCCACGCGTGTTGAACGGCTATGGCGTTGCTATCCTTTCAACCTCTAAAGGAGTGATTACTGACAAAGAAGCTAAAGGCCTTAATGTTGGTGGTGAAGTATTATGTTATGTGTATTAATTAAGAAAAGATGTCGCGGATAGGAAAACTGCCCATCACGCTCCCACAAGGTGTGGAGGTGACGGTAAACCAAGATAACTTGGTAACAGTGAAAGGTCCTAAAGGAATGCTTTCTTCTAAAGTTGATACAGATATGGAAGTTTCTGTTGAAGAAGGAGTCCTGATGGTTTCCCGCCCAACGGAACAAAAGAGACATAAAGCTTTCCACGGTTTGTATCGGTCCTTGATCAGTAATATGATTGAAGGAGTTACAAATGGGTATAAGGTTTCTTTAGAATTGGTGGGTGTTGGTTACAAAGCCACCACCCAAGGACAAAGCTTGGAATTAGCCCTGGGATATTCTCACAATATCTATTTAGCGCTTCCTCCCGAAATTTCAGCAAATGCTGTTACGGAAAAAGGTAAATCTCCAGTTATCACCCTAGAGGGAATTGATAAGCAGTTGATTGGTCAGGTGGCCGCTAAAATCCGCTCTTTACGTAAAGTTGAACCTTATAAAGGTAAGGGTATCCGTTTCGTGGGTGAGGTTGTTAGAAGGAAAGCTGGTAAAACTGCTTCTAAATAAATAAGAAAATGGCATTCGATAAAGCAAAAAGAAGACTGAGAATCCGTCGTAGCATCCGTAACAAGGTGTCCGGAACAGCTCAGCGTCCACGTCTGTCTGTATTCAGAAGCAATAAATTTATTTATGCGCAACTGATTGATGACGTTAGTGGTGTGACATTGGCTAGTTCTTCATCTGCAACTACAGAAGAAGGTTCAGCATTTACAAAAACTGAATCATCTTCTTCAGTAGGTCGTGACATAGCAACTAAAGCCCTTGAGAAAGGTATTAATGAAGTTGTTTTCGACAGAGGTGGTTATTTATACCATGGTCGGGTAAAATCATTGGCAGAAGGGGCTCGTGAAGCGGGTCTTAAATTCTAAAAGAACATGTCTAAATTAAATATCAAAAGCATCAAAGCTAGCGAAATTGAGCTAAAGGAAAACGTTGTCGCTATCAACCGTGTTGCCAAAGTGGTAAAAGGTGGTAGAAGATTCAGTTTTTCTGCAATTGTTGTCGTGGGAGATGGTAACGGCGTAGTAGGCTATGGTTTGGGTAAAGCCAACGAAGTAGTAGATGCTATTGCGAAAGGCATTGATGACGCCAAAAAGAATCTGGTTCGCGTGCCTTTGTTTAAGCATACAGTTCCCCACCAAATGGAAGGGAAATTCTCTGGCGGATTTGTTCTTATCAAACCAGCTGCTGCCGGTACCGGTATTATTGCCGGTGGTGCCATGCGTGCGGTTTTCTTAAGTGCTGGTATCAAAGATGTTTTGGCTAAGTCTAAAGGTTCTTCTAACCCACATAACGTGGTGAAAGCTACTTTTGACGCTTTGTCAAAAATGAGAGATCCTCTGGTGGTGGCGCAACAACGTGGTATCAGTTTACAACGTGTTTTTAACGGGTAATTATGGCAAGCGTAGAAATAATCCAGATTCAAAGTATTATTGATCGTCCGGAAAGACAAAAAAGAACCATAAAGGCTTTGGGTCTTGGAAAGATCAATAGAAAAGTAACAAAAGAGTTAACACCGCAAATTGCAGGAATGGTTAACAAAATACAACATTTAGTAACCATTAAGGAGGTTTAAAATGAACTTAAGCAATTTAAAACCTGCTGAAGGATCTGTAAAAGACCGGAAGAGGATTGGTCGTGGAACAGGTTCTGGTAGAGGTGGTACATCAACTAAAGGACATAAAGGAGCGAAATCTCGTTCCGGCTATTCATCTAAAGCTGGATTTGAAGGTGGTCAAATGCCTTTGGTTCGTCGTGTTCCTAAATTCGGTTTCAAAAACATCAACCGAGTTGAATTTACCGCAGTAAACTTAGATGTTTTACAAAATTTATCTTCCAAAGTTGGAACTACTGTTATTAATTTTGATACCTTCCGTCAAAACGGATTGGCTTCTAAAAATGATAACATCAAAGTTTTAGGTAGAGGAGAATTAACAACAGCTATAGAAGTGCATGCTCATGCATTTTCTAAATCAGCAGTTGAAGCAATTGAAAAAGCAGGCGGCAAGGTTGTGACTTTGTAACAGATGAAGAAGCTGATTAACACGATTAAGAATATTTTTGCTATTGAAGATTTACGCGTTAGAATCCTAAATACTTTAGGATTCATCGCTATTTTCAGGCTAGGGTCTTATGTGGTTCTTCCAGGTATTGACCCTAACCAGTTGAAGACTAGTTCCCAAGGCATTTTAGGGTTATTAGATACCTTTTTAGGTGGGGCATTTAGCAATGCATCTATCTTTGCATTAGGTATTATGCCTTATATTTCTGCTTCCATCGTATTACAACTTCTAACCATTGCTGTACCTTATTTCCAGAAATTACAGAAAGAAGGGGAGTCGGGTAGAAAGAAAATCAACCAATATACTCGGGTTTTAACTATTGTTATCACCTTGGCACAATCCGTTGGTTTCTTGGCAACTATCAACGCTGATGCCATTGATCCTTCTGTGGCTGGACCTTTGTTTACAATCTCTTCTATGATCATCTTAACTGCAGGGACTATGTTCTGTATGTGGCTAGGTGAAAAGATAACGGATAAAGGAATTGGTAATGGTATCTCTATGCTTATTATGATCGGTATAGTATCTCGCTTACCTGGTGCATTAGTTGGTGAAGCTTTGGCCTTAGGCTTAAACCGTGCTCTTATCTTCTTGATAGAATTGGGTGTATTATTTCTTGTAGTTATGAGCGTTGTTATGCTTACTCAAGCTATTAGAAGGATTCCTGTACAATATGCAAAGCAGGTAGGAGGAACCTCCTCCTTGCAGGCAGGTCAGCGTCAATTTATTCCCTTAAAAGTAAATGCTGCTGGGGTTATGCCTATCATCTTTGCTCAGTCATTAATGTTTTTACCGGGTATGCTTACATCTTTTTGGAGAAACGAAAGTGATTTGGCAAATGAAATAGGAAACGTTTTTTCTGATTATACTTCTTGGCAATACAACCTATCTTTTGCTATTCTCATTGTAGTGTTTACATTCTTTTATACTGCAATTAGTGTAAACCCGAACCAAATATCGGATGACTTGAAGAGAAGTGGGGGTTTTATACCCGGCATCAAACCGGGCTTAGCTACTTCTGAATTTATAGATGAGGTATTGACTCGGATCACATTTCCCGGGGCTATTTTCCTAGCGATTGTGGCTATACTTCCTTCTATCGCTATGTTATTTGGTGTTACTAGAGAATTTGCTGCTTTCTTTGGAGGAACATCGCTTATAATATTAGTTGGGGTTGTTCTGGATACTCTTAATCAAATTGAAAGTTACTTGTTAATGCGTCATTATGATGGCATGATGAAATCAGGTAAACTTAGAGGAAGGTCACAAAATGTTGCCGTTGCTTCTTAATAAATGATTATCTATAAAACGGAGGAAGAAATTGACCTAATTAAACAAAGTGCTGATATCCTAGGTCGGGTACATGGTGAAGTAGCCAAACTTGCAAAGGAAGGAATAAGCACTTTAGAATTAGATAAGGTTGCTGAGGAATTTATTCGCGACCATAATGGTTTTCCTTCTTTTAAGGGCTACAATGGATTCAAACATAGCTTATGTATAAGTCTGAATTCAGAAGTAGTACATGGTATACCAAGTAAATATACTCTTCAGTCTGGAGATATAGTTTCTATTGACTGTGGAGTTTTTTATAAAGGCTTCCATAGTGATAGTGCTTATACACACGCAATAGGAGAAATTGATGCGGCAGTTGCTGATCTTCTCCTAAAAACTAAAGAATCCCTATACAAAGGGATTGATGTTGCCATATCTGGTTCACGTATCGGGGATATTGGATTTGCTGTCCAAAGCCATGTTGAGAAATTTGGCTATGGTGTAGTAAGAGAATTAGTTGGCCATGGATTGGGTCGAGATCTCCATGAAGGTCCTGAAGTACCTAACTATGGCAAGCGGGGCCAAGGGATGAAGTTGCAAGAAGGATTAGTTCTCGCCATTGAACCCATGGTTAATTTAGGTTCCAGACATGTTGTTCAGGAAAATGACGGGTGGACTATTCGTACCAGAGACAAAAAAGCTTCTGCTCACTTTGAACATACGGTGGTGGTGCGGAAAGGCAAAGCAGAGATTTTAACAACTTTTGATTACATTGATAAAGCACTAAACTGATACATGGCTAAACAGTCTTCTATCGAACAAGACGGTACCATCATTGAAGCCCTATCAAACGCAATGTTTCGGGTGGAATTAGAAAATGGCCATCAAGTTATTGCTCATATTTCCGGAAAGATGCGGATGCACTACATCAAAATTCTGCCTGGCGATAGAGTAAAATTGGAAATGTCTCCTTACGATCTAAGTAAGGGCAGAATTGTTTACAGATATAAATAAACAGATGAAAGTTAAAGCGTCAGTCAAAAAGCGCAGTGAAGACTGCAAGGTGATCAGACGTAAAGGTAAACTTTACGTGATCAACAAAAAGAATCCACGTTACAAACAAAGACAAGGTTAATTTTTTAAGTATGGCTAGAATAGCAGGAGTTGATATCCCAGATAACAAAAGAGGTGAAATTGCCTTGACGTACATCTACGGCATCGGCCGTAAGTTGTCACAGTCTATTTTGGTGAAGGCTGGGGTGGATCTTGACACTAAAGTAAAAGATTGGACAGAAGATCAAGCCGGCGAAATTCGGAATGTCATTGCTTCTGAGATCAAAGTTGAAGGTGTACTTCGTTCTGAAGTTCAATTGCACATCAAGCGTTTGATGGACATTGGTTCTTATCGCGGACTGCGTCACAGAAAAGGTTTGCCAGTTAGAGGTCAGAGAACTAAAAATAACTCTAGGACACGGAAAGGCAAGCGTAAAACTGTCGCTAACAAGAAGAAGGCAACTAAATAACAAGTAACGATGGCTCAGAAAAGAAAAGACAAAGCCAAGAAGCGAATAGTAGTGGTAGAGCCTGTTGGTCAGGTACACATTAAAGCTTCTTTCAACAATATTATTATCTCTGTCACTAACAACAATGGCCAAGTTATCTCTTGGGCATCTGCTGGTAAAATGGGTTTCAAAGGGTCTAAGAAAAATACTCCTTACGCTGCTCAAATGGCCGCCGCAGATTGCGGTAAAGTAGCCTATGAAGCTGGCATGAGAAAAGCAGAAGTGTTTGTGAAGGGCCCAGGTGCCGGACGTGAGTCCGCAATTAGGACAATGCAGAACGTTGGTATTGAAGTTACTTCCATTAAAGATGTTACTCCGTTACCACACAACGGTTGCCGTCCTCCCAAGCGCAGAAGAGTTTAAGGTTTTATTTAGTAGTAGACAATGGCAAGATATACAGGCCCAAAGAGTAAAATCTCTAGAAGATACAACGAACCCATTTTCGGACCAAGCAAAGCGTTAGCTAAAAAAGCATACGGACCGGGCATGCACGGCAGAGGCCGTAGAAAGAAACAGTCTGAATATGCAATTCAGCTGATGGAAAAGCAAAAAGCCAAATACATTTATGGTGTATTGGAAAGACAATTTGCTAACCTTTTCGATAAAGCAGCCCGGAAACAGGGTATTACGGGTGAAAACCTTTTGGCATTATTAGAGGCAAGATTAGATAATACCGTTTTCCGTTTAGGCATTGCTCCAACTAGACGTGCCGCACGTCAATTAGTGAACCACAACCATATTCAAGTAAATGGTGGAGTGGTGAACATTGCTTCTTACACCCTTCGTCCTGGTGATATAGTAAGTGTACGGGAAAAATCAAAATCATTAGAAGCCATTACAACAAGCTTAGCTTCTCGTAATGCTCGTCAGTTTACGTGGTTAGAGTGGGATGGCGGCCAAATGGTCGGCAAATTCATCACCCCTCCGCAACGTGATCAAATTCCTGAGAAAATTCAGGAACAGCTGATTGTCGAGCTTTATTCTAAGTAATGAGTTCTAATTTAGTGTCAACTTTAAACCAACTATCATGTCAATATTAGCCTTTCAGATGCCAGAGAAAGTCGTGATGGAGAAATCCGACGACTTCCAGGGGCAGTTTGAATTTAAGCCGCTAGAAAAGGGCTATGGGGTAACCATTGGGAATGCACTGAGAAGAATTCTTCTCTCCTCATTGGAGGGATTTGCCATCTCTAGCATCCGTGTTCCTAGTGTGCTCCATGAGTTCTCTACCATTGAGGGTGTGGTTGAAGATGTCTCTGATATTATTCTGAACCTAAAAATGGTTCGGTTAAAAAAAGTAGGTGAGTTAATTGATGATAAAATCACAGTTAGCATCAGCAAGCAAGATACCTTCACAGCGGGTGACATCAACAAATTCTCTAACTCTTTTCAGGTTCTAAATCCTGATTTAGTTATTTGTCATTTGGATCCGGAGGTAAGCTTTGAGATTGAATTGACAGTTCAAAAAGGAAGAGGATATGTTCCTGCTGATGAGAACAAGCCCGTAGATCAAGTTTTTGGTCAAATTGCCATAGACTCTGTTTTCACGCCTGTAAAGAATGTGAAGTATAGCGTAGAAAATACCCGTGTTGAGCAGAAAACGGATTATGAACGCCTTTTATTAGAAATTTCTACCGATGGTTCTATTCATCCGGAAGAAGCTTTGAAAGGTGCGGCCAATATCCTGATTCAGCATTTTATGCTCTTCTCTGACAACACCATGACGTTTGAGACTGTGAAGCCTGAAGAGGAAGAAGCAGTTGACGAGGAAATGCTGCACATGAGAAAAGTATTGAAAACTCCGTTGCATGACATGGATCTTTCAGTACGTGCTTACAACTGCTTAAAAGCAGCTGACATTAGAACATTAGGAGACCTGGTGCAGTTAGACCTATCAGATATGATGAAGTTCCGTAATTTTGGTAAGAAATCTCTTACTGAATTAGAGAACCTAGTTTCTGATAAAGGCTTGACCTTTGGAATGGATACTTCCAAGTACAAATTAGAAGAAGATTAGTAATCTTACGGCATAATTCCCGGTCCCGGTAGGTTGACCGACGGTATGCACGTGCACAATTAAAAATAATGAGACACGGTAAAAAAATAAATCACTTAGGAAGAACAGCCGCTCACCGCGCCGCCATGCTTTCGAACATGGCTTCCTCCCTGATCTTGCACAAGCGTGTAACCACCACGGTGGCCAAAGCAAAAGCACTTCGGAAATATGTGGAGCCTTTGTTAACTAAATCTAAAAGCGATACTACGCACTCACGCCGTACTGTCTTTGCTTATTTGCAGAACAAAGAATCTGTAAAAGAGCTTTTTGATGGTGTTTCTGCTAAAATTGCTGGCCGCCCCGGTGGATATACCCGCATATTAAAGACAGGTACCCGTTTGGGTGACAACGCAGAGATGTGCATTATTGAGTTGGTAGATTACAACGAAGATATGCTGTCTACCAAAGGAACAGATAGCGCTGGTAAAACCAGAACCAGACGTCGTTCTTCCGGTAAGAAAAGAGAAGGCGCCGAAAATACAGAGGATACGGTTCCAGTTGCTGGAACTTCAGATGCTGCTCCAGCGGCCGAATCTTCTGCTCTGGCCGCAGATGAAGCCCCTGCTACTGATGCAGATGCTACTGATAATGGTGATACTCCAGTTAAGGAATAGCTTAATGCGTTAATTAATTAGAAAGGGATACGGGTTTACTCGTATCCCTTTTTTAGTTTTGTGTTCTACCTTTACAATATGAAGCTTCAAACAACCACAGATGCAGTATTGGTGCTAGAAGATGGCACCTCTTTCCAAGGCAAAAGCCTTGGCAAAATTGGTACAACTGGCGGAGAACTCTGTTTCAACACGGGTATGACGGGGTACCAGGAAATTTTTACAGATCCATCGTACTTCGGGCAGATTGTCATTACCACG
>Ga0210040_10010921_pt1 | contig 10352 bp, 9 predicted proteins | sample CryGeyCG12114_NA_FD_185462 | JGI IMG/M metagenome (GOLD analysis project Ga0210040, IMG submission 185462) | Groundwater microbial communities from aquifer - Crystal Geyser CG19_WC_8/21/14_NA (SPAdes) (version 2) | ecosystem: Environmental > Aquatic > Deep subsurface > Groundwater | place: USA...
GAGCCCAGGCAGATCCGGTCCTCGATGTTCAGCCGGCGCACGACGCGGGCCAACGGGGCCAGCACGCCGGCGGCCTTGATGTCGAGGTTGAACCGGACGTCGGGCCAGGCGCCGAGCAGGTCCTCCAACGCCACGATGGGCTCGCGACCGCCGATCAGCGCCGTCTGCAACTCCCGCCACGGCAGGGCGTCCACCCGGCCGGTGCGGTCGGTGACCCGGTCGAGGGTGGGGTCGTGGAAGGCGACGAGCTCACCGTCGACGCTCACCTGGACGTCGGTCTCCAGGTAGCGGTAGCCCAGGGCCACGCAGGCCTCGAAGGCCGGCCGGGTGTTCTCCAGGTGCTCGATCGCCCCACCGCGGTGCGCCATCGCGACGGGGGTTGGCCCGTCGAGGAAGGCGTAGCGCGGACCGGGCACGTCCCCACGCTAGTGCCGTGGTCCGACGGCGGGCCGGGGGGTCGCCGAGGCCGGCGTCCGGTCGCTGTGGCGTGTCCGGCCGGACCTGTCACCAGGTGCGTCTACCGTCGCGGACGTGACGGTGGAGGACCAGGCCGAGCATGCACCCGAGCGCAACCCCAGAGCCCGTCCGGCGCCCCGCAACCAGCGTGCCGACGGCGAGGAACGGCGCTGCGGGTGGTGCCGCAGCGTGCTGCCGGCCCAGGAGTCGGTCGGCCGGCCCCGGCTGTACTGCGGTCAGGCGTGCCGGCAGCGGGCCTACGAGCAGCGCTCGGCGACCGCGAAGGCCGGGCTGTCCGACGATGTCGTGCTGGTGACCCGGGCCGAGCTCGACGGGCTGCAGGACCGGCTGTACCAGTTGCGGTGCGCCATCGAGGACGTGCAGACCCTGCTCACCGAGAAGCCCACCAAGGCTGAGCTGGAGCGCTCGTTGACCGAGCTGGTGCGGTCGACCGGCCGGTTGGACCGGCTCTGGTTGAACGGCAAGCAAGCGGGTTGACCGGCCGCCTTCCGTCACCGTGACGGAAGGCGGCCGATGCTAGGAGCCGCGGGGGAGCGGTCCCCGTCGGGCCGGTCAGCCGTCGGTGTCGCTGTCCCCACCGCTGTTGCCCTCGTCGTCACCGTTCTCGTTGTCGTTCTCGTTGTCGCTGTTGTCCGGCAGGTTCCCCTGCGACGTCCCGCCGGGGTTGGCGCCCGAGGTGTTCGAGCTGTCGTCGTCGCTCGTGCCGTCGTTCTGACCGCTGCCGGCTGCGTCGCAGGCGGTCAGCGAGGCCGAGCCGCCGACCAGGGCCAGTGCGACGAAGAAGGCTGCCACCGGGCGTCGGATGTCCATGCCGCCACCCTACGAAGGGAACGGCACAGCCGCCCGTCGGGACCGGGTCACCAACCCGCGATTCCGTCAGAGTGACGTATTGAAAGAGGCCCAGGAGGACGAGGGGAGCGACGGTCGAAGCGTCCTCGAGGGCTCGGGACCACCTGGGGTGATCGAACCGCACAAGATCATCCCGTCAAGATCAACATAAGGGGAGTTGATCATGACAGTCGGATCAACGCCGTCCGGGAGGTCGGCGCCCATCCGGCCGGGTCGACGTGGCCATCCACCCGACGCGCGGCCCCGAGGGGTGCCGGTCAGGTGCCGGCAACTCCGCGGTCGGGTGAGCGGGAGAACTCGGCGTTCCACGCCATCGAGTCGACCGATGCGACGATCAAGATCGCGGCCGGTGCCACCCTCGCGATGCAGGTCAGCCGAGCGCCGATAATCGACATTATGTCAAGTAGTGGGGATCTGACCGGTCACCCGGGTCGGCGTGATCTGCGGCGAGCTGGCGCACCCGCACCCGCACCCGCACCCGCACCCGCTCCGGCGGCCAGCCGGCGGCTGCCTCGTCGTCCTGGGCTGCCCGGATCCGGTCAGCCACCGGCCGGGTGCGCCGCAGGTCGAGCGCTGCACCGACGGCGGACCGGCTGCAGGTTCGAGCCCCCGGCGACCACGGTCAGCCGCCGAAGGTGACGGCCGCGGCCGGGGTGACCGCTGCCGTGCGGCCGGGCGCCGCCTGGAACTGCCAGTACAGGTTCGTGTGCGCGATGACCTGGTCGACCGGGGGCGCTCCCCACGCGCTCTTGTCGCCTGCGGTGTGCGCATCGCCGACGAGCGTCACGTCGTAGCCGCGGGTGAATGCGCCGTGGATCGTGGACCGGATGCAGGCATCGGACTCGGCGCCGGTCACGACGAGCCGCCCGACCCCGGCGCCGGCCAGCACCTGCTCCAGGTCGGTGCCCTCGAACGAGTCGCCGTAGGACTTGTGCACCAGCGGCTCGGATTCCTGGCGGAGCAGCTCGGGGACGTACTGCCAGTCGGCACTCCCCTGCGCCAGCTCGGCGTCGGAGTGCTGGACCCAGATGATCGGAACCCCTCCGGCGCGCGCCGTGTCCACCAGCGAGCCGATGTTGGCGACGACCTCGTCGCGCCGGTGGGCGCCGGCGACGACGCCCTGCTGCACGTCGATCACCAGCAGGGCGGTGTTCGGTCGGTCGGTCAGCGTGGTCACGGTGGTCTCCTCAGCCGGTCGGAGTGGTGCCGTGCACGTTAGGGCCGGCCACCGACAGTTCGGGTCGACCGGGCGCGATGTCCACCTCGCGGGTCTCAGGACCGGTCGGGGTGCGGGACCGCCTGCACGTCGAGACCGTCGATGCCGGTGAAGTCGTCGGGGTTGCAGGTGTAGAGCGACACGCCCTCGGCGAGCGCGCTGGCCGCGATCAGCGCGTCGTAGGCGCGTGCCGCCGGCTTGCGCCCGGCAGCACGCAACGAGGCAGCCACCCGACCGAACGCCCGGGCAGCGGCGGCGTCGAAGGCGATCGGCTCGAAGTCCGACTCGGCCTGCTGCAGGTGGGCCTGGCGAGCGGCTCGCTCGGCGGCGGTGCGCGCGACGTGCGGCCCGACCGAGAGCTCCGCGAGGGTGATGGCGCTGATGACCGAGTCGGCCGGCAGATCGGTGGGGTCCAGCCGGCCCAGCAGGATCACGGTCGACGTGTCGAGCATGCCCCGCTCACCCGACCTGGTCACAGCTCGGCGTCCAGCACCGCGTCCAGGTCGGCGCGCAGGGCGGCCGGGTCCACCGCGGGCAGCGAGCGGCGGCGCGCGACGAGGTCGGCGGCCGATGGGCTCTTGCGCGCGCGGGGTCGCAGTTCGGCCACCTCGGCACCGTCGCGGGTGACGACCAGTGCGGCGCCACGGGCGACCCGGTCGAGCACCTCTCCCCCGTGGTTGCGCAGCTCGCGGACCGAGACCGTCTCCATGGCAACTAGCGTATCACCGGTGATACGCCGGTACCAGGCCAGAATCGGCCGGAGTGCGTGACGCAGGTGCACTCCGCCCCCTAGGTTGCTCGGGTGACTGCGGCAGCGGGGGCAGGCGAGCGGGCGGGCTGGCTGACCCGGCTGTGGTCCTACGCGCGCCGGCATCCGGGGGTGGTGGCCGCCGCGACTGCTGCAGCGATCGCCGGCGCGCTGCTGCCCGCGGCGGTGCCGCTGCTCGTCCGGCACGTGCTGGATCTGCTGCTGGCCGACCCGGACAGCGACGTCCGGCCCTGGATCGGGGTGCTGCTGGCCATCGCGGTCGCCCAGTACGGCGTGAGCTGGGCGCGCCGGATGAGCTCGGCCCGGCTGGGCTTCGGCATCCAGCACGACCTGCGCCGGGACCTGTTCGCCGCGCTGACCAGGCTGGACGGCCGCGGTCAGGACGCCCTGGACACCGAGCAGGTGGTCAGCCGCTCGGTCACCGACCTGGCCGTCGTCGGCGGGGTCCTGGTCTTCCTGCCGTCGGTCGCCAGCGGGGTCGTGCTGTTCCTCATCTCCCTCGGCGTGATGCTGGTGCTCTCCCCGCTGCTCACCCTGGTCACGCTGAGCGTCGCCCCGGCGCTGTTCCTGGTCTCCCGGCGCACCACCCGCGACCTCTTCCCCGCCAACTGGGACGCCTCGCAGCGGGCCGGCGAGCTGGTCGGCTCCGTGGACGCCGCGGTGGCCGGCGTCCGGGTGGTGAAGGGCTTCGGCCAGGAGGACCGGGAGCTCGCCGGCCTGGAGGAGCGCGCCCGGGCGCTGTTCGCCAGCCGGCTGCGGGCGGTCCGGTTGCAGTCCCGCTACGGGCCGACGCTGGCCGCCCTGCCGGCGCTCGGCCAGGTCGGTGTGCTGCTGCTCGGTGGCCTGCTGGCGCTGCACGGGCAGCTCACCCTGGGCACGCTGCTGGCCTTCGCCACCTACCTCGTCCAGCTGGTCGACTCCACCTCGATGCTCACCGAGATGCTGGTCGTCGGCCCGCAGGCCAAGGCCGGCCTGGAGCGGATCGGTGACCTGCTCGACGCCCCGGCCGGGGTGCAGGACGCCGCGGACGCCGTCGACCTGCCCGCGGGGCCGCTGGGCGTGGAGTTCGACGACGTCTCGTTCGGCCACGGCGGGACGCCGGTGCTCGCCGGGCTGACCCTCGCCATCGCCCCCGGGGAGACGGTGGCCGTGGTCGGCGCCTCCGGGTCGGGCAAGTCGACGCTGGTCCAGCTGCTGGGCCGGTTCTACGTCCCGGACGCCGGCGCCGTGCGGGTCGGCGGGGTCGACGTCGGCCGGCTGCGGGCGGCCGACCTGCGCGGTAGCACCGGCCTGGTGTTCGAGGAGGCGGTGCTCTTCTCCGACACCGTGGCCGCCAACATCGCCTACGGCCGGCCGGACGCCGATCGGGACGCGGTGGTGGCGGCCGCGGTCCTCGCCGAGGCCGACGGCTTCATCCAGGCGCTGCCCGACGGCTACGACACCGTGATCGGCGAGCGCGGGCTGACCCTGTCCGGTGGGCAGCGGCAGCGGCTGGCGATCGCCCGGGCGCTGCTCCCCCGGCCTCGGCTGCTGGTGCTCGACGACGCGACCTCGGCTGTCGACCCGCGGGTGGAGGCGCGGATCAACGCCCGGCTGCGCAGCGTCCCGGGCCGGACGACGCTGCTGATCGCGCACCGCCGGTCCAGCCTGCTGCTGGCCGACCGGGTGGTCGTGCTGGACGGCGGGCGGGTGGCCGCGGTCGGCACCGTCGCGGAGCTGGAGGCCACCAGCCCGGTGTTCCGCCGGCTCTTCTCCCCCACCGCCGCGGACGGCGAGGCGCAGGTCAGCGCCAACGCCCGGCTGGCGCTCAACAGCACCACCGCGAACGCCGCCACCTCGCCGCTGCTCGCCGGGCAGTCCGCGCCCCAGGGGGTCGGGGTCTCCGGCAGCATCGCCGGGGCCGCGGTGGCCAGCCCCGAGCTGCTCGCCGCGGTCGCCGCACTGCCCCCGGCCACCGGCGAGCCCGCCGTTCCCGCCGACCTCGCCCGCTCCCCCGAACCCGACTTCACCCTCCGCCGGCTGGTGCGCCCGGTGCGCCGCTGGCTGCTGGTCGGGCTGCTGCTGGTCGCGCTGGACGCCGGCGCCCGGCTGCTGCTGCCCGCCCTGGTCCGCGGCGGCGTCGACCGGGGCGTGACCGCCGGCTCGACGGCTGCGCTGGTGGCGGTCAGCAGCGTGGCGCTGGCCCTGGTGCTGGGCGCCTGGCTGGTCAGCGGAGCCGCGGAGCGGGTGACCGGCCGCACCGGTGAGCGGCTGCTCTACCTGCTCCGGGTGAAGACCTTCGCGCAGCTGCAGCGGCTCGGGCTGGACTACTACGAGCGGGAGCCCGCCGGCCGGATCATGACCCGGATGACCACCGACGTCGATGCGCTGTCGTCGTTCCTGCAGACCGGGTTGAGCACCCTGGCGGTCAGCAGCCTCACCGTGCTCGGGGTGCTGCTCGCGCTGGTGCTGCTGGACTCATCGCTGGCACTGGTGGTGCTGGCCCTGCTGCCGCTGCTGGTCGTCGCCACGCTGGTGTTCCGGCGGGTCACGGTGCCGCGGTACGCCGAGGCCCGGGAGCTGATCAGCGGGGTCAACGCGGCGCTGCAGGAGAACGTCGCCGGGCTGCGGGTGGTGCAGGCCGCCGGGCGGGAGCAGGAGAACCGCCGGTCCTTCGACGCCCGGTCGGCGGCCTACCTGGCCTCCCGGCTGCGCGCACACCGCACCATGGCGTACTACTTCCCGCTGATCGTGCTGGGCAGCGACGTCGCCGGGGCGCTGGTGCTCGGGCTGGGCGCCCAGGGGCTGCGCGAGGGCACCCTCACCGCCGGCGTCCTGATCGCCTTCTTCCTGTACCTGGACGCCTTCCTCTCCCCCGTCCAGCAGCTGTCGGAGGTCTTCGACAGCTACCAGCAGGCCTCCGTCGGGCTCGGCCGGCTGCGCGAGCTGCTCGGCACCCCGACCAGTACGCCGCAGGCAACCGACGCCGAGCCGGTGCAGCGGCTGGCCGGGGCGATCAGCTTCGAGGGCGTCGGCTTCGGCTACCCGGGGGCGGGCACAGCGGTGTTCCGCGGCCTGGACCTGCAGATCGAGGCCGGGCAGACGGTGGCGGTCGTCGGGGAGACCGGGGCCGGCAAGTCCACCGTGGTCAAGCTGGTGGCCCGGTTCTACGACGCCGGCGAGGGCACCGTCCGGGTCGACGGCCGCGACGTCCGCACGCTGGACCTGGGCAGCTACCGCCGCCGGCTCGGCCTGGTGCCCCAGGAGCCGTACCTGAGCGCCGGCACGGTCGCCGAGGCGATCGGCTACGGCCGGCCCGGCGCCACCCCGGCCGAGATCGAGGACGCCGCCCGCGCGGTGGGCGCGCACGACACCCTCGCCGCCCTGCCCGCCGGCTATGCCACGCAGGTCGGCGAGCGCGGCCGCAACCTGTCCGCCGGCCAGCGCCAGCTCGTCGCCCTGGCCCGGGCCGAGCTGGTGGCACCGGACATCCTGCTGCTGGACGAGGCGACCGCCGCCCTGGACCTGGCCAGCGAGGCAGCCGTCGCCCGGGCGACGGCCCAGCTGACCCGCCGCCGGACGACGCTGGTGGTCGCCCACCGGCTCAGCACCGCCGCCCGCGCCGACCGGGTGCTGGTGCTCGCCGACGGCCGGCTCGTGGAGGACGGTGCGCACGCCGACCTGCTGGCCGCCGGCGGCAGGTACGCCGAGCTGTGGGCGTCCTACGCCGACCGGCCGATCGAGAACGCGCCGTCCTCGCCGAGCTGACCCGCTGCCGACCGGCAGCGGGTCAGCTCCGTCAGGAGATCTCGGATCGCTGGATCCGCAGCCAGCCCACCGCCATCGGCAGCACCAGCCACAGCGCGACCGAGGTGCCCACCTGCAACCAGCCCTCACCGCTCAGCCCGCCGTCGGCCATGGGGGCGGTGGTCACGTTCAGGTTCAGCCAGTCGCCCACCCAGCGCAGTGCGCTCACCAGGCCCGTGACGATCGTGAAGACGGTGGGGAGCACGAAGTACAGCACGATCGCCAGCGGTGAGCTGAGCAGCAGCATGCCGAAACCGACGCCGACCAGCACCGAGATGACCTGCAGCAGCACGACCTGACCCAGTTGCGCGCCGGAGGTCCCCCAGTCCAGCGCGGAGTCGCTGACCACCGGGGTGAGCAGCGTGGCCACGGCGGCGATCACGACGGTCGCGACCACCCCCAGGACGGCGAGCAGCGTGGCCGCGAGCACCTTCGCCGTCAGCACCCGGGACCGCCGGGGCACCAGGGTGAACGTGGTCATCGCGGTGCGCTGCGACCACTCGCTGGTGACCAGCAGGATGCCGAGCACCGGCAGGATCAGACCGGTCGGGATCTGGGTGAAGGAGAGGTAGTCGGCGAAGGACTTCGGGGCGTCCGCGACGAACAGCAGGATCGCCACGACGGCCAGCGCGGCCAGCGCGATGGCGATCAGCAGCCACCGCCCCGCCCGGGTGTCGTAGGACTTGCGCAGCTCGGTGCGCACCAGCTGGAGCAGGCTCGGCGGCGCGATCGCGGGCGTGCGGTCGGCGGTGGCCGGGGCAGCGGTCGTGGTGCTCATGCCGCCACCTCCTGACCGGCGCCGGTACCGGTGAGGGATCGGAAGAGCTCTTCCAGCCCCTCTCCCCCGGCGGCCCGCAGCTCGGTGAGCACGACGCCGGCGGCGGCCACCGCCTGCCCCACCGCGAGCGGCTCCGCGTCGGCCAGGACGGCGTCCTCCGGCCCGGGGGTGGTGGCGATCCCGGCGGCCTGCAGTGCACGGTGCAGCAGCTCCCGGTCCGGTCCGCGGACCAGCGTGCCCCGGCCGGCGAGCAGCTCCTGCTTGCTGCCCTGGGCCGCGATCCGGCCGCCGGAGATCACCACCAGCTGGTCGGCGACCGCCTCGATCTCGTGCAGCAGGTGGGAGGAGAGCAGCACCGTGCCGCCGCGGTCGGCGAACCCGCGGAGCAGACCCCGCATCCAGAAGATCCCCTCGGGGTCCAGCCCGTTGGCCGGCTCGTCGAGCACCAGCACGTGCGGGTCGCCCAGCAACGCCGCCGCCAGGCCGAGCCGCTGCCGCATGCCGAGGGAGTAGTTGCCGACCCGCTTGCCGGCGGGCTTGCCGGCCAGGCCGACCAGGCCGAGCACCTCGTCCACCCGGGGCCGGCCGACGCCGAGCACCATCGCGGCCAGGGTGAGCACCTCACGACCGGTGCGGCCGGAGTGCTGGGCGCTCGCGTCGAGCAGCACACCCACCTCGCGGCCGGCGTTGGGCAGGTCGGCGTAGCGGCGGCCGGCGATCGTGGCGGTGCCGCTGGTCGGGGTGGCCAGCCCGACCAGGGAGCGCAGCGTCGTGGACTTCCCCGCGCCGTTGGGGCCGAGGAAGCCGGTCACCGTGCCGGGCGAGCAGCTGAACGAGACGTCGGAGACGGCGACCTGGGCGCCGTACCGCTTGGTCAGGTGATCGATCGAGATCATGGCGCCGACGATCGCAGATCACACCCACCGGAGGCATCAGCCAGGGGTAGGACACTCCGGGAGCGACCGGGCCGAAACCACGCGCCGGTCCGAGGGGACGACGACCACCCCGGCGTAGGGCCTCAGCCTGGCATCCGGCGGACGATGAAGGACGCGACCCCGTCGACGTAGCACGTGAGCGCGAACCGGAACTCGGCGTCCAGCTCGTCGACGTCCCCGCGCCGCTCGACAGCCCCGGGACCGTGCGTGCCCGCGCGGCGCGGGTGGATGCACAGGTCGGTTGGCGATGATCGTGGTGTGGACGGTGTGCAGAGCTTCTGGAGCCGGGTCAGCGCCACCTCTCCCCCGCTGTCCGGCTGGCTGCTGGCGCTGAGCGCGCTCGCCGCCGCGCTGCTGGTGCTCTCCCCCGCCGGGTGGCACCGGGCGCGGCACGCGGTGACGATCGCCCACGAGGGGGCGCACGGGCTGGCCGCGCTGGTCACCGGCCGCCGGCTGTCCGGCATCCGGCTGCACTCGGACACCTCCGGGGTGACCGTCTCCGCCGGACGACCCAGCGGCCCGGGGATGGTGCTCACCGCTGCCGCCGGTTACACCGGGCCGGGCCTGTTCGGGCTGGGCGCGGCGGCGCTGCTGGCCGCCGGTTACGCGATCGGGCTGCTGTGGGCGCTGCTCGGGCTGCTGGCGCTGCTGCTGGTGCAGATCCGCAACTGGTACGGGCTGTGGTCGGTGCTCATCACCGGTGCGCTGGTGTTCGCCGCGACCTGGTGGCTGCCGGTCGAGGGGCAGGCGGTCTTCGCCCACGGCGTCACCTGGTTCCTGCTGCTGGCCGCCCCCAAGACCGTCGTCGAGCTGCAGGCCAAGCGCCGGCGCACCGGCGCACCGGACTCCGACGCCGACCAGCTGGCCCGGCTCACCCACCTGCCGGGCCTGCTGTGGGTCGGCGTCTTCCTGCTCGTGGACCTCGGTGCGCTCGCCCTGGGCACCCTGTGGCTGCTGCGGGCGAGCGCCCTCATCGGCTGAGCAAAACGGCCCCGCTGCCCGGCCCCGTCCGGCCCCGTCCCGGCCATGCTGGCCAACATGGCCGGGACGGGCGCCTGCTTCAGTCGCTGGTGGGGCGGTTCCGCCGGCGGGGCGCGGAGTCCCGGGGCTGGTGCACCGGCTCGACCTCCAGCGGCGGCGGCACCTGCTTGCCCACCGGCTCGTGCGTGACGGTGAACGTCTCGCCGTGGTGGGCGATCTCCAGCGGCTCGTCTCCGTAGACCAGCCGGTAGTCGACGTGGTCGCCGGTGACCGTCACCGCCAGGCAGCGGCCCTGGAAGACCACCCGGAACGCCAGCCGGCGGATCCGCGGGGGCAACCGGGGCGCGAAGGTGAGCCGCCCGCCGTGGTCCCGCATGCCGCCGAACCCGGCGACGGCGACCATCCAGCCCCCGGCGAGGGAGGCGATGTGCAGGCCGTGGCCGCTGTTGCCGTGCAGGTTCTGCAGGTCGGTCAGCGCCGCCTCGCCCCAGTAGTCGTGGGCCAGCTGCAGGTGCCCGGTCTCCGCGGCGATGACCGCCTGCTGGGCCGCCGACAGCGAGG
>Ga0210040_10010922_pt1 | contig 10352 bp, 7 predicted proteins | sample CryGeyCG12114_NA_FD_185462 | JGI IMG/M metagenome (GOLD analysis project Ga0210040, IMG submission 185462) | Groundwater microbial communities from aquifer - Crystal Geyser CG19_WC_8/21/14_NA (SPAdes) (version 2) | ecosystem: Environmental > Aquatic > Deep subsurface > Groundwater | place: USA...
ACGTGGTTCAGGCCGCCGACGCAGCCACGGCGCGCGCATTGCTGGCCGGAACTGCCGGAAGCGGGATCGGGAGCGAGCCGCTGCCCGATCTCGTGCTGCTCGACATCATGATGCCGGGCGAGGACGGCCTGTCGCTGTGCCGCCACCTGGTGGAGAGCCGCAACCTGCCGGTCATCTTCCTCACCGCGCGTGGCGAGGCCACCGATCGTATCGTGGGCCTCGAGATCGGCGCCGACGATTACGTGGTGAAGCCCTTCGAGCCGCGCGAGCTGGTGGCGCGCATCCGCTCGGTGCTGCGCCGTGCGGCCAAGCCGCTGCCGATCCCCGAGGAGGACGCTCAGTACGAGTTCGACGGCTGGCGGCTCGATCCGCTCAAGCGCAAACTGAGCGACCCGGAAGGCACGGTGGTGCCCATCTCCTCGGCCGAATTCCGCCTGCTGCGCGCCTTCCTCGACCATCCGCGCCAGGTGCTCGACCGCGACCGGCTGCTCGACATGGTGCAGGGCCGCGAGGCGCACCTGTTCGACCGCGCGGTGGACAACCAGGTCAGCCGGCTGCGGCGCAAGATGGAGACCGACAGCCGCGACCCGAAGCTGATCCAGACGGTGTGGGGCGGCGGCTACCGGCTGGCGGCGGACGTGCGGCGCGTGGCGTTCGCGCGCGGCGCCGCGGAATGAGAGCGGGGGCGTGAGAGCCAGTCTCCGCCGATTACTCCCGCAGAGCCTGCTGGGGCAGATGCTGCTCTCGGTCGCCTTCGCGCTGCTGGTGGCGCAGACCATCAATGCCGTGCTGCTCTACAACGCAGAGCAGCAGCGGCGCGAGGCAGGGCTGATCAACTCGCTGGCCTTCCAGCTGGTGGCCGATCCGCGCGTGGATTACCGCGGTTTCGGGGCCGGCAGCGGCAAGACCGGCGGCCGCGGCCGAGGCTGGCTGCAATTGCGCATCGAGCGCGCCACCGCCCCGCCCCTGCTCCCCGGCGAGCGCCATGATGACCAGCGCGAGGCGCAATTGCGCAGCGTGCTGGCGGAGCAGGGGATCGAGGTCGCCCAACTGGTGGTGCTGGTGCGCCCGGTCCGTGCAGATGCCTACATCATGCGCGGCGTCAGGGCCCGCCCGCGCTGGCGCGGCGAGGGGCGCTGGGACCCGGAGGGCGACATGCTGGTGGCCGGGCTCAGGCGCGAGGGCGACCAGCAATGGCATATCGCCCGCCAGCCGCTGTCCGATGACGGTGGGCGTGCGCTGGGCCCGCTCATCCTGCAGACGCTGGTGCTCTACGTGGTGCTGGTGGGAGGCCTCGCCTTCCTGCTGCGGCGGATCACCCGGCCGCTCGCGGCGCTCAGGACACGGGTGGAGCAATTTGCCGAGACCCGCGCGACCGACGGCCAGATCGAACCCAGCGGCCCTGCCGACATGCGCCGGCTCATCTCTGCGCACAATGCGATGGAGGCGCGCATCGCCGCGCTCATCGACGAGAAGGACGTGATGCTGGGCGCGATCGGCCATGACCTCAAGACGCCGCTCGCCGCGCTGCGCGTGCGCATCGAATCGGTGGAGGACGAGGGTGAGCGCGCGCGCATGGCCGCGAGCATTGAGGACATCACCCGCTCGCTCGACGACATCCTCTCGCTCGCGCGCGTGGGCCGGCCGACCGATCCGCTCGAGCGCACCGAGCTGGCCGCGCTGGTCGCCTCGGTGGTGGAGGAATACGAGGACATGGGTGATCCGGTGGAGCTGGGCGAGACGCAGCGCATCGCCCTCCCCTTGCGCACCACCTGGATGCGGCGCGCCATCCGCAATTTGGTGGGCAATGCGCTGCGCTACGGCGGGCGGGCGAGCGTGTCGGTGCGGCGGGAAGGCGCTTCCGCAGTGGTACGCATCGAGGACGAGGGGCCGGGCATCGCCGAGGACGACATCGCCCACATGCTCGAGCCGTTCGTCCGCGGCGAGGCCTCGCGCAACCGCGAGACCGGCGGGGCGGGACTGGGCCTCACGCTGGCGCGCGCCATCGCCGAGCAGCATGGCGGCGGGCTGGTGCTGGCCAACCGGCGCGGGGCCGACGGCGCGGTGACCGGGCTGGTGGCGGAGTTGCGCCTGCCGGTCGGGCGCTGATCAGCCCAGCTTCGGTCCCGCACCACCGTTCCTCCCGAGCAGCCATCGAGCGAAGTCGAGATGGCGTGTCGAGGGGGCCCCCGCGGGTGTCTCGACAGGGGTTCTCGGCAGGCTCGAACCCCGCTCGACACGATCCGACATTGTGTTGATGGGGCCGACGCCGCCCGATCAGCGCATGAGCCCGCCCAGCAAATTCCGCACGAAGCGCCCGGCGATCGCCCCGCCCAGCGAGGTGGCGATGGTGCCGGCGGCTGAGGTGGCGGCGTTGCGCAGGGGGCTCGCGCTGGAGCGGCGGCCGGTGAGCTTCGCGGCGATGATCACGCCTGCCGAGCTTGCCGCCGCCCCGGCCGCAGCGCTGCCCGCCTTCTGCCACAGCGAGGTGGTGCGGCGCGGGCGCCGGCGCACCTCCTCCTCGCCGCGAGCGCCCACCTCCTTGGCGGTGGCCGCGGCATCGGCGGCCTTGGCGGCAAGGACCTCTTCTGCACTCTCGCGATCGACCGGCTCATCGTACTTGCCCGCAAGCGGCGAGGCGGCGCGGATGCCGGCGCGCTCGGCCACGCTGATCGGCCCCAGCCGCGAGCGGGGCGGCTTGACGAGCGTGCGCTGCACCACGCTGGGCGCGCCATCCTCCAGCAGCGTGGAGACCAGCGCCTCGCCAACCTTGAGCTCGGCGATCGCCGCCTCCACGTCGAGCTGGGGGTTCACCCGGAAGGTCTCGGCCGCGGCCTTGATCGCGCGAGCGTCGCGCGCGGTGAAGGCGCGTAGCGCATGCTGCACGCGGTTGCCCAGCTGGCCGGCGACCTCCTCGGGAATGTCGATGGGGTTCTGCGTCACGAAATACACGCCCACGCCCTTGGAGCGGACGAGGCGCACCACCTGCTCGATCGTGTCCATCAGCGCGCCTGGAGCATCGTCGAACAGGAGGTGCGCCTCGTCGAAGAAGAACACGAGGCGAGGCTGCGCAGGGTCGCCCACCTCGGGCAGGCTCTCGAACAGCTCGGCGAGCAGCCACAGCAGGAAGGTCGCGTAGAGCTTGGGGCTGCGCATCAGGCGATCGGCTGCCAGCACGTTGACCACGCCGCGGCCCTGCTCGTCCTGCCTGAGGAAATCGTCGATCTCCAGCGCCGGCTCGCCGAAGAACCGGTCCGCACCCTGGCTCTCGAAGCTCAGCAGCTGGCGCTGGATCGCCCCCACGCTGGGCCGGGTCACGTTGCCGTACTTGCCCGAGAGTGCCTTGGCGTTGTCGGCCGCCCAGGCGAGCACCGCCTGCAGATCGCCGAAATCGAGCAGCAGCAGGCCGTTCTCGTCCGCGTGGCGGAAGACGATCTGCAGCACGCCTTCCTGCGTCTCGTTGAGGTCAAGCAGGCGGGCGAGCAGCAGCGGGCCCATCTCGGATATGGTGGTGCGGATGGGGTGCCCCTGCTCCCCGAACAGGTCCCAGAACACCACCGGATTGTCGGCATAGGCGTAGTCGTCCATGCCCAGCTCGGCCGCGCGGGCCTCGAGCGCGGCGGCGTTCTTGAAGCTGGCCGAGCCGGGCAAGGCGATGCCCGCCAGGTCGCCCTTCACGTCGGCCAGGAACACCGGCACGCCCGCGGCGGAAAAGCCCTCGGCCAGGCCCTGCAGCGTCACCGTCTTGCCGGTGCCGGTAGCGCCCGCGATGAGCCCGTGCCGGTTGGCGCGCGAGAGGTCGAGCCATTGCGGCTCGCCATTCGCGCCCAGGCCGATGAAGATCCGGCCGCTGACTGTCTCCGGCATGTCGCTCTCCATGGGCCTGCGCGCTGCACTTTGCGCAGGCTGTGGCGCAGGCCGCGCGGCGCGGTCAAGCGTGCGCTGGGCCGCGGCACGGCCGATGGACAGCGGCGGCAAAGCCGTTAGAGCGCGAGGCCATGATCGGCGATGCTCCCTTCGTCCTGTTCGACGATGCGCGCGAGAGCGGGGCCGCCGATGCCCGGCTTTATCGCGCGCCCACGGCGCTGTTCGTGGCGCGGCGGCCGGGCGAGGTGGCGCCGGTGCTGGCGGCGGCCGAGGCGGCGCGGCAGGCGGGCGGCGGAACGCTGGCGGGCTACCTCGCCTACGAGGCTGGCCTGGCCTTCGAGCCGCGCCTCGCCTCCCTCGCGCAGCGGCGCAGCGGCGCGGCGGGGCCGCTGGTGTGGCTGGGCCTGTTCGGCGAGGCGGAGACCATTCCCGCGCCCGACGTGCCCCGCTGGCTGGCCGAGCAGGCCAGCGAAGCTGCGGGGCCGGTCTCGATCGGACCGCTGGAGCCGCAGGTGGCTACGGGTGAATACCTCGCGCGTTTCGAGGTGCTGCAGGAGGCGATCCGCGCGGGCGACATCTACCAGGCCAACCTCACCATGCCGCTCAGCGGCGCGGCGCGCGGCGATCCGCTGGCGCTCTACGCCGCGATCCGCCCAGCGGCGCGCGCCGGCTATGGCGGCGTGGTGTTCGACGGTTCGCACTGGCTGCTCAGCTTCAGCCCCGAACTGTTCTTCACGCTCCTGGGCGGCGAGGCCAAGTGCAAGCCGATGAAGGGCACGCGTCCCCGTGGGCGCGATGCGGCGGAAGACCGCGCGCTCGCCGAGGAGCTGGCGGCAAGCGTCAAGGACAAGGCCGAGAACCTGATGATCGTCGATCTCATGCGCAACGATCTGTCGCGCGTGGCGGAGGCGGGCAGCGTGCAGGTGGAGCAGGCCTTCGCGGTGGAGACCTACCCCACGCTCCACACCATGACCACCAGCGTGCGGGCGCGGATGCAGCCGGGCAAGGGGGCAATGGACATCGTCGCCGCGCTGTTCCCGTGCGGCTCGATCACCGGCGCGCCGAAGATCCGCGCGATGGAGCTGATCGACCAGGTGGAGCGCGATGCTCGCGGGCCCTATTGCGGGGCGATGGGCTGGATCGACGGGGCAGGCGATGCCGCCTTCAACGTCGCCATTCGCACCGTGCGGCTGACCCCGGGCGAGAACGCGCGCCACAAGGCGGTGCTCGGTGTGGGCGGCGCGATCGTCGCCGACAGCTCGGGGCTCGAGGAGTGGCGCGAGTGCCTGGTCAAGGGCGGCTTCGTGCGGGGCGGCGCGGGCGGGCACGACCTCATCGAGACGATGCGCTTTGAGCCTCATGAAGGCGTGGCGCTGCTGGACCTGCATCTCGACCGGCTGGAGGCGAGCGCGGCGGAGCTGGGATTCGCCTTCGAACGGGGCGCCGCGGCGGAGCGGATCGCCGCATTGGCTGCCGGGCTCGACGCGCCCGCCCGGCTGCGGCTGGTGCTGGCGCGCGGCGGCTCGGTCGCGCTGGAGGCCGCGCCGCTGCCGGCGCCCCTGCCCAATCCCGCCCCGGTGATCGCGCTGCCGCATCCCACCGTATCGGGCGACTGGCGCCTGCGGCACAAGACCACCGATCGCGGCTTCCACGAGGCGGCGCTGGCCGAGGCGCGGGAGCATGACGCGGCCGAGGCGCTGCTGGTGCGCGGCGACGGCCTGGTGACCGAGGGCAGCTGGACGAGCCTGTTCGTGCCTGGCGAAGACGGCGTGCTGCTCACCCCGCCCCTCGCGCTCGGCCTGCTGCCGGGCGTGCTGCGCCGCTCGCTGCTCGACAGCGGCGAGGCGCGCGAGGCCGAGCTGACGCTGGCGGACCTGGCCGGCGGCTTCCTCATCGGCAATGCCCTGCGCGGGCTGATGCCGGCCAGGCTCGTACCATGAGCGCCGCGCGCCTCTCCGAAGCGCTGTTGCGGATCGAGGCCTCCCCCACCACCGCGATGACCGATCGCGCCAGCGCGCTGCGCGAACAGGGGCGCGACATCATCTCGCTCTCGGTCGGCGAGCCTGACTTGCCCACGCCCCCGCACGTGATCGAGGCAGCCAAGGCGGCGCTGGATGCCGGCGACACGCGATACACGCCGGTCACCGGCACCTCGCGGCTCAAGCAGGCCGCCGCGCTGCACTTCTCGCGCGATCTGGGGATTGCCGCAAAGCCTGAGAACATCATCGTCAGCGCGGGCGGCAAGCAGGCGATCTTCGAGGCGGTCGCCGCGCTCGTAGGTCCCGGCGACGAGGTCATCGTGCCCTCCCCCTGGTGGGTCAGCTATCCGCAGATGGTGCGTTTCGCCGGCGGCCGCGTGGTGCCGCTCCCCACCCTTGCGTCCGACGGCTTCCGCTTCGAGCCGGGCGCGCTGGAGGCGCTGATCGGCCCTGCCACCCGGCTGCTGCTGCTCAACTCGCCCGGCAACCCTACCGGCGCGGTGTTCCCGTCCGCAATGCTGCTTGGGCTCGCCGAGGTGCTGCGCCGCCATCCGCAGGTCACGGTGCTGTCCGACGACATCTACGCACCCCTCAACTATACCGGCCAGCCGCATGCGACGCTGGCCGCGCTCGCGCCCGATCTGGCGGAGCGGACGCTCACCGTCTCGGGCGTCTCCAAGAGCCACGCGATGACCGGCCTGCGCATCGGAATCGCCGCCGGGCCGGCCTGGCTGATCGCCGCGATGGGCCGGCTGCAGAGCAATGCCAGCGGCAACCCGGCCAGCATCAGCCAGGCCGCCGCAGTCGCCGCCTTCGAGGGCCCGCAGGACTTCCTCGCCACCTGGCGCGAGCGGTTCCGCGCCCGCCGCGACCTGGTGGTGGCGGCGGTGAACGCCATTCCCGGCCTGTCGACGCCGGTGCCAGACGGCGCCTTCTACTGCCTCGTCGACGCCGCCCCGCTGATGGACCGCTTCGGCGGTGATGACACGCGCCTGGCGCTGCACCTGCTCGAGCAAGGCGTTGCGGTGGTGGCGGCAAGCGCGTTCGGCGGGCAGGACGGCTTCCGCATCAGTTTCGCCGCCGACGAGGCGGTGCTGGCCCAAGCGCTGCGGCGTATCAAGGAAGCGCTGGCATGACCGACATCCCGATCCTCTACGAAGACGGCGAGGCGCTGGTGATCGACAAGCCTGCGGGCCTCTCGATCGAGCGGCCGCGCAGGGGTGGGCCATCGCTGGCCGACCACTTCCACGCGCTGAAGCTGGGGTTCGAGCGCGCGCCCGTGGCCGTCCACCGCCTCGACACCGACACCTCGGGCTGCCTGCTGCTGGCGCGCAATCCCAAGGCGCTCAAGCGCTTCTCCACCGCCTTCGAGGAACGGCGGGTAGAGAAGACCTATCTCGGCGTGCTCGCCGGCATTCCCGAGATGGAAGAGGGCGTGGTGGAGCTGGCGCTGGCCAAGATCAGCAGCGCCGAAAAGGGCTGGCGGATGATCCCGGCGAAGAAGGGCAAGCCGTCGATGACCGCCTGGCGGGTGGTGGCCACCAGGGATGGCCGCGCGCTGGTGGAGTTCCGCCCCGAGACCGGGCGTACGCACCAGATCCGCGTCCATGCCGCCAGCGGCATCGGCATCGCGCTGCTGGGCGACCCGGTCTACGGGGTGAACGCGGGCGCAGGCGGCGTGGCTGGGCGCACCATGCTCCACGCCGCCGCGCTGCAGGTGCCGCGCGAGGGCAAGCCGGCCATCCTCGCCGCAGCGCCCTTGCCGGCCGACTTCGCGGCGCTCGGCTTCGCCCCGTGAACCGGTTCGTCGACAAGGCGCAGGCCTTGGCGGAGGAGCGCTTCATCGCCGCCTCGGGTCCGGGCGGGCAGAACGTCAACAAGGTGGCGACCGCCGTGCAGCTGCGCGTCAACATCTATGCGCTGGGCCTCACGCCGCGGGTGTTCCACCGGCTGAGCGAGCTGGCGGGCAGCCGCCTCAATCTGGCGGGCGAGATCGTGATCGACGCACGCAGCCACCGCACGCAGGAGGCCAATCGCCGCGATGCGCGCGAGCGGCTGGCGGCCCTGCTGGAGGAGGCGCTCAAGGAACCCAAGGCGCGCGCCAAGACGCGCCTCAACCGCATCGGCAAGACCCAGCGCCTCGCCTCTAAGAAGGAGCATGGCGCGAAGAAGGCTCTGCGCGGCAAGGTGGATTGGTGAGGCGCCCGGATCGGGTGTCCGCGTGAAAGCCGGATGACCCGTCACAAGCCCCGGCGTACGGCCCGGCGCCACGCCAAGCCGCAGCCCGCTTGACTTTCCCGCGCCCCGCGCCAATAGCGCGCGCCAGCCCCAGCTCTCATGGCAACGCTGCTGTAGCTCAGTGGTAGAGCGCACCCTTGGTAAGGGTGAGGCCGGGAGTTCAATCCTCCCCAGCAGCACCATGGTTCTTCCCGCCCCACATCACGCGAGAGCGGGGCGGGCGGCGCCGGTTTCGCTTGCGTGCGGCTGGTGTATTGGACATCCAAAGCACCATGGACGCGTCGGACCGCACCGCTTCGCTCGCGACGCCCCCAGCCGATGCGGCCGACCTGACCGGCACGCCCGGCGCCGAGGCCGGGCTCACCCCGCTCGACCCGAATTATGCGCGGCTGCTGCGCGTCAACCTGCTGCTTGTCCTGCTGCCCTTCCTGATCGGTGCGATCGTGCTCGAGGCGGCCGGCATGCCCTTGCCCGGCCTCGCTTTCGTTCCCGTGCTGCTGGTCGGCGGCTGGGCGCTGCTGCACCTGCCGCTGCGACGCTACCACGCGCGCGGCTATGACATGGGCGCGGACAGGCTGCGGGTGGTCAAGGGCGTGTTGTTCCACGTGGACACCGTGGTGCCCTTCGGCCGGGTGCAGCACCTGGATGTCGAGCAGGGGCCGCTGGAACGCCTGTTCGGCCTCGCCACGCTGACGCTGCATACCGCGGGCACGCACAACGCCAGCGTGGCGCTGCCCGGGCTCGCGCACGAAACGGCGCTGGAGATGCGCGAGGCGATCCGCGCGCATGTCCGGCGCGAGACGATGTGAACGCCGCGCCCGTTTCGACTCGAGCGGACGAGCCGGCGGACGATCCGGAAGCGGGCTGGCGGCGGCTGAGCCCGCTCGGCATCGTGCCGCTCGCGGCCAGGAGCCTGCGCCAGCTGATCCTGCCCACCGTGGCGGCGGTCTATGGCGGCAGCAGCGCTCCCGGGGGCGGGTCTTGGGGGCTGCTCATCGCCCTCGCCATCATCGCGCTGGTGCTGGCCGGAGCAGCGTTTGGCTGGCGGCGCACGCAATATCGGATCGGCAGCCAGGACATCCGCCTGCGCAAGGGGATCGTCAGCCGGCAGGCACGCTCGGTTCCGTTCGAGCGCATCCAGGACGTCAGCCTCGAGCAGGGGCCGCTCGCGCGGCTGCTGGGCCTCGTCGAGGTGCGGTTCGAGACCGGCGCGGGCGGCAAGGACGAGCTCAAGCTGGCCTACGTGACGCAAGGCCAGGGCGAGGCGCTGCGCGAGACGGTGCGCGCGCGGCTGGATCCGCTACGGCAAGTCGAAGGCGAGTTCGAGGCCAGCGCCGAGCCGTGGGCCGAGCCGGGGGCCGAGGCCCAGGCGGCGCCGCTGTTCTCCATGAGCACGCCCCGCCTGCTGCTGTTCGGCCTGTTCGAGTTCTCGCTCATCATGTTCGCCGTGCTCGCGGGCGCCGCGCAGCAGGTCGACTTCCTGCTGCCCTTCGACATCTGGGAGCTCGACGAGTGGGAGCGGCGCCTCGCCGGGCCCAACGCGGCCCTGGGTGCCTGGCTGGCGGGCCTGGGCCTGGCCTCCGGCGTGCTCGGCGCGGTCATCGGACTCGCGCTGGTCGCGCTCGTTGGGCTGGCTACCGGCGTGGTGCGCACGGGCTTGCGCGATTACGGCTTCCTGCTCGAGCGTACCGCCAAGGGCTTCCGCCGCCGCCGCGGGCTGCTGACCCGGACCGACGTGGTGATGCCGGTCCATCGCGTACAGGCGCTGCGCGTCACCACCGGCATGCTGCGGCGCATCTGGGGCTGGCACGGCCTGGCCTTCATCAGCCTGGCGCAGGATGCAGGCTCGGGAAGCCATGTGGTCGCCCCGTTCGCGCAGATGGAGGAGCTGGCGCCGATCGCCGCGGCGACGGGCCTGGCGCTTCCCGGCCAGGCGACGGGGTGGCAGCGGCCGAGCCCGCGCTACCGGATGGACCGCGCGGCGCTCTGGGCGGCGATCCCGCTGCTGCTGGCGCTAGCGCTGCTGGCACTGGGGCTGCTGCCGCTGGCGGCGCTGGCGCTGGCTCTCGGCCTTGCACTGGCCGGGCGACAGCTGTTCCTGGCGCGCCGAGAGCGCCATGCGCTGGAGCCCGGCCAGCTGCTCGCCCGCAGCGGCTGGCTCAGCCCGGTCCTCGCCATCGCGGCGCGTGCCAAGCTGCATTCGGTGGAGATCGTCCAGGGCCCGCTGGCGCGCCGGCGCGGCTATGCGGACCTCGTGCTCGGCCTGGC
>Ga0210040_10010923_pt1 | contig 10351 bp, 11 predicted proteins | sample CryGeyCG12114_NA_FD_185462 | JGI IMG/M metagenome (GOLD analysis project Ga0210040, IMG submission 185462) | Groundwater microbial communities from aquifer - Crystal Geyser CG19_WC_8/21/14_NA (SPAdes) (version 2) | ecosystem: Environmental > Aquatic > Deep subsurface > Groundwater | place: USA...
CAACAAGCTGATCGGCCGCGACACCGCCGAGAAGCGCGAGCACGGCGACCACAAGGCCCATCGCTAGGGCGTGGCCCGCATGGTCCAGCCCCGGACGACCGCGCCATGCCCGACGCGTCCCTTCCCTGCGACAGGGACCCCACCCTCGCGCTCCGGCGCGGGGGCCACGGCTACCCGTCCCGCCGCTCGGCACGCCTGGGAACCTTTCCCGCAGCGGGCTCGGCGCCGTTCCGCGAGGCGGGCGAGGCGCTGATCCCGACGGCCTGGCGTCACAAAAGATTGTTCTTCTCGGGAACCTCCGAACCCCGGTCCTGTTGATCCGGGCGGCACCGGACAGGCGCCGCGCAACGGGGTCAGGGACGCAATGAGACTGGTGGTGTTCGGACTGGCCGTGAGCTCCTCCTGGGGCAACGGCCATGCGACCCTCTGGCGCGGCCTGATCCGCGCCCTGACCGACCAGGGCCACGAGGTCGTCTTCTTCGAGCGCGACGTCCCCTGGTACGCCGACACCCGCGACCTCACGCGGCTCCCCGAAGGCGCCGAGCTGGTGCTCTACACCGACTGGACCACCGTCCTGCCCCGCGCCTGCGCCGCCGTGGCGCGCGCCGACGCGGTGATGGTCACGTCCTTCTGCCCCGATGGCCCCGCCGCCTCCGAGCTCGCCTGGGAGGCGGCGCCGGGCCTCACCGTCTTCTACGACATGGACACGCCCGTCACGCTCCGCCGCCTCGAAGACGGCGAGCGGGTGGACTTCCTGCCTCCCCAGGGCTTAGGAGAGTTCGACCTCGTCCTCAGCTACACCGGCGGCGCGGCGCTGGACCTGCTGCAAAGCCGCCTGGGTGCGCGTCGCGTGGCGCCCCTCTACGGCCACGTGGACCCGGCCGCGCACCGTCCTGGGCGGCCGGATCCCGCCTTCCGGGGCGACATCTCCTACCTCGGCACCTACGCGGCCGACCGGCAGGCGGCGCTGGAGCGGCTCTTCGTCGAGCCCGCGCGCCGGCGCCCCGATCTCCGCTTCGCGCTTGCAGGCGCGAACTACCCGCCCGACTTTCCCTGGACCGACAACATCTTCTTCGTGAAGCACCTGCCGCCGGCCGACCACCCGGCCTTCTTCGCCTCCTCGCGCCTCACGCTCAACGTCACGCGCGAGGCGATGGCCTCCATGGGCTGGTGCCCCTCGGGCCGGCTCTTCGAGGCCGCAGCCTGCGGCGTCCCGGTCCTCAGCGACAGCTGGGAGGGGCTCGGCGAATTCTTCACCCCCGGCGAGGAGATCCTCGTGGCCGAGACGACCGACGACGCGATCGCCGCCCTGGAGCGGCCGGAGACCGACCTGGCCCGCATCGGCCGCGCCGCCCGCGCCCGCGCCCTCTCGGAGCACAGCTCCGACGCCCGGGCGGCCGAGCTCGTCGCTCTCCTCGGCGGAAGCCCGGTCCGCGCGGCCCGCCAGGACCGGAGGCTCGTATGTGGGGAGTGATCCCGGCCGCCGGCAACGGGACCCGCATCCAGCCCCTCGCCTTCTCCAAGGAGCTCCTGCCCGTGGGCGGTCGCCTGTCCGGCGACGGCCGCACGCGGCCCAAGGCGGTCAGCGAATACCTCGTGGACCGCATGGCGCTGGCCGGGGCCACCAAGATCTGCTTCGTGATCTCGCCCCACAAGGCCGACATCCTGAAGTACTACGGCGGCCACTGCGACATCGTGGAGATCGCCTATGTCGTCCAGCCCGAGCCCGCGGGCCTCTGCGACGCCATCTTCCGCGCCCATCCGGTGATCCCCCGCGACGAGCCGGTCCTGGTGGGCCTGCCCGACACGATCTGGTTCCCCGACGACGCGCTCCGCGCCCTCCCCGAGGACACGCTGTCCTTCCTCCTCTTCCCCGTGGAGCATCCCCAGTACTTCGACGCCGTGGTGATGGACCCCCAGGGCCGCGTCCTCGCCATCGACGTGAAGTCCGAGGAGGTCCGCACCCACTGGATCTGGGGGGCCTTCAAGATGCCCGGCCACATCTTCCACGAGCTGCGCGAGTTCTGGCTCTCGCGCCCCGAGCCCGACGAGTACATCGGCACCCTGGTCAACGCCTGGATCGCCCAGGGCGGCGAGGCCGTGGCCGTCCGCGCGGGCGAGCTCTATGCCGACGTGGGGACGCTGGAGGGCTACCGCCTGGCGCTGGAGCTCCTCGGTCCCGGCGGCGCCCGGGCCGCGCGCTAGGCCGTGACCGGGTTCCTGCAGCGCCTCGCAGGCCACGAGGTTATCCCTGAGCGCGTGGTCGTGGTGGTCGCCCATCCCGACGACGAGGTGCTGGCGGCGGGCTCGCGCATGGACCGGATGGCGGACCTGACGGTCATCCACATCACGGACGGCTCCCCCCGCGACATGCAGGACGCCCAGCGCGAGGGGTTCTCGACGCGAGAGGACTACGCCGCGCTGCGCCGCCGCGAGGTGGTCGCCGCCATGGATGCCTTGGGCGCTGAGCCCGAGCTGCTCTGCTACTGGCATCCCGACAAGGAGTCGGTCCTGCACGGGCCCGCGATCCTCGACCAGCTCACGCTCGACCTCGCGGGGGCGAGTGCCGTCATCACCCATGCCTACGAGCACGGCCACCCCGACCACGACACGGCCGCGCTCTGCACCCGCCTCGTGCTCGACCGCCTGAAGGAGCAAGGGGTCGAGGCAGAGCTCTACGAGTTCCCCATCTACTGCATGGAGGACGGCCAGCCCGTCTTCGGCCGCTTCTCGCCCGATCCCTCCGCGCCCGAGACCGTTCTGCCCCTCACGCCCGACGACCGCGCACGGCGCAACGCGGCCCTTGCGGCGTACCGGAGCCAGCGCGGCGTCCTGGGCTTCGCAGGCGACTGGGAGGAGCGGCTCCGCCCCGCGCCCGCTTACGACTTCCGCCGGCCCGCGCCCCAGAAGGTCGCCTGGTACGACCGCCACGGCTGGGACATGACGCTGGCCAAGTGGCGCGCCCATGCGGATGCCCTCCTCGACCGGGAGGGGGCGTGAGCCTTTCGGTCCTCAGCGTCGCCTATCCCCTCGCCCCCGTGACGGCCGACCCGGTGGGCGGGGCCGAGCAGGTGCTCGCGCGGCTCGACCGCGCCCTGGTCGCCGCCGGCCACCGCTCCCTGGTGATCGCGCCCGAGGGGTCGCGGGTCGCGGGCACCCTCCTCCCCATCCCCGCCGTCCCAGGCCCCATCGGCGAGGCCGAGACCGCCCGGGTCCACGCCGCCCTCCGCGAGCGCCTTTGCGAGGCGGTGGCCCGGCACCGGCCCGACCTCATCCACCTCCACGGCATCGACTTCCCTGCCTACCTGCCCAAGTCCGGCCCGCCGGTCCTCGTGACGCTCCACCTCCCCCTCGACTGGTACCCCCCGGAGGCGCTGGCCCCCCGCCCCGGCATCCACCTCCACCCCGTCTCCGCCTCCCAGGCCGCCACCGCCCCGCCGGGCGCGCGCCTGAGCGCTCCCATCGAGAACGGCGTGGAGATACCGGACCTCCGCGCCCGCAAGCGAGGCTTCGCCTTCGCCCTCGGCCGCATCTGCCCCGAGAAGGGCTTCGACGACGCCCTCGACGCCGCGCGCCTCGCGGGCGTGCCCCTCCTCGTCGCCGGCACCGTCTTCCCCTATCCCTCCCACGAGGCGCATTTCCGCGACGCCATCGCCCCCCGCCTGACGTGGCGGCGGCGCTGGATCGGCGCGGTCGAGGGCGCGCGCAAGCAGCAACTCCTCGCGGAAGCGTCCTGCGTCCTGATCCCCGCCAAGGCGCGCGAGACCTCCTCCCTCGTCGCCATGGAGGCCCTCGCCGCCGGCACCCCCGTCATCGCTTATCCCTCGGGGGCGCTGCCCGAGATCGTCGAGGACGGGCGCACCGGCTTTCTTGTCGAGGGCGTGGAGGCCATGGCCGCCGCCATCCGCCGCGCCCGGGAGATCGACCCGGAGACCTGCCGCGCCACGGCGCGCGCCCGCTTCTCCGCCGACCGCATGGTCGCCCGCTACCTCACCCGTTATGCCGACCTCGCCGCCTGAGGTCGTCCTCGTCCCGCCCTCCCGCCTCGACGCGCTGGAAGGGGAGTGGGACGCCCTTTGGCGCCGCTGCCCCCGCGCCACGCCCTTCCAGTCCCCGGCCTGGCTCCTCACCTGGGCGCGCCACTACGCCCCGGGCCGCTGCGGCGCAGCCACGCTCCGGGCCGAAGGACGCCTCGTCGGCCTCGCCCCCGTCTTCTGCTGGGAAGGCGCGCTCCTCCTCGCCGGCACGGGCCCGAGCGACCGGGGCGGCGCCCTCCTCGATCCCGCCTTCGCCTCGGAGGCCCCCCGCCTCCTCGCCGCCCTCCCCCAGGCCGCGCCCGAGCCCTTCGAGCGCATCGACCTCCAGCAGCTCGCTCCCGACTCCCCTCTCCTCGCCGAAGCCCCGGAGGGCTGGGCCGAGGAGCGCGAGGAGGGCGACGCCTGCTTGGTCGCGCCGCTCCATGGCGCGGACGGGCTCGCCGCCGCATCGGGCCGCCAGAGGTCCCACTGGCGCCACGCGCTCCGGCAGTTGGAGAAACAGGGCGGCACGGCGGGCCTCGCCAGCCCCGACGAGGTCGCCCCCGCGATGGACGACCTCCTCCGGCTCAACGCCCTGCGCTGGGGAACGGAGGGGGTCCTCGCCGACCCGCTCATGCAGGCGCACCTGCGCGACGCCGGACCCGCGCTGGCCCGGACGGGCCTCCTGCGCCTTCATCAGGTGACCATGGGCGGAGAGCGCATCGCCGTCCTCATGGTCCTGGCCGGCCCCTGGGCGCATCACGGCTACAACGGCGGCTTCGACCCGGCGCACGGCAAGCTCAGCCCCTCGGCCATCCTGGTCGGCCTCGCCATGGCCCAGGCCACGCGCGAGGGCCTGGGCCAGTTCGACTTCCTGCGGGGCCACGAGGGCTACAAGCGCGTCTGGGGCGCCGAACCTCAGCCCATGCTCCGCCGCGTCCTGCGGCCCTAGCCCTTCCGCAACAGGAACGTCGCCGCATCCCAGAGCGCGAAGTCCCCCTGCGCCATGCGCCGAACCTCGAACCCGCGCCGCGCGGCGAGCGCTTCGACCTCCTCCCGGTCCCGCCCAAGATCCCCTCGATAGGAGAAGTTCAGGATCAGCAGGTGCCCCCCCGGCGCCAGCACCCGCGCCGCCTCCTCGACGTGCCGCCCGGCGAGCCCGGCCTGCACGAGGTAGGGAAAGACGTCCGCCGCCAGGACGAGGTCCACGGCCCCGTCCGCGAGCCCCGCAAGGTCACGCCCCGACGACGCCGCGAGCGTCACGTTCCCGAGCCCCGCGCAGCGCTCCCGCGCCCGCGCGATCATGCCCTCCGACACGTCGAGCCCCGTCGCCTGCCCCACCCGCGACGCCAGCGCCGCCACGAACCGTCCGATCCCGCAGCCGACCTCCAGCACCCGCGCCTGGGGCCGCAGGAGGCCCCACTCGTCCATCCGCGACACGACATCTTCCGTGGCCGCGCGCAATAGATCCGGGTTCCCCAGCGCGTACAGAGCCACGCCCCCCTCCGGCGCGACCTCCGCCAGCCGGTCGAAGGCCCGCGCCCAGAGCGCCGGGTCCCCGGAGGCCCCGTCATGCTCCACCCCGGCGAGCGTCGCCTTGACCGTCCCGAAGGCCTGCGGGTTCGCCCGCCACAGGTCCAGCGCGGCGAAGAGCCTCTCCGCCTCGGCCCCTTGGGCCCGCCCATGCGAGCGGACCAGCGCCGTCTCGACCTCCTCCGCCTCCCGCGCCGTCATGGCGAGCCGGAGGAGGGCGACGTTGGGCGGCAGCACCCCGCTGGCGCAGCCCTCCAGCGCCGGCCGGAGCCGGTCCTGGTCGTCTCTAGGGGAGGGTGACCGGCTCATCCGGCCCCGACCCTCGCGCTCGCCATAGGCCGCATTCCGCCCCTCTCCTATCGAAAGCCCGCGGCGAGGCCATCCGTGCGGGAACCTCACGACCCTGCGAGCGTTTGTAGGCCGACCAAAGTAGATGCTTCGAGGGGACGGGCAATCAACCTCCAGCTTTATCTCCTCCGCCATGCGACCCATGCGGATTACGGCCGCCGGCTCACCGGCCGGGCCTCGGGCGTCCCCCTCACCGAGGAGGGCGAGAGGCAGGCCACGGCGCTTGGCCGCCACATGGCCGGGGAGCGCCTTTCGGAAATCCAGACCAGCCCCCGCGAGCGCGCCCGCGCCACCGCCGAGGCCGTCTCCCAGGCCACCGGTGCCCCCGTCACCGTGGCCGAGGCCCTGGACGAGATCGACTTCGGCGCCTGGACCGGGGCGGAGTTCGCCGACCTCGACGGCCAGCCGGACTGGGACGCCTGGAACGGCAGCCGCTCCACCGCCCGCACCCCCGGCGGCGAGAGCATGGGCGAGGCGACCTCCCGCATCGCCGACCACGTCGTCTCGCTCGTGGCGACGCGGCCGGGCGAACGGATCGCCCTCGTCACCCATTGCGACATGATCCGCGCCCTGGTCGCCCGGACCCTGGGCCTTTCGCTCGACAACCTCCTGCGCTTCGAGATCGGCCCCGCCTCGCTCAGCCGGCTGGAGGCCGGAGCCTGGGGCGCTAGGGTCCTCAGCCTCAACGAAACCGCCCGGATGGACCCATGAAGGACGTGAACGACCCAGCGGACGACGACCTCGCCCGCCGCATCGAGGCCCTGGCCCCCTGGTTCCACAACCTCCGCCTCCAAGGCATCGAGACCGCGCCCGGCCACTTCCTGGGCGACTTCCCCCGCACGAAGTTCGAGCGCTTCGCCCATGCGGTCCCCCAGGACCTCAGCGGCAAGTCCGTCCTCGACATCGGCTGCAACGCGGGCTTCTACGCGCAGGAGATGAAGCGGCGCGGCGCCTCCCGCGTTCTCGGCATCGACCATGACGAGCATTACCTCCGCCAGGCCCGCCTCGCGGCGGAGGTGGAGGGTCTCGACATCGAGTTCCGCCAGTTGGAGGTCTACGACGTGGGCGCGCTCGGCGAGCGCTTCGACGTCGTGATCTTCATGGGCGTCCTCTACCACCTGCGCCACCCGCTCCTCGCGCTCGACCTGATCCGGGAGCACGTCGCAGGCGATCTCCTGGTGTTCCAGTCGCTCCTGCGCGGGCCCGAGGAGATCCGGGAGGTCCCCGAGGAGGTCCCCTTCTCCGAGGAGGCGATGTTCGAGGAGACGGGCTACCCGGCCATGTACTTCATCGAGAAGTCCTACGCGGAGGACTGGACCAACTGGTGGGTCCCGAACCGCGCGGGCGCCGAGGCCATGCTGCGCGCGGCGGGCTTCACCATCGAGACCCGCGCCTCCGAGGACGTCTACATCTGCCGCCGCGCGGAGGTGCCCTATTCGCAGTGGGGCGCCGGCGCCGCCTATCCGGCCAAGGGGGCCAAATGATCGACTCCGTGATGTTCTGGAACGAGCCCAACAACAAGTCGCACTGGGACCCGGAGATCGACCCGGACTGGTCCCAGTTCGCGGACATGGTGAACCGCGCGGGCCGGGCGGTGGCCGGCGTGAACCCCGGCATGACCCGTGTCCTGGGCGGCATGTCCCCGATCGACCCGGGCTTCGTCGGCAACCTCAGGGACAAGGGCGTCCTCGACAACGTGGATGTGGTCGCGGTGCACGGCTTCCCGCTCGACTGGAACCTCTGGTCCATCCACGAATGGCCCGCCAAGGTCGCCGAGATCGAGGCCGCCACCCACCTCCCCGTCTGGGTAAGCGAGGTGGGCGTGGGCTCCTTCGGCGCCGAGGAAGTGCAGGAGTTCGGCGTCCGCCGCACCGCCGAGCTCCTCGTCGGCCGCGTTCCCCGCGTCTACTGGTACTCGCTCTTCGACCTGCCCAAGGCCTGGGGCGCGACCACCCGCCACCGCGAGGCCGAGGGATCGAGCTACTACCGCCATTTCTACATGGGCCTGATCCGCGAGGACGGCACCCCCAAGCCCGGACTCGACCAGTACGCGCCCCATGCCGACAGGATGGGCCTCATGCAGTGGTTCCACTACGAGGACCCGCGCCTCGACGACGCCGTCGCCTGGATGAAGCGCCTGGGCGTGCGGCACCTGCGGACGGGGCTTTCCTGGGCCGACAGCTTCCGCCCGAACGCGCTCGACTGGTTCGACCGGCAGATGGAGGCGCTCCAGGACTTCGACGTCATGGTCACCTTCTGCTTCACGCCCGAGCACCTGGGCGTCCAGCCGCACCATACCAGTCCCCCGCGCGAGCCCCAGCAGTTCGCCGACTTCTGCGCCGCCATGGTGGAGCGCTACGCCCCCGCGATGCCTGCGCGCGCCACAGCAGGGAGAGCCTGATGCCCGACGGCAGCCTGACCCCCAACGGAATCAACGTCGCCATCGTCGGCGTCGGCAACTGCGCGAGCTCCCTGGTCCAGGGCATCGCGATGTACCGCGAGGACTCCGGCAACGAGCACACGGGCCTCATGCACTGGGACCTGGGCGGCTACCGCCCCGGCGACATCCGCGTGGTCGCCGCCTGGGACATCGACCGCCGCAAGATCGGCCAGGACGTGTCAAAGGCGATATTCGAGCGCCCCAACTGCACCGCCGTCTTCCACGCCGACGTCCCCGACACCGGCGCCAAGGTCCAGATGGGCCAGGTGCTCGACGGCTTCGCCCCCCACATGGCCGACCAGCCCGAGCACCGGACCTTCCTCAAGGCTGAGCTCCCCGAGCCCTCCAAGGAGGAGGTCGTCCAGACCCTGCGCGAGACCGGCACCCACGTCCTGATGAACTACCTTCCCGTCGGCTCCCAGAAGGCGACCGAGTTCTACGCCGAATGCGCGCTGGAGGCCGGGGTGGCCTTCGTCAACAACATCCCCGTCTTCATCGCCAGCGACGAAACGTGGGCGCAGAGGTTCCGCGAGGCCGGCGTCCCAATCATCGGCGACGACATCAAGGCGCAGGTGGGCGCGACCATCGTCCACCGTGTCCTCGCCGACCTCTTCGCCAAGCGCGGCGTGCGGCTCGACCGGACCTACCAGCTCAATACGGGGGGCAACACCGACTTCCTCAACATGCGCGAGCGCGACCGCCTCGCCTCCAAGAAGATCTCCAAGACCGAGGCCGTGCAGGCCGTTGTGGGCCAGCGGCTCGACTGGGAGAACATCCACGTCGGCCCCTCCGACTACGTCCCCTGGCAGAACGACAACAAGGTGGCCTTCATCCGGCTGGAGGGCACCCAGTTCGGCGGCGTCCCCATGCACATGGAGGTGCGCCTTTCGGTCGAGGACTCGCCCAACTCGGCGGGCGTCGCCATCGACATGATCCGCTGCGCCAAGCTCGCCCGCGACCGGGGCCTCGCGGGGCCCATCGACGGGCCCGCTGCCTACTTCTGCAAGCACCCGCCCGAGCAGACCACCGACGATCAGGCCTACGAGGCGGTGGAGGCCTTCATCCGGGGCGGGTGACGCCCTAGTCTCGCGCGGCGGGCCCGACCCGCCCAGCCCGCGCGAGGACCCGATGCCTACCGACTACGACCCCGCCCAGGAGGGCGCCCGGACCGACTTCGCGGGCCGCATGGCCTACGGCGACTACCTGCGGCTCGATCTGATTCTGGCGGCGCAGTCCCTCCGCAGCGACGCCCACGACGAGATGCTCTTCGTCATCCAGCACCAGGTCTCGGAGCTCTGGATGCGCCTCGCGATCCACGAGATCGCCGCCGCCCGCCTGTCCATCGCCGAGGACCGGGTCGCCCCCGCGCTCAAGATGCTGGCCCGCGTGTCCCGCATCTTCGAGCAGCTCAACAACGCCTGGGACGTGCTGCGGACCATGACGCCCAGCGAATACACCCTATTCCGGGAAAGCCTCGGCCAATCCTCGGGCTTCCAGTCCCTCCAGTACCGCCAGATCGAGTACATGCTGGGCAACCGCAACGCCGCGATGCTCCGCCCCCATGCCCATGTCGAGGAGTCCACCGCCCGGCTGGAGGAGGAGCTCGGCACGCCCAGCCTCTACGACGAGGTCCTCCGCTTCGCCGACCGCCACGGCGTCCCCATGCCGCCCGAGGTGCTGACGCGCGACCTCCGCCGGACCCACGAGGTCCACGAGGGCGTCACGGCGGCCTGGCGGGTGGTCTATGAATCCCCCGAGGCCCATTGGCGGCTCTACGAGCTGGCCGAGAAGCTGGTGGACTTCGAGGACTACTTCCGCCGCTGGCGCTTCAACCACGTCACCACCGTGGAGCGGGTGATCGGCTTCAAGCGCGGCACAGGCGGCACAGGCGGCGTGAGCTACCTGCGAAAGATGCTGGAGGTGGAGCTCTTCCCCGAGCTCTGGCGGGTGCGGACGGTCCTCTGACCGTCAGCCTTCCTTGCCGTAGAGGAGCTGCTGCACCGCGCCCGCGCCC
>Ga0210040_10010925_pt1 | contig 10349 bp, 6 predicted proteins | sample CryGeyCG12114_NA_FD_185462 | JGI IMG/M metagenome (GOLD analysis project Ga0210040, IMG submission 185462) | Groundwater microbial communities from aquifer - Crystal Geyser CG19_WC_8/21/14_NA (SPAdes) (version 2) | ecosystem: Environmental > Aquatic > Deep subsurface > Groundwater | place: USA...
ATAAGGTAAAAATGGTCAAGGAGCGTTAAAATAAGTCAAAAGGACAAAATATAAAATGATGGTCAAAAAACAATCAGAAAATCCAGCCAAGACAAAAAGGAGAAGTTGTGGGATCGGAACCTAGAAGGAGTAAAGAGAATCCGCAGATTCAGTAACCTAAATACCCAAGTGCATCACAAACACAACAAAAAACACCGCTTTCAAGCTTCCCTTTTCATATGGGAAGCCGCTTCCTTATTATTATGGACCTGCATCATGCAAATGCAGTGTCCATGCAACTACACTCATTTCACTTGCTGAGTGCAGCTGCAGCATAGATAGCATCTGACTACTAACACACACAACTCATGTAAATTGCATAGGCTCAATAGTAGTGAATACACACAAATGAACTAGCAATAAACCAAAAATAGTGTTGACAAAAACACAAATGAGTTGCACAATGAAAGCAAAAGTCAATAGACACAAATGCACACATAAACAAAAATATAAAAATAACCACAGTTCGAAACAACCTTATTATTAATATTTATGGTATAGTTATTTAAACCGGTCATTTATTCTAATTTAATATTTGACACGTTTGACACAAGGTTCGTTTCGTGTCAAATAAGTGAACCGACACGAAAATTCGTTTCAATGCCTCGACACGACACGAAATTACCGGTTCGGTCCGTGTCAAGCTATTGACACGAAACAAAACGAGAATATTGACACGAACCGACACGTGCCATTCCCTATTAACTTTTGTTCACTAATTTTTGTTGAACCCAATACACTATCATTGAGGACCTTTTTAACTCCTTAAAAGTTGACCAAAGCAACGGAAAAGTGATACCGCAGTGAGCTCGGTTGACCCAAACCCAACTATGTTTTAGCCGAGATGCATTTAATCAAATAGAACGACTGAAACGGTCGATTAATCACTTTCATCATCTCTTGAGTAGAAAAAAACTTGAATCGAAGTAAATTTGTCAATGCAGCTTACATCCTATGCAGGAGTCCGAATCTGTCGGATCAGGTTGATAAACATAGTTGAAGTATTGAATTCGAATGCAATCCATTTTCTCAGGAGCCACTGAAAGTAAGAGATCATGGTTGTTTTATCATCAATATAAAAGATTATCATTTACGGTGAGAGGAACAACATATCCCAGAATGTGCAGTTGAAAAGCGAAACATAAAATCAATAATCTCTCCACTTTCACTTTTTGACTTATTTACTCTGGCGTTATCTCAAAAATATTAGCCTGTGATTGTGCAGATTAAATACATAATAATAATAATAATAATAAATAAGTTGTGCCGATGAACCTGAACTTGTGAATTCCGAACCAAAAATATATTATCATGCTAATACGGTTTGGCCACTCGACCTACGCTTACGGCTGGGCTACACCATCATCGTCGGCTCCCACCATGAAAGTATATAATAGTCAAATCTAAGGTATTGCCAAATGTATAACAACAACTGTATAATCGTCAGAAGTATACTGTGTGTATCAAATGTATAATTGTTGTGTTTTACAATAATTCAACAAGGTCAACAAATATTTTTTAATTTTACATTGTATTAAATATCTAATAATCTTGATAGGTGGTCCATGAGACCTGTTATTGGCAATCCCTCTTAAAAAATCATTCAAGTCCATTTTACTAAGATTAGCTACTAAAGTCTTATGCCATTGTCCAGCACTACAGTATGCTTCTTTTTGTTTTCTCAAATGGTTTCCGCTTATCCGCAATTCGATTATCTTCTGTGAAGTGTTGTTGTTTGGGGATTTTTTCGGTAAACTTAAAAAAATAATTTGTTCATTAGTATACTCGAGATTATGCATTTGGTTTTATACTTTTGGCAATACCTAAATTTGACTATTATACATTTGTTTACAGACTCTCATCGTCGACACAAGCTAGATGCCAAAAGTTATATAGAAGCACTGAGAATGCATGTCCGCAATTTGTTTGCGAGAACTTTTCCAACTAGGTACAGAATCTTACAAGTAACCTCCAGAAATCCGATATAATGCCGTTGAAAATCACAATAACAAATTCGTGAAATAAAATTGAACATGGAGTTAAATGGGGAATAAAAAGTAGCCAGGGTCGTTACTGAATTTTTACGAGTTACTTTCCGGATAAAGGGATAAACAATCGAGAAATTGATCTACATGTTGGGCGGACCCAATTTTTCAGGATTCTTCGTTCGCGACTATTACTCATCACGAAGGATTGAGCATCTGTCGGGAATATTTTAGTTGTATACGCTAGAGGGTTGCAAGAATATCAACGCACTTCGAAAAACTTGCTTACGAACGAATTGTGGATTGGCGGACATACATTGATACCTTTCCTAGCCGTAAAGTGACCCGATTTTTCATCGACAATATTGGTTTTCATGGTATTTTTCGCTAGATTTAGATAATAGCATTTGATTCACTTTAGCTTTATATATTACATTTCTCACCTGTAGTCTCATCCCGAAGGTACTGTATTTCTGATATATTGAAAACGCACAGATTCCACAAGCCAGAAATTGATCTTCGAATTCTAAACTCTTCATTGTGAGCAAAGTTCAGTGTTTCTAGAGGAACACGTTCGTATGAATCCAGCCAGACCTCTGTACTCAATGATATGGCCACATTTACCACAGAAATTAAGGCAGCTAGCGGGGTGATGATTTTCAACAATGGAACAGCTTTAGCTGCTCTCTTTGGGTATGGACTCATCTCTTATTGCAATCTGGCTCGTACTCAATACCTGAGACCAATTCTCACAAAAGCTTCTTATTTTGGTGCCTACAAAAAACAATGAATTAAATCTTTACGTGAATTTGAAAATCAATAAATAAAATAAAATCTCACATGCAAGCAGGAAACATTGAGTAAAAAGGTGCATTAAAAAAATTTTGAACATAAAAATGCAGATACAATATACAATATACTTGTAGGATAAATGTTATGCTTGTTGTACAGGATACAGGAAGCAATTTTTGACGTGACATGTTTGCCGAAATGACGTACTTTGGCATTTCAAAGTTCGTCGTAAACGTGAGGTTACACCCAACCCTATGTGCGAGTATTATTCAACAGATTAATTGCTTTAACCCATGGCCCTGCGATTGAATTACGTATTTTCCCGAAAACCACTATAATGTTATAATTGTGAAACAACCTTGGTGTCCTAAATGAGCTTAATATGTGGGTGCATTGCACAATTATGATATGCTTCTGTCCATGCCCTAAAATACAGACGTTAAATATATGTGTGATGAATCATGTGTGAATTGTTCGTATCCGACACACTGGTTCCTGCCCACCTCATCAAAAAGAAAATTCCTTGTCTAGCAGTTTGTTATAATGAGTTCCCGGACAAATACAAAGTCTATTTGCGCGACTTTGGAACTTGCTTCCACAGAAATTCAATAAACGAGCATTTGGTAAAATATTGGTAACGAAGCGCAATTCAATGTTCACATAATTTAGTCTTATCAAATATTCATTTTGTGTGCAGTATTTATGTATGTATCGGTTTATTTTTTTTTCATTGATATAATCCGTCGTCTCTATCTGAGCGCTACCGAAAAAGTGGCTATTTCTATTTTTTCATTTAGATTGACACAAATAAAACTTGTTTGAATTTGAGATGAAAGCACAAGGCATCCAAGAGTGCTCTGTTTTTGCAAGCGGTATTCAAAGGTTGCTTTTGCTTGGAGCTATCATTATCATTAATATTGGACACTCAAAGCGTGTAGTCAATTATAAATGTGTTTTGCGAACAAGAGGTAAAGCATCTTCAGCAACATCTTAATTATTACATTTGATTAATTCATTTGAAATCCTTTAAACCGATAGTCCATTAACATATTATCTACATTGATTGATTCGATAATTGGAAACGATATTCTTACCGTCTCATTAGATGCACTCATGCCAAGTTTCATCCTTATTGAATCATTGGTTACCGAGAAACTTGCCAGAGACGAGTATTTTATCTTATAAACTGAATTGTAATTTCGTACTTGATAACGCCACACTAAATGATTATTAACCGAGTCTTAAAGTCTTCAATTTACGTTTTCCGTTGTAAAAAGGTGTCTGCTTTTTAAGTTTCCAATGCTGATTCACAAACAAAACAGTACAAGGAACTAGAACAATTGATAGACGTGGCTCCTAAGGATTACTGACTTTTATGAATCGAACATGGGCAATAACCATTTGGTTGAAATGGGACTTTCACTCTTTTTACTTCACATAGCAACATTAAGGATGAAATGGATGAGAGGCGAGAGGGAGAGTGACTCCATACAGTCTAATTTTCCAACAACTGATATTCTCATCCTTTCAGCAATACTGCTTGCATGGCTTGCCCAGAGTGGATGAAATCTGGACGCAAAATATGGGTTTGAGTCTGGTCCTGGTGGAAAAACATAAATGGTACAGTCGATGCCGTGTAAAGTTGTAGATTTTCACGCGCGTACTTCTCCTAGCCAATCAAAGCAGAGTTCCCCCGCAACTACTGATCTGATTTGCTGGGAGAAGTACGCGCGTAGAAATCTACGACTTTGTACGGCCTCGGGTGTACCCCTATAGTATGATGGTTTTATAATGTAATATTATACTATATATTATATTATATTAATGTAATGACTGCATTATTATTACTGCTGAATTTGGTATTAAAATCTTTATGGCTCTTCTCTCCATTAAATTGCTCCAAAAAATGTTGAATGCTTTTTCCATCGAAACTTCCATGTTCTTATAAGCAGTTGAAACTTTATTTCTTGAAATATTTCACGCAAAAAGTACCTTTTACAATATTTTTTTCATTAAATTTTTACTTACAAATATTTAAGTGAATTTGAAAAGGAAAGCTTCTTAAACTATAGATCCCGGTGTTTAGTGTGCTAGTGTGTAGCAAAATACAAGAAAACGGAGACGTACAGCTTGCCGGAGAGAAAGGAACGCATGTCATTTACCGTTTGCTTTGAAGTCAGTTGTCAGTATTGACTTTTTGCTTCCACCACTTCTACAATGCTAGGTGGGTTTATTAATAATACTAATTTGTTAAAGCAGACCATAAAACATTCAAATCTCACATTAGTTCATTAAATATCATAGACTTTTCTGACTTTATTAATAACATATTCAGGAGCGTACAACAATTCAGTACAGAATAAAGTATCCAACCAAAGAAATGGAACAAATCATCAGATTGCCTGTACTACAGTCAATACCTTAAGGATAGTATTTATATCGTTGAAACGCATCTACCAAAGTCACCATATTTTGCCAAAAAATTCAGCAGACACACGACATCTCTAAAAACATTGATTGTGTGTCAGTTTTACATTTCAAAGACTTCGATTACTGGGAATTGATAGTAAAAATAAAGTCTCTGTAAGACCATAGATAACTTTGCTTATTTTGGGTATTACTAGAAATGGAGCATAGAGTGCAGTTTTTAATACATTCTGAAATCAATGAAATCTTTTGTGACAGAACGCACCCGAGATTCCATAGTGAGTTCTTATCTACACAACTACTGAACAGCGTTGAATTATGAATAATGTACAATATGTATTGTAGAAGAAGAAGAAGAATAATTTTATTGACTTCACCACACGGGCATGACAATATTGAATATAAGTTACAGAAAATTAATAAAAGTAATGAATGTTATAGTAGTAGTATTTATAAATATCATACACAAAAAAACAGTATTCAGACAGAAATTTTCTGGTTTTTAGAATTGTTTGAAAAACACTGTAGAACTTTTGCCATTCTTTGATGCTAAGCTTTGCACAAATTAAATTTATATAGTTGAGTGAGGAAATGTCTGCTGAAAATTCGAAACCTCGAATATATTTTTGCATAGTCCAATAATGCGGGCAGCTGAATAACAGATGAAAAGCATCTTCAATTTCATTTTTGTTACAAGTGGAACAGCGGGGATTATTCACAAGTTTGTATTGATATTCTAGTTGGTGTAGATGCACAGTTTTGTTTTTGTGTATAAAATGTGAGATACCAAAACGAAAGTGCATAATGAATATTTTGATGGTCATTGATATGTTGGCTGTAAGGTACGTTTCCGTTTTGATGTGCGTTTTGAGTGCTTTATAGTGGGAGAAGCGGGAAGAAGTATTTAAAAGGTGAATATCTGCTTCAGTTTCTAGGTTGGTGCATTTGTGGGTAATCCTACTGATGTCTTTAGGGGTGATCAAATCAGAGGACCATAAGTTTTCTTCATTGATTTCAGTAGTGATTTTTTTTAGAGATGTAATCCAGTTATGGGAGTTTGGTTTCTGGTGATGAAGGTGTAACAGTTCCTCGTAGCAGGCCCTGGTTGGATTGTCCACGGGTTTGGCGAGGACTCTTCTCCAGAACTGTAAGACTTGTTTCTGGAATGCGATCTTAATTTTTTGAAAGTTTGTTTCGAGAAAGATTAGCCATCTAGGCGTGAATTTGGGAAGTCTGAAAAGTTGCTTTAAGAAATTAGCTTCTATGACCTCAAAACAGTCAGGATTGTTGATAGCCCAGATAGGTGCACAATATGTGGTCACAGAGCGAACAAGAGAGTTAAACAGCTGCTGTTGTATTTTAAAATTAGAAATATTTGCTTTGTAGAAAAGATTGAACAAATTGGCTGCTGCAATTTTTGATTGTGATTTGAAGTGCAGGAATGTGAAGTTTTGGTTCATTGTTGAATTTACTGGAACTCCCAGGTAGGTATATGATTGTACTATTTCTAGGTTCACCCCATTCCAGTGGAGAGAAGGAGTTTTTTGTGGTTGTCGTCTTGCAAAAATCATCACTTTTGTTTTTGACGTGTTAACTTTTAAGTTGTGTTCCAGGAAAAATGCGGAGAGAAGGTTTATTTTATTTTGCAATTCAAAAGGCGTATGAGCTAGTAAAACCATATCGTCGGCGTAAATTAGAATGTGAATTTTTAGGCTTCCCATTTTAAAAGGCATGTATCTTGAGTTTTGGAGATTTTTCACTATGTCATCGATAAATAGGATGAATAAAACGGGTGATAAAGTTTCTCCCTGTAGGACTCCTCTATTTATGGGGATTTCACTGGTCAAGCCTGACTGAGTTTTCACTTTAGCTTTAGCATTGAAATAGATTGTACGGCAGATATTAATGAATTTGTCACTTAGTCCCTTTTCCGCTAGTTTGCTCCAAAGAAGGGAATGCTCTACGGAGTCAAAGGCTTGACTTAAATCGATGAATGTGCTGTAAAGATTTTTCTTCTGCATGTGAATACGCTTATTAATTAGAGCACTGAGTGTGAAGACGGCATCCTCGCATCCTTTATTTTTTTGGTATGCGAACTGAACACTAGAGATTTTTTTATGGTCTGTTGCCCATTCAATAACTCTATTACATAGGAGCTGGGTAAAAAGTTTCAAGGACGTATTTAGCAATGATATTGGACGATAGTTACTAGGGCTATTCGGGTCACTTTTTTTGTATATCGGAGAGATCAAAACGTTAGACCACTGTGGGGGCAGCACATTTTCTCGATATAGTTTGTTGAAAGTCTTCAGTAAGTTTGATTTTTGAAAGATTGTGAGGTTTTTCCATAATTCGTTTGGTATCCCATCTTCTCGACAGGCTTTATTATTTTTCAAGCCTTTTATTGCAGTATTGAGTTCTTGTAGACTGAAATCTTTGTCAATCATAGGAAGTTGAGTTCCCGGTAAGTGAAAGTTGACACTTTCACTTCTGCTTTGATAAACGTGTTGAAAGTGTTGTTCCTATTGATTTTTTGTTATGTTGTTCGAAGTAGATGTTGGGCGGGAGTTTCTGCATTTCTTTACAGCCTTCCAAAAGTCTGTTGAGTTACTTGCATTGTTAATTTCGTGTACGATTTGATCATGAAGCTTCTTTTTTTTCATTTTGATTGCAATTTTGTACTTTTTTTTCTCTTCGGTGTACAGCTCCCGTGTATTTTGGCATGGGGATTGGGTAAAATTTTTGTATAACTTTTGTGTCATTTTCCTTATGGATTTTAATTCACTGTCAAACCAGGCTCCACTAATTGTGTTTGGCGGCGTAATGTATTTTTCAATTTTAAGGTGATTGATTTCAGCAGCAGCATTAACAGTCGTAATTACTTCTTGAAGAGTTTTGGGTTCAGAGGTTAAGTGAAGTTCTGACAGCGATTTCTGAAAGTGTCTTTTTTTCTCAGGGTTCCATTTTATTAGTTCCAAGGTCTCTGTGGATCCGTGTTTTGGCCTCTTTCCATTCAAACTGACAAGTAGAGGTAAGTGGTCACTTTCGTGCCAGTCAAGTACTTCGAGATTAGTTATTGAAGGGATGTTTTTCAAGTTAACGATTGCGTAATCTATGACTGTGGATCCCAGATTGGATCCATAGGTGAATTCGCCCAAGTTGTCGCCCGGGAGCCTCCCATTAAGACAGATCAAGTCGTTTTCATTACATGTATCAAGAAATTGGATTCCCTTTGTGTTTGTAGTTTGATCTTTTGATTTTCTTGTTTTCAGATTACAAGCCGTTGTTACATCGTTTTCTCCAATTCGGCAGTTGAAATCTCCTATAATCAGAGTTGGGGTGTTTTCGTCTCTTCTTATACTGTATAGTTTTTCCAGTAGTTCAGCTGGGTTGTCAGTTGGGGGGCAGTAGGCGAAAATGAGTTGGCCTCTCGTGTTGAGTTTAGTTGTAAATGTGATTTTAACATGTGTATCCTCGGTCAGATTCACATCATAAGATATGTCTTTTTTTATTCCTAGTAGAATTCCTCCACGTGCTCGTCCAAAAATGCTAGTTCTGGTGGCCGGGGAGATGATAATGTTGTATTGGCTGGTTATATAGTTGGGTAGGTTTTTGTATTCAGTTTTCCAGGTTTCAATGTACGCAAAAAAATTTGGTTCTGTTTTGTAGATATATGCAAGTTTTTCAAAGGTTAAGGACATAAGCCCTTGGCAGTTCCAGTATAAAACGTTCCAATTGTCAGTCCGATCGGTTTGGGTTTGTAGTCATGCAACGGTAGGATTCAATATCTTCAACTTGTCACCTTCAACAACGTATGTAGTTTTTATTTTTGAGGTAGCATCAGTAATATGCAGAAATTTGTTTTTTTGAACCCAGGCATCATGTCCTTCTTCTATGGCAAGTTTTCTTTCCCTCAGTAGAATAGATTTTGCCACTTTTTCGGATGCTGAAAGCCATTCTGATATTGAGTTTGGTGTGTCTTTTAGATTCTTTCCATTTTTTAGAGCCCCAAATTTTTCATGAGTGTTTTCGAATTTGACTATGACTGAGCCACTTGGTTGTTTGAGTTTTCCGAAGTAGTTGATGGTGTAGTTTGTTGCATTGACTTTGAGAAGGTTTTGTAGAATATTTTTTACAGTTAAATTTCGGTTTTTTATGGAATCTATCTCTCCGCTGGGAATGCCTCTGATAATTAAAGCAGTCTTCATTGCATCTTTTTCTAGCTGTTCTATTTTGTATGTGAGGGAGTGAATGACCTTATCTTGGGAATCACTGTTTTCTTTTATGTTCTTGATGTCATTAGTTATTGTGTTTTTGAAAGTATTGTGATCTTTTGTCAGTGTGTCAATTTTGGAACTTAGCTCCGCTGTTTCCTGTCCCATGTCTTTTTTGAGTGCTTGTAAAAGGACTCCAATTTCCACTATCCCTACTGGCGTTGGTGTAGCCGCAGCTCGACCGGGCCGTCTACTTGCTTGCATGTCGTTTATTGCATCCTCCAAATGACCCATACTTATAATAGTCCAGGTTCTAGATATAGATTTAGACAGTGTGCCAGTATCTTTGGTATATAGATTTGTGATGGATTGCTGCGTACTACCTCCGTATGTACATATGCTTAAGCAGTGTTAACTTATCTTTAGCCTGAAGCGATTTTTGTCCTTGATTCCAGATTCCACTTCAGTATAGGGAATATTTGAAGAAATTCTGTTTTCTATTTTTTAACTTTTCACTTTTTAGGTTTTTCTTGATCTGGTGGGAATATAAGAAAAAAAAATAAGTGAATCAAAAAATCTATTAGGTTCGAATTTGAAAGGTAAAGCTTTGGCTTTATAAAGTATATTGTTTGAATGACTATGATCACAGGAGCACAGGAAAAAGACGTGTGTCTCCTACCAGAGTTCAGAGAAGAGTGTATGTGTTGTAATATGTATTGTAAAACATTGGTTTTTAGTATGAAAAAAGTACTCGTAATCACATATCCCAGAATCGTCAAATGTAGTGCATAAACAGCCGTATATTAAGTGATTTAAAGTTAAAACATGGCATATTGGTATTTAAAACATGGGCGAGCAAAAAAAACATGGCAAAAATAATCCCGTTCGTAGG
>Ga0210040_10010927_pt1 | contig 10348 bp, 11 predicted proteins | sample CryGeyCG12114_NA_FD_185462 | JGI IMG/M metagenome (GOLD analysis project Ga0210040, IMG submission 185462) | Groundwater microbial communities from aquifer - Crystal Geyser CG19_WC_8/21/14_NA (SPAdes) (version 2) | ecosystem: Environmental > Aquatic > Deep subsurface > Groundwater | place: USA...
TTAGCCATTACCAGGACCGTATATCGCTGAAGTTAAAGCTTAAGCATGGTGAGCCATCACCACGACACCCTATGCTTAAGCATGGTGAGCCATCACCACGACACCCTATGCTTAAGCATGGTGAGCTATCACCACGACACCCTATGCTTAAGCATGGTGAGCCATCACCACGACACCCCAGGCTTAATCATGATGAGCCACGACACCCCAGACTTAAGCATTGCAAGCCATCACCATGACAACCCATAACCATAGCATGGTGAGCTATTGTCATAACACCACTGCTCAAATAAAGGGCATGTCTCGAGTAGAATTCCGCCCACTGGTTTGCCTGTAGCGCATAACTGCAAATTTAGTATCAGTTGAAATAAAAACACTGCTTCGATCATTAACGTTTTAATTGCTCACACAACCTTATTCGATCACTTGCAAGACTCGGTATCTCCAAATTGTGAATAATGAAGCATATACATGTGTTTCATCATGAATCTTATCATGATGCATTAAACCCTCAAAGTGGAAGAGGACTTCCAGTGTTTAAAGGATATAGACAAAGAGGGGGTGGACTAGGAGGAATACTAGGTTTTTTTGCTCGTCATGCTCTGTCTGTGATATCTAAATACTTGTTACCCCATGCGAAGTCAACAGCCCTTAGTATTGCTTCAGACGTGATGAAGAACAAAGCACTAAAAACAACATTAAAAAAGAACGGACTTGAACTACTCCAAAAAGTGGGGAAAGATTTACTTGCTAATAGTGAACAAAAAGGATCTGGAATAAAGCGGAAAAAACCAAGTTCCATTAAAACTGCTCATTGTTCCTTGAATGTAAGATCCTAATAATAATAATAATAATAATAATAGTAATAGTTAAAAGGTGGTAAGGGTAGTAATTTTTTTTTTCAGAAAAAGAAACCCAAGAACAACAAAAATAAGAAAAAACTACTGTCAAGAAGAGATTATCTGAGCTGATAAAAAAAATGGCATTCATACATTCCACTTTCAACCCTGTTATTTCTGGAGATGTGGATATTTTTTCCCTACCCCCAACAAACACGACTGTTGAAAGCAGCTTTTACGGTGAATACAAGCCTCTGGTAAACATCACAGACTGTAACTCTAAAATTGAATTTCGTATTGTAGGTAATGCCAATCAATATGTTGACCTACATGATTCCTTCGTTTATATACGTTGTCAAATTGTTCGCAAAGATGGTAATAATCTTCTTAAAACAGATGAAGTTAGCACCGTAAATTTATTCATGCATTCTCTTTTTTCCCATGTAGAAATTCTGGTGAATAATCATTCAATTTCTGATAATACAAACTGTTATGGTTATAAATCCTATTTAGAAACTATACTGTCCTATAGCAAAAACACTTTACAAAATCATGGTTCATGTCCAATGTTTTATAAAGATACAGATTCCACTAACACAAATACGAATTCTGGTTATAAAGAACGTCAACAAATAATTTCTGAATCCAAACCATTTGAAATGGTTGATAAATTAAAACTGGATATGATGTATCAGCAAAGATTTGTATTAAGTGATACCAATCTTAACATTGTCTTCACTAGAAACTCTGATTGCTTTGCTCTTTTGTACACAAAAGATGCTAAGGTAGGTGATATTGATCCAATCGTCAAGTTTCTAGATATGAGTCTTTTCATTCGTAAGCAAGTACTGTTTCCCAGCATTGTATTGTCCCATCAAAGACTTTTAACTGGAGGACACAAAGCAAAATATCCTATAAAACGATCCAATGTAAAATTTTTTACAATTCCTAATGGTAATCAGTCTTTCGTTGAAGAAAATATTTTTTCAGGTTCCATTCCACAACGAATGATTGTGGGATTAGTTACAAACAAAGCTTTTAATGGTTCTTATGATACGAACCCTTTTTGTTTTGCACCTAACAACATTAGCAATATTTCAGTATGTGTTAATAACGTTCCTTTGCCGATTCGTCCGTTGAAGCTAGATTTTGCCAAAAATCAATTTCTTCTTGCGTATTACATGCTCTTTTCCGCAACAGGCATTGCAGGTGCAGATGATAGTTTGTTCATCAGTCAAGTTGATTTTAAAACCAATTATTGTTTATTTGCTTTTGATTTATGCCCCCAAAAAAATTCTGAACCTTTTCTGATTTTGGAGAATCATGGTGCCGTAAGAATGGAGATACAGTTTTCTAGTGCTTTAGCTGAAGCTATGAATTGTATTGTTTATTCAGAAAATCAAAATGTTATAGAATTGGATCAATATCGTCAACCAAGTGTATCATAATGGAATTGGACTCAAGACAACTGCGGTATGCTCTACTGAAAATAATACCTTTTAAGACAATTGGAGTTTATGCTAGTGATCAATTGATTGATGTAAATAGACATAACACTGACATTGCTATTATAGTGAACAACCAAGACTCTACTTTACCAGGCCAACATTGGTTAGCTTTTTTTAAACGGAAAGGGGAAAACTTAGAATTTTTTGACAGTTTTGCAAATCCTATTGAATTTTATGGGAAAGAATTTGTAAATTTTTCAAAAGAGAAACCGCTAAGACAGTCAAATTTTCAAATTCAGCCTGATAATACAAGTACTTGTGGTTATTTTTGTCTCGTATTTTTATATTGTAGATATAGAAAAATGTCATTCCAATATATTGTGGACAAGTTATTCAGTGTCATTGATCTAGAGTATAATAACTTTTTAGTTCAACAATTTGTTGACTCAATACATTTTCCAACGTTTAGTGATTGTGAAAACGTTTGTAAAAAGCTTTGTCATACAAGAGGGTCAAAATACAAATCCATATGTATACAATCAAGTAATAAATGTTTACGTATGTACTAACGAGTTTGGTGTATTGTGTGTGTGTGAATTTATTCATGATGGACCTATCATCTCATCAAATTAAAAAGTTAAAACAATTGTATAAATCTGCAAAAAAATTATCAGCTTATGGTAGGGAGCTCAGATTATACAAGGAAGCGGAAAAATTTGGAATCACCAGAAAGCAGGTTAGCAATTATCTGAAGACCGAAGATTGTTACACTAAACACCGCAGGACGGTTGGAAAATTCACTCGGAGAAAATTTATGTCTCCTGGATTAAACTATTTGTGGCAGGCTGATTTGATCGTACTACCAAAATTAGGAAAAGCTAATAAAGGAAATAAATACATTCTTACAGTGATTGACGTTTTTTCTAAATATGCTTGGGCGACACCGATTAAAACTAAATCCTCCGAAAGCGTGATCAATGCTTTTAAACAAATATTTATGAAAGTGAAACCTCCAAAATATTTGCAATGTGATGAAGGAAAAGAATTTTTCAATCGTATGTTTCTGAATTTTTTAAAGAAAAAACAAACTATTTTGTATCATTCATTTTCGGAAAAAAAAGCTTGTGTTGCTGAACGTTTTAATCGTACGCTGATGACAAGGCTTATGAAGTATTTTGAAGATGCCAATACTAAAACATACATCGACGTTATTGGTTCTCTTTTGCAATCATACAACAGCAGTTTTCACAGAACCATACAAATGGCACCAAAAGATGTCACCGCGTTCAATGAAATGGATATTTGGATGTATGCATACAAAGATTTATTTAGTAAGAAAAAGGAGGCGAATGACTTGCACGTGAATGATTTAGTCCGAATCAAAGTACAGAAGAAAACGTTTGAGAAGGGGTACACCAAGACATATAGCGATCAACTTTTTGTGATAAAAGAAGTAATTTCTTCAATACCAATTACATATAAGGTGAGTTCATACAGTGGGGAAGAAATTTTAGGAGCTTTCTATCGTGCTGAACTTTCATCAGTGAAATGAGTGAGTTTTACGTATATTTGCCATCAAATGGATGTCAGTCTTCATTTCCTTCTAATACAAATTCGAATTATCAAATAAAGCTTCCCCAAAAACTGGTTTTATCTGAAAGTTATGAGGTTGGGCTCAGTGAAATAACCATAATATGTTAATACAGTGCGACATTTAAATGAGGAGGATTTGGTAATAAACATTGAATATGAGACAAGCCTGGAAAAAAAAATTACTTCAACTGTCACATGTGCATTTCGAGAGTATAAAACTGTTGACGAGCTTGTTAGTGAGATTAATGAAGTGATCTTTAAGGAATGCAAAAATATCAAGATCAAGTTTTTTCCTTTAAAAAATAGAGTTTTCATCATATGTCATAGAGCTTGTTTGAAGATATCAAAAAGATTAGCATGCATTTTGGGTTACGGGAAAACATGTGAATTTGAGAATGAAGAATTTTTGAGTCAATATCATCCTGATCTACGCAACGATATGCATTATTTATACATATACACAAATATAGTCGAAAAACAAATAGTAGGCAACACACTGGTGCCCTTATTGAGATATGTGAGCCTCACAGGGGAATATGGGGATACAGTAACTAATAGTGTGAGACCATACTATTTGAAGCCAGCTATGAAGGAGATTGACACTGTGGCAATAACAGTATGCAATGAGTTTGGTGAAGAAATACAATTCAACCATGGTGTGTTCACAGTCACACTACATTTCAGACAGAAAAGAACCAAAGTCAGAGTCAATGAACTGGATTATATTTTATGCAAGATCAATATTCAATGGAACTTATAAGTGTTGAAACACATGTTTTCAAGCATCCATTTTCTATGATTGTGAGTGGAGTGTCTGGATCTGGTAAAACTACATTTGTTAAAAATCTTATTTTAAACTCTAACACACTGATTAGTCCAAAACCAAGCAAAGTGATCATTTCATTCAGTGAAAATTAAGACTTGTACAGTGAGTTACAAAATCAACATGAAAATGTGAATATAATTGAAGGACTACAGTTCGAAAATTTAGCAACTGAAGGCTCTCTTATAATTGTTGATGACCAAATGAATGATTGTGTTAAAAGTTCTAATATTCAGGAATACTTTGTCAAGAAAGTACATCACCGGTCAGTTTCCATTATTTTTTTATGCCAAAATCTGTTTCCTCAGGGAAAGTTTGGACGGGATATTCGTTTAAATGTACATTACATTGTGATTTTTAAATCCCCAAGCTTGAATTCTCAAGTACGTTTTTTAGGCAGACAAATTTTTCCAAACCGCCCAACTTTCTTACCCGATGCTTACAAACAAGCGACAGAGCTTCCCTTTTCATATATTCTGGTGAGTTTGCATCCAGAATGCAATGAAGCTTTACGAGTTCGAACAGGAATTCTTCCGAACGAGCAACCATTTGTATTCATACCTTTGTGAATTGGACGCCTCAACATAAGTAAGTGTACTGAACGAAATTTGGAATTTTTGAAAGCAGTCACAGTTGGACACCATACTAAACGAAAAAAAATTCTAAAATCTGCCAGTTGCGACAACATTCGTTCTATTGCTGAAATCGCACACAATACTTTGAAAGGAAATATAAATCTTAGCAAGCAACATCGTAACAAAATAAAAAAACATGCCAGTACAATCCGAAAATTGGCAAGAAAAAGTTTATCACTGAAGAAAAAGCGTGAAATCATCGAAAATCAAAAAGGTGGTTTTCTACCACTCCTGGTGTCTCCGTTTCTTGCGGCTACTGGCCAAAAAAATGAGATTGATTAGCGAGAGTGAATTTCAAGCAATGAATGGTATGCACAACAGGATGAAAACGTCTGAGGTGGACAGTAAAGCGGATGAAGCTTCTGAAGTGTTATTCAACGAAAAAATTCCAGAAGATATAAAATTACGATTTTATAGTGGCGCCTATCATAAACTTACGCGTGCTTTGGATAAACTAGTGAATCATCCAACTTTGGTGAAACTAGTGGAAAATGATATTACTGAAACTGAAAAAAAGAATGCAAATCTAGATACGGAAAAAAAAGATAAACCAATAGTACATGATGTAGTGAAAAAACAAAATCTTGATGAGAATGATTTTCGTTTATTATCTCTCGTTCCTGAATCGCATAGGGAAAAATGTGAATTACTGATGAGGTTTTTAAAACATTTCAATGAACTTATTCATTGGGATTCTAAAGGTGAAGTTACATTCACGGAAATTGACAAAGCTCGGGGGTCAAATATAGTAGATTTGTGCCAATATGTTTTAAGAACTGTTAAATGGCCGAATATTCCTGTGGGGGCTAATCGATTCATGAACGTTCTGTGTTTGACAAACGCCCCTGTGACTTTGTTCAATCTAAAAATTCGCCAAGAGCTTACCACAGGCTTGAGTAAGCCTCATGGGAAACGTGAGAGCATAAGCAAACGGCAAATAAGAAACTGGGAAGCACAATCCCCTATGGATCAAGTTGAAAACGAATCAGAAGCATCACATAATGATCAAGAAATTGAAGAAGAATTGAAGCAGGACAATTCAACTTCATTAAATGCTACATTCCCCATAAGCTCACCATCTGCAACATCTGTCGCAAACACTAGTTATCGTTCATCGCGTAAAGACGTTAAAAAGAGTTGGTACACTCCATATTCTAATGCCTAATAAACTTGAAGTTTAACGGTGGTTTAAAAAATGTCTTTCGTGCAGACCGATATTTTTCCTATCCAACACCCATCAATGTCCAATCCATGTGCTCGTGAGAGAACTTTCAAAAAATTTAAAAACTGGATTTCACCGCACTCTGTCCACAAGATAGTTGAAAATGGATTTTTTTTAAATAGTGTATGTGTGCCCACATGTTACTATTGCGGACTTTCAATTTACAGTATGATGACAGCAGAGAATGCCTGGGATTTACATTTTAGTCTCGCTCCCTCTTGTCCTTTCGTTGTACTACATAAAAATAATGGGGGCATTCCTATTAGCTCACAAGCTATGCAGACAGTCAAGGTAAAAACAAAAAATTAAATCCTACATTTCAATTGAGTGAATCTTTTGAATTTTTTTTAAAAGCGTTGCACATAAAGTTACTCATTCCGAATACAATATTTTTTTTCACAGGTTTTCACTATGATGGATGATGAAAAACTTGCATCAAAACCATGTAAGTTGAATAATTGTACAAAAAATTTCAACATTATGACATGAATGAAATTTAATAAAACTCATTTTTATGTTTTTACAGTTAAGGATGCAGTTAACAACTTTTTACATGAGAACCTCTGCAAAATATGTTTGTGCAATGAAGCACTTTGTTTGCTTCTACCTTGTATGCATCTATGTTTGTGTACTCAGTGTGTGTGTACAGTGCAAACCTGCATTGTATGCAGGAAACAACACACGTCTATAGTTACAGTATACAAGTCCTAATTCAATTAAGCTTTTCTTATGTTATGAAACAAATGTGATGAATGTATGATTAATTGCAATAAAATTCTTGCATGTACAAATTTTATCAGATACCATCGAATACACTTTTTTATTTCATTTAATGGATTGTAACTTTTAATAACCAAATGACATCATAATCATGTTACACTTCTTTTAATACTTACAACTAACTAAATACTTACTTACTATGCTACTAGTTACAAACTAAATAAGTGCATGTCCATAAGCTAATGTGGAGATACCATCATCACAAATAAATCTTTTCGAATCAAAACAATGTAGAGCCGTTTTTACAACTTGACTTGTGTATACATGATGCTTATTATCAGTTTGAATCATATTACATTTACACATTAATTTCTGTTGAGATAGGAGTACATCTTTATATACAGTATGATTTAAATGGTTTTTGCATACACTATATGGTACTCCTTTAGCTGCTGTTTTAGACACCCCTTCAATCAACAAAGAATAACATTTTGGGCCAAGACCAATAAACTCTGAAATAATCTGGCCATTCACCTCATCTTTCATTTTTCCAATTACTTTTTTGTTAGCTTGTGAGTACAGAAAGTGAGTTTTAGGATAGCCGCTTGTATCGAAATATTCTTGGTGATTACTCATGTCTTTGTAAATATCATTAGTCTCAATATGGTAGCATAAAGAGTCCGTATCTGTGAATAGTAATTTAGCCTTCTCTCCATACCATTTTTTAACTTGCTGATAGTGAAACTCATACAATGAAAGCTTTGCTAATTCTAAAATACAAAAACCTACATACACGGGCCTATCCAAATGTACAGTTTTTTTATCAAGAATGAAAGAGCATAGATCATTTTCTATACGTTCCCATGATTTCAAATGGGGTTTTGATACATACCACAAAGCCTTTTCCAGGTCATTAGATAATTCTACTCTTATTCGTTTCCTCTTGTTCTCCATTGTTTTTCCAAAAACCGCATTATTCATTAATTTAAAAAAGGACTTTTCAAATTCATTTTTGGACAGTTTTCGTTTCTCAGCATTGAAATGTATATATTTTGCGAGCCATGGACTTTGAGTAAACCGTATAGCTTTATGAATTTTTTTAATTTCAAGCCCACTGTTTAGATAGTATTTTAGGATTTGGTAATGAATAATATAATTTTTACGTTCGCCCAAGTGTGGAATCAATTTAGTTTGTTTGGAAGTGTATTTAATATCTAGACTTTTTAAAATTTTTTTTTGATATTTACCAAGAAAACTTTCAGCTACAGTAATTTTTTCAGCCGCAAGTGGTAAATCATTATGCTTCTCGTGCAAATGCTTGGGATATGATAAATCCACCTCAAATACGTATCCTTCATGAGCATTCACATTATTTATCAACAAAGACAATTCAACACTAGTCATTCCTTCCACATTCACCCATTCAAAATCACCTCTTGGCAGAGGCTGTAGCATAGATTCGCCATATAAATTATTTTTATCCCAATACATGATAAAAGAAGACGGTTTTGAACAGTCATAATTGGACATATACTTCTTATTTGCATTTGCTTTTCTAGTGCATATTTGACTCACACCACCCCTTATTCCTCTCTCATAAAATTCATACATGTCAATGTCTACTAATTGGTCAAGTTTAACCCCACTCATTTTGAGAGCGGCATCCCATGCTATTCCGGGTAAAGAAACATAATGACAAGGATCTAGTTGATAGTTGTTAAGCATAAGATGTCTGAAATTTTCGAAAACACATGCAAGTAAAATAGTGTCAGTAAGGAGATATAAGTCATGATACTCGCCCAAGTTCTTAAGACCGAATTTTTGAAAAATTTTCAAACCGTATGAATAGTCCTCGTCAGAAACTTCTTTACCTGTGAGACTATTCAAAAAGGCACTTTTCGGAGGGAATGTTGCTTCCTTAAACTTTTCCTCAGCATCAAAGTAGTCATATGGAAAAACCCCTTTTCGCAGCAGTAATTGATATTTATCCCCAAATTTTTGTTTTAGAATAGTAAAATGTTTTCCTGGATCATTTTCACTTTTTAGGTTGTTAACCAGTGTTTCCAAATTGCATGGAAGAAATTGTAGAGAGTCTATAAATGTAATATTGTCAACAGATACGCTTAAATAGTTTTTAGAATTGTTCGGTATTACACGAAATTTATCCCCAAATTTATTAAACCCATGAATTATCAAATGAGAATCATAAGATTTAAAATTGTGAAGAATGACAGGAATCCTTTTTTTGAATTTTAACTGCAAATTGCATTCCATGTGTGCAGCACCCCGAAATTTTCCAGTTAAATGACAATGATCATGACATTTAAATTTTATATCACTAAACGGCTGAGTGCATATGTGACAAAAAGTAGACTCTGTGAATGCAATTTTATCATCATCACTCATTGTCATTCTACTGAAATGATTTGAAGTATCATATTCGACAAATCTAATATTTGTTCAAGAAAAAAGTCTACACTATTATCCCCACGAAAAACTTTTGATGCCACTAATTTACCATCTTGACGCACAAATGCGAGTGAAAATCCACTGGGCTGGTGAAATCGAATTTTTCTTGTCGTATCCTCGTCACTTTTATCTTGTTTATAATAAACTTGTGCTACTAAACTCACTGTCATGTGCTACTTTCTTGAGCATACATTCAAAATCTGCATATATGACATAGGGAACTTTCAGCTGATTACAGACTGATTTGAATTCTAAAACAGGTTTATCATTGTTCTCAGGTTTTGCAATAGGCAAAGTCACCTTTTGAAGTTTGAAATTTTTGCACATTTCATGATGAATGTCAAACCCTTTTAGCTTCACCCTCTGAAAGCAGTTAAAACACAATTTTTTCCGGTGACAATTACTTTTTCCGAAAAGTGAGTCCAAATCTTTAATAGCAGCAAAATGTCCATGACTGACTTTAGGGTGAGTAATTTTTAAAATGTTTGCCTTTTTAAAATCAGTTTTGTAAACATGTTTGGAAACATGAAATGGAATTATTTTTTCTTCCTGGTCACAGTAAAAAATGTTCACAGCTACATGATTTTTTTCTTCAAATT
>Ga0210040_10010928_pt1 | contig 10347 bp, 10 predicted proteins | sample CryGeyCG12114_NA_FD_185462 | JGI IMG/M metagenome (GOLD analysis project Ga0210040, IMG submission 185462) | Groundwater microbial communities from aquifer - Crystal Geyser CG19_WC_8/21/14_NA (SPAdes) (version 2) | ecosystem: Environmental > Aquatic > Deep subsurface > Groundwater | place: USA...
AGGGCTGCAGCAGAAGCTCGGCGGATTCGAGAATCGACGAAAATCAACTTGAAGGGCGTCGATCGAATTGACTTTAGCCTAAGGCTTCAAGGTCCGTGCGTAAGTTAAGGTATGGGACAACTTTAACAGCACCCACAAGTTACAACCAGCTGCGACCACCACTAGTTACTGTGCTGCAGTCTGCCTTTTTGTCCAGCTCCATATCCTCTCTGTAGCACCTCCGCAACTACCAACATGAGGCGTTCCTAGATGTGCCTACATGGCTTCCGCGTCGTCGCCTATTGGCGAGTATCGATAGCTTTGAAGAGCCTCTCCTCCATCAGAACACCATAATTCCTGCCTGCAGGCTGGCCAGCAGGCTGGTTTATTCTGCCTCATCTGGCTGATCGGACCGCTACACTGAGGGCAAACGCTGCAGAGATCAGCTTAGCATGGAGGTTCCATTTCATCTGGGGAGAATCGCCGTCCAGCCCCCTCACACCATGCTACACAGCAACGAGGAGCGTTGGCATAGGCGTTGAAGAAGAAGAAATTGGTTGCACTGTCTGGAAACATGACCACTAGGTCTTACCACGATGAGCCATCCTACTGGTACACCGTTCCTGCAGCGAGTTCACAATGTCTCGAGCACATCACAGCTTCCAGAACAATCACCGTTGAGAGAGCCCTGCGACTTCTTTGACGGCCTTCCCGTCAGAGTGCCTCAACATATGGCTTGGTGCAGTGTGAGGATGGATGTGAACGGGTTTCGATCACAATTGTACCGATCTATGCCACAATATCCTCGGATAGCGAGCCTGACACATGTCCCAGCCATGACAAATACGCTGTCTGAGTAGCGTGTTGGCTCCCGCATCTCAGCACTGACCATGAGTTCGTCCGCTATATTGCCGTGACACTTGTATTGCGGAAGGCGCTAGGTTCTCCTTCCGGTGCAACGACATATCACCGAGATGAACTGCTTCGTGCCACAATCAACTTTCAGGCATCACTGAATGCTAGCGACATCTCAATTTGGAATCAAGTTCGACCCAACTGTTGGGTTCCTGTTTCCTGTTTCAACCATCGTCTTTGTTGCTCAAACATTACGTCGAGCAAGAGCGAGCGGACCCGATGCTGTGTAAGCATGGATGCCTTCTGTTACTCAACGTTACTCACGCGACCCATGCTCTGCGCAGCTGTTCCGGCGGCTTGTGTTTCCCCGGCGCAGGTCCCATGAATGACCAGGATCGAGGAGATCATGCCGTGGCTCAGTCAAACGGTCTGCTGCCTGGTCGGATAGTCGCAGCACTGGATTCATTTGCCCTATCAGGTCATTTGGATTCCGACCGATAGCGTCAAGTCCGTGCCGAGACTACAATGTCAACGAGCACATGATCTTAAGCTCGGCTGGCACCACCATCCAGGCGCCCTCTGAAATGCCCGTTCACCAGCTGACAGCCATCAACATGTCAGGCCCCATGCCCAGTCAGATGCGCTGGCACCATGGATTCTCCAAAGATGACAGTAACGGTCGACCTCAATATTGCGAATGACTGAGACTCCTTCCGAGAATTCCGCCGAACGGTAGGATTCGAGGCAAAAGTCGCGAAGATCCAAATACGCCTTCGAGCAGATGTCATCCATTCTTAGTACACCGGCTTCCTCCATTTTGCTGTTGTTAATCGGGTGCAGATGTCCAGTCTCTGCCCGGATACAGCCTCGACCCGCATCCTGAGAGCGTTGAATTTACAAAGTAATGCATTCTTGCACAGATTGCGCAAATTGCCAAAGACGGTTATTCATCGAGCAACTGCTTTTGACAGGGTAAGTCGATCTCATTCTCCTTTCTCGAGAACATCACACGCAGCATAAATGAGATGAACATAATTTCGAGGATCAGACCCACAGATGAAGGTGTGTTCAGAATGTGCGTCGAAAATGTGCCACTTCGTCGCCTCCTAATGCTGCGTTGTTCATGCTCGGCAATCTCCACATGGTTAAACTAGGACTTACGGCAGTCAGACTTTCACGTCCAACCTTCTTTTAAGCTCTGAACCCCTAGCACGTCGTGGTTGAGCACGCAAATAGCATATTGGAAACCGATTGAAACAATACAGTCCAGTTTACACACAAACCTTCATACTCTAGAGTAGTCCTCAATGCGTTTTGCGTGATATGCCACGCAATCACTTCAAGTAATGCTTGTGCAATCCATGTCCGTACAACGCTTGTTCGCGCGCAACGTGCCAGGCACGATCGAGCCAGATACTCAATGTTCAGCAATCCTCCTCGCTTGCACCGCACTTAAGTTGTTCTCTTCGCGAATTCGACTCTAAGAATCAAATGCCTGTAACCAAAGCCATCCATTTTTTCACATGCCTTTGCTGCATCAGCACGGTCCACGAAAGAGACGAATGCGAAGCCCTTTGCACGTCCTGTTTCCCGGTCCTTTGCCAGGAAAACACGAGTGACACGGCCGAAACGTTCGAACAAGTCGCGCATTTCTTGCTCTTCTGCCATCTCGGAAACCTTCGTGAAATGTTAGTAATTGCCACTTGACAGTGTTTTTCATGCTTCGACTCACGTTTGTGACTCTGAGCGTAGCCAGATCGTCTCTTTCGAACTTGCCGCCCATGCGGTCGCCGCCTCCAGCCTGTGCGCCTTTTCGCATATGAGGCGGCACGTAGCTGCTTCCTCCAGCACCAAGGCCGCTGCTCTGCTTGCCACCTTCCTCACCTTCCTCAGCCATCGGATCGGCGGCTGGCGTCGTGCCGTCGTCTGCGGGTGCCATTGTGTCCTTGTATGGACATCTTGCTGTAAAATGCTCGCCCTGACAAATTCTGCACTTGACCTTCTTGTCTCTCAGTTGCTCCTTGATACTCTTCTCTTCTGCCTTGCCGCCACCGGCTTTGGCCTCCTCTGCCTGTGTATTTTTCCAGTCTCGGCTAGGTCGGAAGACAATGTTCTCGCCAACTGAGGTTGTGTCTGGTTGTGGTCCTTTAGCTTTGCCTTTTTCGAGACCAAACTTTGCCCATGTGCGGCGCTCAGCGACGAGTGGGTTGACTTTCTCTTTGTGGACGGTTGTGCGAGTTTTGCGCGTTACTTTTACACGGCGACCTTGGTCATCAAGTTTGTATGATATTGTGGTTTTCGTACCATCCTTGTTGACTGTGGTGACGGGAGCGGGAAGTGAGGTAGGATCGTTGATTTGTTCAGAGTCAGAGACGTCATCGGCCCAATCTGGGCGGCTAGAACGCTGTTAATCTCCTGCTGCAAATGTCGCAATACGATGAAACCTACGTTGTTGTTTTCGACATGTCTACTAAGCAGTGTCTTGTGTTGGTTGATGGAAAGTTTTGTGTAGGTAGGAAATGACGGTAGAAAGGGTGCGGGCGAGCATTTCACGCCGGCAGTCTTGCACACATTGATGGGGCTATTACAAAACGGGCATAGTCGATATTTGTTGCCAAGGCTAGTACCTTGAAGTAGTCTGGGGATGGGCCAATCGACTCCGAGTTATCTTTGATGCCCATCGAGGCATCTTTGATGCCATCGAGGTCATCCCTACCTACCTAGTAGTTTGTGCCCAAGGTACAAGCTCATAGTATTGGCCACCTATCTATCTTATGTCGCCTCCTGCCCAGCTTCATGCAATCCGTCATGATATTGTGGCACAGCACATCTGTCCCTGTTGTGCCTAGAATCCATTACTCCAGGTTGAAAGCTGTTTATGTTTAGTGTATGCTAGAAGAGGTGTACTAGTAAAGCCAGCCGAATCTCTCCAACAACTTCTCAGTGTGGGATACCTGTTAAAGTTTCAGCTCAACTTCAGGCAGATTATTCACAATGCTTGTGATAGTGCGACCAGGATTGTGTCCCTTGTTCTTGCGCTTATCGTACATCTTCAGCGGGACGGCAGTGATGGCATGATAGAGCTCATAATGCATCTCATCAACCCCGGAACTCTTTGTGTGTTGATGGTGCAGCTGCATGCCCAGGTGCGCATCATTTGGGCTGGGGCTTTCTGCAACTTGAAAGCCAGACCTTCCTGGTGTGTTTTCATTTCGGCTACAACTAGCTGCGATGGGGGGGCAGCTTTCACGTTGAAGCGGTCCTTGTTTCTTTGTCTGAGCTCTATGCAAGCGTCCGCCGATGGTGTCGATTTCTGCCGAGGAATTTCTCACGAGTGGCTGTCCGGGCGGCCTGCTCAGCATTACTGCTTGCGATATCAAGCAGGTCGAAGGACAAGACTGCAGTAGAGAAGGCTCATGGCTTTGAGCATCTCCTTCCATGGGTGTCTCTCAGAGGTGTCCCCTGTCAATGCCGTTGAGATGTATAATTCTGACGATGCTTCAAACACAATGTTGTTCGGTAGCCCTTCGGTACTTTATACACTCCGTCTTTGAAATGCCTTCCGAACGTTGAAGCAAATTCGACCATGCCGACAACCTTGCCTACCACAAGGAAATGCATCTCTGCTCCCTCGCTCCATGTCTGGCATGCTTGCCGAGGTCTACTAGGCAGAGTTGGACAGAGCAGAAAATAAGATAATCGACGAGCTTTGGCCGATATATGTAAATAGTCTGCAATGATGTCCTTCATTGCTTGTCTCTGTAGATTGATCCAGCCTGATTGCATGTTCGTCATTTGCCTTGTCAGCAGCCCAAGGGCAATGCCCTTTCGCACAGAACACCGGCACGAAGTACCTACCTCGCGTCCATCACTTCTGCCAACTTCGTCACGTGATCTTCAACTAGACAATATATATTGCAAGTCCAGGAATTGTCCTCAAATACACCAAGAACCCTAGCGGGTTGGGTCAGGACAAATTCAGTGGCTTCTATCACTAACATCTCATTCGCCGAGCCAACCAACAACTGAAGGGCATCCTAACCTGCTAGGCGTGACCGAATTCGATGTCCTCCGACCACGACTCCTTACCACATCCAGGTCTTGTCTGGTCAAACTAGCAGCGGCTAGGGGCATCAAGACCTCGATACGATCCTCCGAGAAATCGTAAAAAAACAATCGACCCGACTGGACTGGACCAAAAAACCCAACCGGGTCTCACGCCTCATCACCTCCCAATACGAAGGGAGTTGATGAGAAACGTTTTTTGTTTTTTGAGATTCTGGTTATCCTTTTCCCTAGCTTGCTTTTCATATTGCGGCGATGGCGAAGATAATTCTGCTAGATTCTGCGTCTTGTGCAGCTCCTGATGTGTTCACAAAGCAATTCCTCTGCCATATCGGGTTTTCGTTTTTGCAAATTTGTCGTTTCACACGCAGCCCAGCTTCCTGCGGTATATGGCGTCCGCCATTTTCGCAACCTGTACCATTTCCGCAACATCATGTACGCGAACAATATCCGCCCCCCCGGCAATGCTCGCAGTGACCGCTGCAGCCGTGCCCCATTTTCGATCCTTTGGCTCTTCCACATCGGTTATCTTGCCAATGAAGCCTTTACGACTTGTCCCTACAAGCCATGGGAGTCCTGCTAGAGCTGAATGTTTGGTTGCACGAAGCTCGCCTTGCTTTGCTAGGAGCTCGAGATTTTGTGCTTGCGTCTTAGCGAATCCAATACCAGGGTCGAGAACAATTCGCCAACGAGGTATGCCAGCGGCTTCTGCAGCTCTCACTCGTTCCGAAAGCTCGTCGACGACTCCACGGACCACGCCCTTCGGGTAGTTGGTCAGCTTCGTCATGGTATGTGGAGTGCCTCTCATGTGCATGAGCACAATTGTCTTTCTCAGATTTGCCGCGGTGGAAAGCATGTCAGGATCCAGATTCCCCGCAGACACGTCGTTGATGATATCAGCACCCGCTGCCACCGCTGCTTTAGCAACCTGCGAGTAGAATGTGTCGACACTGATTGCGATATGTCTGGCTTCTGGCATTGTGCGGATAGCCTCGACCACTGGGAGAACACGGCCTAACTCTTCTGATGAAGTAAGAAGCTCTGCTCGAGGCCTTGTACTCTGGCCTCCAATGTCCAAAATCGTGGCTCCAGCCTGAATCAAGTCGCGTGCTCGCCGCTGGATCGCCTCTCTATCTGTGGTAAAGTCTGCACCTCCGTCGGAAAATGAGTCTGGTGTGACATTCAAAATCGCCATAACCTTCGTCTCACGTGTCGGATCAGCTGTCTTCAACAATGGCATTCGATTGGAGAGTACCGTGACTGCACGCATTGGATTCCGTGTATCAACTACTGGATCAAGGAATTCACGAATTGAATGTTCTGCGCCAGCACACGGTGGATATGATGGTGGCAGTGTTTCGACTCCAAGGATGTCTGTAAGTGGCCTCAGCACAAACTCTCGTTCCATCATGAGCTTGTGAGGCACCTCCAGCCTTTCATGGCTGACGTGTTCGTTGTCGAAAAGCAGGATGTCAAGGTCGAGCGTTCTTGGACCTTTAGGAATATCTCGCCTCCTTCCTAGACCAATTTCAATTTCCTGAAGCACGTCCAGAAGCTCAATAGGCCCTAGGTTGGTGCCTACTTGACACACCCCGTTCAAGAAAGCTCCTTGATCCTGATAGTACATTGGTTCTGTTTCGTACAGAGGACTGGTTTGCAGCACCTGCAGTCCTCGCTTTTTCATCTCGGATAGTGCTTGTTCGATATGATTGATTCGGTCTCCCACGTTGCTGCCGAGTGCTATGGCAGCTTTGTGCCTCGGCCTGTCGTACGTATGCGGTTCACTTTTGTGGCGGTCGCTCTGACAATGAATGATGGCCATGTTGGCAGTTCTGGTGGTACTAGAAGCTCTTGCTTGACAGCCTGGGAGGTTTCTCAAGCTTGACTCATACAGGCTTTTGTTCGCGGTGAAGGATGCAACGTCATTCCCCTGGCTCTGACCCGGATCTAATACGCCATTTGAGGAAGGTACCGATGGTCTGGGAACGGGGACGAGGTAGCCTCTTGTTGCTGACGGTGCAAAACTTTGCATCAAGGATTTTCGTGCATGACATCGAGACAGCATTTCGCCACCATGCAGCACAGAGCGTTGACGGCCACGAAGCTATTGCTTCAAACCACACCACCAGTCACCACACAACGGCAACTTAGAAACACACTTTGATGCCCGTGGTTGTTTCGAGTGTAGCTTGATTGAAGGATCGGCAACTGCGAGCTACTTTCTGTCCTTCGGCAGCCAATCTTTGCAGCACGAAGTACACACGTCTACATCCGTCCTACGATAAGTCTTATGCATTCACAACGATCGGCCGTGCGATAGGGGCGATCGTGAATCAGAAAGCCCCATGTCAAAAGTACCTCGCTTGCTTTCACGTGCTTCAGTTTTGCTGGAAAGGGAAGAACTTTGATCCTTAGACGTGAGATGCACACTCACTTTGCCTCGGTTGTTTGACAACGCCGATGGTTGTCACGACCCGCCCTCCACTTCCCCAGGTCCAAGTGATTACTTCTCCTCCTTCCCCAGCTCTACTATTGCCTTTCTTCTCTCATTATTCATATCATTACTCCCGCGCATATCTGATTTTCACTTCATCAAGACCTAGATTCATCACTTTCACGCCCTTACAGCGGACTTATTGACACATCCACAACCATGGCTTCCGCACAGCAGATCAAGACCACGGTCACAGATCTCCTTAAGATCAACCACCCTGTCATGCTTGCTGGCATGAACGTTGCTGCAGGGCCAAAACTCGCTGCGGCAGTAACAAATGCCGGCGGTCTTGGGGTTATTGGTGGTGTAAGCAATCATTAAGATCTATGGCTAAGAACCATTGCTGATATGCTCAGGTCGGATACACTCCAGACATGCTTCGCGAGCAAATTGCGGAACTCAAGGGCTACCTGAATGACAAGAATGCTCCATTCGGTGTCGACCTGCTCCTCCCTCAAGTCGGTGGTAGCGCCAGGAAGACCAAGTAAGCACGCGCGTCCACACCGCAGCCTGAATTAGAATCAGCTGACATATTCACAGCTATGACTACACAAAAGGCAAGCTCAATGAGCTAGTCGATATCATTATCGATTCTGGCGCCAAACTCTTCGTCTCCGCTGTCGGGGTCCCACCCAAAGCCGTCGTTGACAAGCTCCACCAAAACGGCATCCTCTACATGAACATGATCGGCCACCCCAAGCACGTTAAGAAATGCATCGATATCGGTGCGGACATCATTTGCGCACAGGGTGGCGAAGGAGGTGGGCACACTGGAGACGTTCCGACGTCCATCTTGATCCCAACCGTTGCCAAGATCTGCTCCCAACACACCTCTGCCTACACTGGGTTGCCCGTTCAGTGCGTTGCAGCCGGCGGTCTTTACAACGGCCAATCTCTAGCTGCAGCACTCATGCTGGGAGCCTCCGCGGTCTGGATCGGCACCAGGTTCGTCCTGTCTGAGGAAGCCGGCGCTCCCAAAGCCCACCAAGAAGCTGTCCAAACCTCCGGTTTCGACGACAACGTTCGCACCATCATCTTCACTGGCCGACCTTTGCGAGTGCGGAACAACCCATACATCCAAAACTGGGAGGAGAACAGACAAGCAGAGATCAAGGACTTGACTGCAAAGGGGACAATTCCCGTTGAGCACGATTTCGAGACCGCTGGCGACGACCTCACCGATGAGCAAATGGACAACGCAAGGCCTTTCCTGATGGGTAAGGCGGCCGCCGTAGTCAATGAGCGCAAGAGCGCCAAAGTAATTGTGGATGAGATGGTTTCCGAGGCTGTCCAATGCATGAACACTGGTAGCTCTTTGATTGTCAGCAAGAGCAAGCTATAGTCGTATACAGCAAGTACTGGCGTTGGATGGTTAAAGCATGCTTGGTATACACTGCTATTTGGTTGCACCGACTTGAAAGAGCATCTTGCCTCAATATAACAATAACGTTCATCTCTTCCTTTTCCTCCTCCCTTGTCCTAATCCGAACTCGTGGCATGTGAAGATATCAGCACTAACTTAAAGCCACCTATCCAATGTCGCCCATGCAAATCAAACCGTATTGTAAAGAATGGCAACATGTAGCAGAGAATCTATTTGATAATGGTCTCGCTTCGGCAATGTTCAAGCTATATACCTTCTTCCTCGCAAGCCTGCTCAAACAGCCCTCCTTCACGGAAACCAGGCATCTACACATATGGCCACAGTCCCTATCTTAGCCTGCCCATTCTATACATCTAAAGAACATCCCACGCGCAACGTAAAGGGCTCGAATCATACAAGAAAGACCGGAAACCTCGTCTGTGTCATAACCTCATAATCGCCTGCCATCGCTTCATCAAACCAGTACGACGCGTTGCGTACATGCAGAACCCGTGAACGCCACGCAAAAACACTCTGCAGTAGTATTGCAAAAACAACAATCCTCTTCGCAGGGTCCAGCGAACAACACAAAATCAACCCTGTCTCGCGCCAAAAAGCCCCAGTCCTAAACTGCTGTCACTATCTCTGCCACTGCCGTTTTCCAATAACTCCCAAACTTTCGGTCTCCACTCTCCAACGACGCCTTTGCCGTCTTTCACCATGAGTAATCCCTGGCCTATCTCGGGTATTTGTGCCGATCCCATCATGTTGACGCTGCCAAACAGCCACCGCACTCGCTCGTCCTTTATTTTGTCTTTTAGTATTCTTGCACAATGTGCTCGAGCTTCGTCGGTCAGCTCGTCAACCAGTGTAGCGACTACATTGAATGTGAAAGCGACCAGAACTCTGTCTTTGAGCTGACTGTGCGCGTCAGGAACATTTTCCGACAAGGCAAGAAGTTGGGTTGCGATTGTAGTAAGGACGAGGCTGAGCCTCATTGTATCTTGCTGCTGTTGCTTTGATGCTTGACTCGCAGCAGGGGAGGCTGCCATCTTCAATGTGCTGCGTTGTATACATGTCATCTGCAGCAAGAAATCAAGATATTTCATGACTATACTAAGGAATGTCCAGGCTTCTGTGGAATTGCCAAAGATTGACTGAGCATTAGTCGACGCGGGGTGAGTAGATACAGCCAGCGATGTAGGGGCAGAAGTAGGTCCTGCAGCAGATGTAGGAACGACACTCGCTGAACTTGCCGCAGCCAAACACGTTGTCGAAATTGCTTGCAAGTACTTGTGCAAAACGCTCAGTTTTTCGACTAATTGAGCCGTACTTTCTGGTTGGGCCCCAGCTGGAAGTCCAGCGCAAAGCGAGAAAGTCTTACTAAGCGACTCCTGAGTCCGGCTGTGGTCGTCTTCCATTGGAATGACTGGTTGGAGCGGCGTCTTACTCTGTAGAAAGAATGGCAGTGACTCAAAGAATTGCTGCTGAGCTTTTGCCCGTACCTTTCCGGTCACCTCTGACCCAGCGGCAGCGAAAATCTTGGACGCTAGGGACGGGTTATTAATATCCAAAGAAAGTGCCTGCACCA
>Ga0210040_10010929_pt1 | contig 10347 bp, 8 predicted proteins | sample CryGeyCG12114_NA_FD_185462 | JGI IMG/M metagenome (GOLD analysis project Ga0210040, IMG submission 185462) | Groundwater microbial communities from aquifer - Crystal Geyser CG19_WC_8/21/14_NA (SPAdes) (version 2) | ecosystem: Environmental > Aquatic > Deep subsurface > Groundwater | place: USA...
GGGGGCGCCGAGGGCGCCGGCCGGGCCGCCGGCGGCGGGCAGGTCGTCGCGCCAGCGGAAGAACACCCAGGACGGGTTGGCATCCATCAGCGCGCGGGCCTCGGCGGGCGGGGCGGCATGGAGCCAGGCGCGCAGGGACTGCATGGACACCTGTTCGCGGGTCATGGCGCCGCGCTCGATCAGCAGGCGGCCGATGGGGACGTAAGGCTGGGCGTTCTTGCCGGCATAGCCCAGGCGGCGCTCGGTGCCGTCGGGAAAGACGGCGCGGCCGGAGCCCTGGATCTGGAGAAAGAAGGCGTCCACCGGATCGGCCCAGGCGAGGACGGGGCCGGGCCATTCCCCGGCCGCGACGGCGGCCTCGATGGTGGCGCGGGGAAGGTCGGGGGCTTCCACCAGGCCAAGCAGGGGGGCCGTGAAGCCCGGAGCGGGCACGGGGGAGACGCGCAGCACCGGCTCGTAATAGCCGGTGATCAGGCCTTCCCCGGCGGGGCTGGGCTCGAAATGGCGAATAAAGAAGGCGCGGGCGGCGGTCTCGTCGCCCGGGGGCAGCCGGGCCGCCTCGGCACAGGCGGGGGCGAGGAGTCCGGGATCGGCAAGGGCCAGGCAGCCAGCCAGAAAGGGCGGCAGCGCCTCGGACAGGCGGTCCCGCTCCCAGCGGGGCCCGTCCGCGCAGCCGGCCAGCAGAAGCAGGGCGAGCGCGAGGCCGCACGCCCCGAGGCGGCACACGATCAGGCGGAGCGCGTGCCGGTGAGCTTCCAGGCGGGGTCGGAGCTGCGGACGTCGCGCTGGAAGGTCCAGATGTCCGTCAGCTCCGTCACGGCATCGGTGCCGGCCACGGGCTTGCCCGTGCTGTCCGTTGTCATGTTCACCTGGTCGGACACGAAGCGCACGGTGACCTCGGCAGTGGTGCCGCGCAGGTCGGCGCCGTCGATGCTGGCCTCGCGGATCTCGCGGATTTCGGTGCGCTGCACCTCGCCCCTGCCCTCGCGCTCGGTGATCGCGCCCTCGAAGCCGGCATAGGTCTCGTCGGACAGCAGGGAGCGGAGCATCTGGCGGTTCCCGGCGGCGAAGCCCTCCACGATCATGCGGAAGGCACCCTCGGCGCCGCCCAGGAAGGCGGCGGGGTCGAAGGAAGGATCGGCCGAGCGGATGCGCGCCAGGGCCTGCCCCACGGGGCCGCGGGCATCGGGCACGCCGCGCACCGGAGGCGCGGGCACGGCCGGGGCCTGGCCGGCAACGGGAGGCACGGGAAGGCCGCCGCGCTCGCCCGGCGGGCGCTCGAAGCCCGTGCGCCGGCCCAGCACGCTGCGCAGGCGCAGCACCAGGAAGGCCGCCACCATCCCGAACAGAATCAGGTCAATCGGGAAACCGCCGCCCTGCATCATGATCTCCTCATGACACAATAGTTAGGTGCGCGGAGGCGCCACCGCAACCGGGGCGGAGGGGAAGGGGATGTCCGGAGGCGCCCCGGCGGCGTTGTGCGACCAGCGGCTGCCCGCTATCGGCAGCAACGAGACCGGAAATCACCGCCCATGATCCTGCTGCGCCACGGCCAGAGCGAGTTCAACCTCCACTTCACCGCGACCCGCAAGGACCCGGGGATCGAGGACCCGCGCCTGACCCCCCTCGGGCACGAGCAGGCGGAGGCGGCCGCCGAGGCGCTGGCGGCGGAGGGCATCACGCGCGTCCTGGCCAGCCCCTATACCCGCGCGCTGCAGACGGCGGCGCCGCTGGCGCGCCGGCTGGGCCTGCCCGTGCACGTCCAGCCGCTGGTGCGGGAGCGCTACGCCTTCAAATGCGACGTCGGCTCCCACCGCGACACCCTCGCGGAGGCCTGGCCGGAGCACGACTTCGCGCATCTGGACGCCGTGTGGTGGCCGCAGGAGGAGGAAGGGGGCGACAGCGTCATCTCCCGCGCCCGGCTGTTCCGCAGCGAGATGCGCGAGCAGCCGGACTGGCCGCACACGGTGGTGGTCTGCCACTGGGGCTTCATCCTGGCCATGACCGGCCAATCCGTGATGAACGGGCAGTGGCTGCGGATCGATCCGACGGAGGAAGGCCCGCTCACCGTGACCTGGCAGCACGGCTGATCCGGGCGGCATGGGCGCGCAGGCGGCCTGACAGCGTGGCCGCCGCGTGCTACCGGCGGCGCCTCCGACGCCCTTGCCGAGGCTCAACACCATGTCCGACCTGCCACCGCCCCCGAACCAGCCGCCCAACGGCGCGCTGAACCAGCAGCCCCAGGGTCCGCTGGTGGTGAACCTGCAATACGTGAAGGACCTGTCCTTCGAGGTGCCCGGCGCGCCGGAGATCTACACCTCCCTGCGCGAGCAGCCGCGCATCGACGTGGCGCTGGACGTGCAGGCGCGCGCCATCCAGGAGGGCGGCAATGTCTTCGAGGTGACGCTGCAGATCCGCGCCGACGCCAAGACCACGGATGGCACCACCGCCTTCATCGCGGAACTGGCCTATAGCGGCATCTTCACCGTGAACGTGGGCGCGGACGTGCTGGAGCCGGTGCTGCTGGTGGAATGCCCCCGGCTGCTCTTCCCCTTCGCGCGCAACATCCTGTCCGACGTGACGCGCGACGGCGGCTTCATGCCGGTGGCGCTGACGCCGATCGACTTCGTGGCGCTGTGGCAGTCCCGCCGCGGCCAGGGCGGCGCGCCGGCCAGCACCGCGCTGGCGTGATGCCGGGCGGGCCGGGCATCACGCCCGGCCCCCGCCGCATCCCGCCCCCTCACGCGTCCTCCGGCGCGACGGGGGCCGCCGCCTCGGCCTCGGCGGCGAGGCAGTTCAGCGCGTCGCGGAGCGAGCGCGCCTCGCAGGTGCGCGTGCCCTCCTCCCGCAAGGCGGCCAGCACCGGGCTGTCGCGCCCGGCGCCCCAGACGCCCGCCACCAGCAGCGCGTCCGGGAAGCGCCGGCGCAGGCGGCGCATGGCATAGCGGGCGCTGGCCGCGCCGCTTCCGCCCTCCAGCGCGGAGAGCACCACCGCGCGGGCACCCGGAGGCACCGCTCCGCGATTGCCCGGAGGCACTGCCTCGCGAGTGCCCGGAGGCACCTCCCTGGCGGCGCGCAGCGCCTCGTTGCTGAGCGTGGTGGCGCCGTAGCCGGCCAGGGACAGAACCTGGACCAGCATCGCCGTTGCCTGCTCGTCCAGCCGTCCACGGCCGGCGACGCAGAGCACCGTGCCGGGGGCGCCCCATTCCGGCGGCGCCGGCGCGGGCGGGGGCGGCGGTTCCGCGGTCCCGGTCTCGGCCCGGCCTCCGTCGATCCGGTCGGGCGCCGGGTCCACCGGGCCGTCCTCCCCGACAGCCGGGGGATCGATGTCCTCGTGCTCCGACAGGTCGTCCAGCAGCACGTCCACGCGGGCGCGCAGCACGTCCAGCCGCCCGCGGTTCAGCGCGCCCCGGGTGGCGTCTCCCTGGGCCAGGGCGAGGCCGGGCAGTGCGATGGTGTCGTAGTAGTCCAGCAGGGGCAGGGCGCGGAGCTGCAGCTCGGCCTGCTCCGCCAGCCCGTCGCCGTCCCCGGCCAGGGCGCGCTGGTAGAAGGCCTCGGGCGGCGCGAGGGCCGCGCGGTCGCCGAGAAGAACATCAAGGAATTCCAGCCGGTCCACGTGGCGGCCCAGCACCACCAGGCCGACGGTGAGCGGGGTGGCCAGCAGCAGGCCGACCGGGCCCCAGAGCCAGGCCCAGAAGGCGGTGGCGAGCAGCACCGCGACGGGGGAAAGGCCGGTGGAGTGCCCGTAGACCATGGGCTCGACGGCCTGGGCCATCACGGGCTCCACCACCGCGAAGAGCACGACGACCCAGATCAGCATGGTCCAGCCCGGATCCACCGCGATGGCGAGGAGGAGGGGGAAGGCCGCGGCGATGAAGCCGCCGATGAAGGGCACGAAGCGCATCATCCCCGCGATCACGCCCCAGAGCAGCGGGTTGGGGATGCCGATGGCCCAGAGACCGGCGGCGATGACGCCGCCGAAGAAGGCGTTCAGCGCCGTCTGCGCGAGGAAGTAGCGGGACAGGCGGGAGGCCGCGTCGTTCAGCGCGGCCGTGGTGCGCTGGAGGTCGCGCGAGCCCATCAGCTTGATGAGCCGGTCCCGCAGGTCCTCGCGGTAGAGCAGCAGGAAGACCACGAAGACGATGACGATGCCGGTCGTGGCCACGGGGCCGAGCAGCGGGCCGACCACGCGCTGCATCACCACGAGCATGCCCGGCGCGGGCTCGCGCACCTCCACCGGCAGGGGCGGGAGGCCGGGATGGGCGGAGGGGGCGGCCGGGGAGGCGGGCTCGGCCTTGGAGGAAAGCCCCTCGCCGAGGGAGCGCAGCATCTCGGAGGCGCGGCCGAGCGGGCCCTGGCCGCCGAAAAGGCCGTTCAGCTTCTGGGACACGGTGCTCTGGTAATAAGGCAGGTCGTTCGCGAGCTCGGCGAGTTGGCGGCCCATCAGGGCGCCGATGCCGGAGATCACCGCGACGGCCAGCACCACCCCCAGCATCTCGGAGGCGATGCGGGGCACGCCGACGCGGCGGAAGGCCCGCACCACGGGCGCGAGCACGAAGGCCAGCAGCACGGCCAGCGCCAAAGGCACCAGAAGTTCCCGGGCGAGGTAGAGCACCCCCACCAGGGCGATGCCGGCGTAGAAGATCCCCGGGCCGCCGCTGGGCACGCCCGCCGCGGGAACCTCGGCGGACAGGTTGGAGCGGGCGAGGCCGATGGGCCTGGAGGTGGCGGGGCGGGGTCCGACGGGGTCCGGCATGGTCTCCACTTGGGCGAGGGCCGGATCGGAACGCCCAACGGCCGCGCATGTTACAGGCCGCGGCCGGTCCTGGCGCAGGTTCCGTTCCATTGGAGGAGCCGCCGCGGGTGCGGCGCCGGCGCCTTCCGTTCAGCGGGACCAGATCCGGGCCAGCGCGCGCGCGAGCTGCGCCCGGTCCACCGGCTTCTCGCAGCGCGGGGCCGACGAGTAGGGCGCCGGGATGGCCGCCGAGTCGTAGCCGGTGGCGAAGACGAACGGCACGCCGCGGGCGGCGAGGGCCTCCGCCACGGGATAGACGCGCTCGTCGCGCAGGTTGATGTCCAGCACCGCGGCATCCAGGGGCGGGAGCCCTTCCTCCAGCAGGCCGAGGGCATCCTCCACGGAGCCGGCCGGGCCGAAGACCTCCGCGCCCTGCTCCTCGAGCGTGCGGACGAGCTCCATGGCGATCATGTACTCGTCCTCCACCACCAGCAGGCGGCGGCCGCGCAGGCCGTCCGGCGGGGCTGCCTCCTGCCCGGTCGAACTGCTGACCTCGTTCATCATGGGCTTTCCGCCTCCCGCGCTCTCACCGGCACCAGGATGGTGCAGCGCACGCCATCCGGCCTGAACTCCAGCCTGGTTTTCGCCCTCAGTTGATAAGGAAGCGCCCGCTCGATCAATTCCGTTCCGTATCCCCTGCGCCGCGGGGACGCATCTTCCGGCATGGCGACGCCGCTCTCGTTCCATTCGAGCAGCACGCCCGGCCTGGTCTCGTCGGCCGCGAAATCCCAACGGACGGCAAGCCGCCCGCTGTCCTGGGCCAGGGCGCCGTGCTTGACCGCATTGGTGGCCAGCTCGTGCACCGCCAGCGCGATGGCCTGGGCCGAGTTGGCCGGCAGGACGACCGGCGGGCCCTCCACGGTGATCCTGCCGGTCTCCAGGGCGCCGTCGCCATGGGCGGTCAGTTCCGCATCCAGCAGGGTGCGGAGGTCGATATCCTTGTGGTCGCTCCGGGCGAGAATGCCTTGCACGCGGCTCAACACCTGCAGCCGGCCCTCGAACTCATTGCGGAAGGCCGTGAGCGAGGGGCTCTTCCGGATGGTCTGGCTGGCAATGGACTGCACCACCGCGAGGAGGTTGCGGGTGCGGTGCTGCAATTCGGCCAGCAGCACGCCCTGGCGATCCTGCAGGCCGCGCAGGTCGTGGATGTCTGTCATGGTGCCGACCCAGTCCCCCGCCCCGTCCCGGCCGGGATCAACCGGGCGGGCGCGGGTCTGGTGCCAGCGGTATTCCCCCTCCGCCCCGCGCCGGATGCGGTGCTCGACGTAGTATTCGCCCCGCTCCCTCGCCTCCTCCCAGGCCTCTTGCGTCGCCAGGCGGTCCTCCGGGTGGATCGCGTCGAGCCAGCCGAGCCCGACGCTTTCCTCCAGGGTCAAGCCCGTGAAGTCGATCCATTGCGGGCTGCCCCAGGTGCGGTGGCCATCCGGGCGCGTTCGGAAGACCAGCTGGGGGATGCTGGTGGCCAGGAGGCGGAAGCGCTCCTCGTTCGCGCGCAGCGCCGCGTTGGCGCGGTAAACCTCCGTCCGGTCGCGGACGATCTTGACGAAGCCGTCCTCCGGGTTGCGCAGCGGCACCAGCGAGCCCGACGCCCAGAAGCGCGAGCCGTCGCGCCGGCGGTGCCAGCGCTCGTTCGCGGCCCGGCCATGGCGCGCCGCCCCCTCCCGTTCGGTCCGGGGCTCGCCGGCGGCCTGGTCCTCCTCGGTGAAGATCACGTCGGCGCTGGAACCGATGATGTCCGTGGCCAGATAGCCGAAGAGGCGTTCGGCGCCGATGTTCCAGCTCGTCGCGGTGCCGTCATGGGCCGTCGTGTAGATCGCGAAGTCGGTCGAACTCTCGACCAGGTGCTCGAACAACTCATCCTGTGGAGCGGGCTGGGGTTTAACCGGAAGGTTCAATCCTTGACTCACCGGGCCTCCTCTGGATCCCGCCGCCGGGTGTGACGCGCCCGGCCGGTCCATGCGCTTGTTGCGAACAGTGGAACAAGCGCGCGGGGCCGCGCGAGTTCCCCGGGGTGCAGGGGCAAGGGCTTGGCAAGAGCGGCGGAGGGGCATCCGGGCTGGTCCGGGCCGTCGGTGCCGGTGCCCGAACTGGTGCCCGAACTGGTATCGGAACTGGTGTCGGTGCTGGCCGGATGGGCGGCTCGCCCCTATCTTCCGGGCCCAACCTCCCGCTTTCCCTTCCAGAGACACCAGGCCCCGATGCGCGATCCCGACTTCACCGGCTATGCCCCCAACCGTGTTCCCGGCGTGACGGCCGAGGAGGTGATCGAGGTCACCTCCCGCCACGTGCCCTGCGATGGCGGCGGCGTGGGCGGGCACCCCCGGATCTGGCTGCGGATCGAAGGAAACGAGATCACCTGCCCCTACTGTTCCCGCACCTTCCACCTGGCGCCGGGCGCCGGGGATGACGGCCATCACTGACGTGACGGAGCCCCAGCGGGAGAGCGCGGACGAGGCCATGGACAAGGTGCCCGCCGCCGATCCCATCCTGGCCGAGGTGGACCCGGGCCGGCACCTGATCCTGGTGGACGGCTCCGGCTACATCTTCCGCGCCTTCCACGCGCTTCCCCCGATGACCAACCCGGCCGGGGTGCCCGTGAATGCCGTGTTCGGCTTCACGCAGATGCTGGCGAACTTCCTGTCCAAGCATGCGGGCAGCCACATCGCCGTGGTGTTCGACGCCTCGCGCTCCACCTTCCGGAACCAGCTCTACCCCGAATACAAGGCGCAGCGCCCGGAGGCGCCGCCGGAGCTGGCGCCGCAGTTCGCCCTGATCCGCGACGCCACCGACGCCTTCTGCGTGGCGCGCGTGGAGCTGGACGGCTTCGAGGCGGACGACCTGATCGCGACCTATGCGACGGCCTTCGCCAAGGAGGGCGGGCAGGTCACGATCGTGTCCTCCGACAAGGACATGATGCAGCTCGTGGGCGGCGGCATCCGCATGCTCGACCCCATCAAGCAGAAGCCGATCCACGCGGCCGAGGTGATGGAGAAGTTCGGCGTGATGCCGGACAAGGTGGTGGAGGTGCAGGCCCTGGCCGGCGACTCCACCGACAACATCCCGGGCGTGCCGGGCATCGGCATCAAGACGGCGGCGCAGCTCATCGAGCAGTACGGGGACGTGGAGACGCTTCTCTCCCGCCTGTCCGAGATCAAGCAGCCCAAGCGGCGCCAGGCCCTGGAGGAGAACGCGGAGAAGGCCCGCATCTCCCGCAAGCTGGTGGAGCTGGACCGCAACGCGCCGCTGCCCCTGCCGATGGAGGGCCTGGCCACCCAGGCGCCGGAGGCGGGGAAGCTGATGGCCTTCCTCAAGCAGCACGGCTTCCGCTCCGTGCAGCACCGGCTGGGCCTGGACGCGAATGGCGAGGTGCCGAAGTCCCGCCCCGCCGGGCCCGCGCCCGCCCCGGTCGCGCTCACCCTGCCGGCCGAGGGCGCGCCCTTCGGCCCCTACGAGACGATCACCACGATCGATGCCCTGCACGCCTTCGCCGAGGCCGCGCGGCTGGCGGGGGTGATGGCGCTGGACACCGAGACGACGAGCCTCGACGCGCTGAACGCCTCGCTGGTCGGCATCTGCATGGCGGTGGCGCCGGGGCGGGCCGCCTATCTGCCGCTGCGGCACGAGGGGACGGACATGCTGAGCCCCGCGCCCGAGCAACTGCCCTTCGACGCCGCGATCGACGTGCTGCGGCCGCTGCTGGCGGACCCTTCCGTGCTGAAGGTGCTGCACAACGCCAAGTACGACCTGGAGGTGCTGGGGCGCGAGGCGAACGGGGCACTGGAGGTGTCGCCGTTGGACGACACCATGATGATCTCCTACAGCCTCGACGCCGGGCGGCATGGGCACGGCATGGACGAGCTGTCGCGCCGCCACCTGTCGCACCAGCCCATCACCTATGACGAGGTGACGGGGACGGGGCGCGGGCGGAAGTCCTTCTCCCAGGTGCCGCTGGACGAGGCCACGCGCTATGCCGCCGAGGACGCGGACGTGACGCTCCGGCTGTGGCACGCGCTCAGGCCCAGGCTGCGGACGGACGGCGCGCTGGTGCTCTACGAGCAGGTCGAGCGGCGGATGATCACCGTGCTGCGCGACATGGAGGTGGCCGGCGTGAAGGTGGACGGGCCGGCCCTGAAGCAGGCCGGGGCCGAGTTCACCGAGCGCATGGCGGCGCTGGAAAAGGAAATCCACGAGATCGCGGGCCGTCCTTTCGCGGTCGGCTCGCCCAAGCAGCTCGGCGAGATCCTGTTCGGGGAGATGGGGCTGTCCGGCGGCAAGAAGGGCAAGTCCGGCGCCTTCTCCACCGATGCGGCGACGCTGGAGGAGCTGGCGGCCTCCACCGGGCACCCGCTGCCGCGCAAGGTGCTGGACTGGCGGCAGCTCTCCAAGCTGAACTCCACCTATGTGGAGGGGCTGCAGGCGCAGCTCGCGGCCGACGGGCGCGTGCACACCGACTTCTCCATGGCCATCACCAGCACGGGGCGGCTCTCCTCCACCGAGCCGAACCTGCAGAACATCCCCATCCGGTCGCAGGAGGGCGCGCGCATCCGCCGCGCCTTCGTGGCCGAGCCCGGTCACCTGCTTCTGGCCGCGGACTATTCCCAGATCGAGCTGCGGCTGCTCGCGCACGTGGCCGAGGTGCCCTCGCTCCGGGAGGCCTTCGCGACGGGGCAGGACATCCATTCCCGCACGGCGTCGGACATCTACAAGATCCCGCCCGACAAGGTGGACCGCGAGGCCAGGCGCCGGGCCAAGACCATCAACTTCGGCATCATCTACGGCATGTCGGCCTTCGGCCTGGCCGGGCGGCTCGGCATCGGGGCCGGGGAGGCGCGCGGCATCATCGATGCGTACTTCGCGCAGTACCCGGGCATCCGCGACGCCATGGAGCGCTTCAAGGAGGACGCGCGCACCAACGGCTACGTGCTGACGCCCTTCGGCCGGAAGCTGTGGATCCCCGAGATCGGCGCGCGCGACCAGTCCAGGCGCGGCAATGCCGAGCGCGCGGCCATCAACGCGCCCTTCCAGGGCGGCGCCGCCGAGATCATCAAGCGCGCCATGGTGCGCCTGCCCACCGCCCTGCGCGAGGCGGGGCTGCGGGCGCGGATGCTGCTCCAGGTGCATGACGAGCTGCTGTTCGAGGTGCCGGAGGAAGAGGTGGAGGCCACGAAGCCGGTGGTGCAGGTGGTGATGGAAGGGGTTGCCACGCTCCGCGTGCCGCTCGCCGTCGAGATCGGCACCGGGCACTCCTGGGCGGAGGCGCATTGATGAGGCCGGCGGGGCCCGGGGGGACCTCGGCGCACCCCGCCGGAGCGATGCTGCGGCGAGGCGTGGGCGGACTCAGTCCTGCGGCCCCGCAGAAACTCAACGCCATAACGGATCGGAAAACGGCTCGCGCGAAGATGTAAAATTATTCTAAAGCTCCCCGATCAAGAGATCGGGATCATTTTCTGGACAAACAACCTGTGACGGTATAGGAACGATCCCGGCGGTTGTCGCCCGGGGAGCCAGGTGGTGCATTCCGGATTGGAAGGTCGGCGTATCCTGGTGGTGGA
>Ga0210040_10010930_pt1 | contig 10345 bp, 9 predicted proteins | sample CryGeyCG12114_NA_FD_185462 | JGI IMG/M metagenome (GOLD analysis project Ga0210040, IMG submission 185462) | Groundwater microbial communities from aquifer - Crystal Geyser CG19_WC_8/21/14_NA (SPAdes) (version 2) | ecosystem: Environmental > Aquatic > Deep subsurface > Groundwater | place: USA...
CCCGCCGCTGCCTGGGCGAGACGCCCCACGAACTCGTGGCCCAAGACGATGCCGACGCGCGCCCTGGAGTGGTGTCCTGCGCAGATGTGGAGGTCGCTTCCACAGATCCCTGCGTAGGCGACGTCGACTTCGACCCATCCGGGCCTGTTGGCCGGTGCGGCGATGGCTTCGACGCCGTACTGGTCTGGTCCCTTCCAGACCAGTCCCAGATCCCTGACGACCATGGTGGTGACCTTCCTGTCCCTAGGTGGTGGTGGAAGCAAGCACTGAGCTGATACCCGACCTCGAGATGGCCGCTTGCATCTCAGCGACGTGCCCGACGACTCGGTCGCCATCAGCCAGCCGTCCGAAGGGCCCACCTTCCACGTAGTGGCGGATGGGATCGGAGGGGCACGCTCGGGCGGACGCTCGCACTGCTGCCCTGTCCATCTCGACTACGTCGTCGTAGCGGGCGTCCAGCACGACGGCGAGCCAGGCCGCCACGGTGAGCGCAGAGTAGGTGGGACATGTGCCTCCGGCCATGGCGCGGGTCATGACGGGGGCTAGCCGTTGCGGCAACTTCGTTGACCCCTCCGAGGCCACTTGCCGGCAGGTGTGCCCAAGCTCGGGGTTGGCGAAGCGCTCCAGCAATGACTGCACGTATGCACGTGCGTCGACGTCTTCAGGCAGGTGGATGTGAGGGAGCACCTCATCGGTCATGTAGGCGAAGGCGACGTCGGAGACGAGTTCATCCCGGACGGCCTCGGCTATGGTCGCGTGGCCTCGAAGCAGACCCAGACAGGCCACGAGTGAGTGCGTGCCGTTGAGCAGGGACAGCTTCATGTCCTCGAAGGCTGCGACTTCGGCGGAGAAGACCGCTCCATCCAGTTCCCACGGTGGTCGCCCACCCAAGAAGTGGTCCTCGAGGACCCACATGGTGAACGGCTCTGCCACGACCGGGACGGCATCCGTCACGCCGGTGAGCTGTTGTACGAGCGATCGGTGGCGAGCGGTCGTCGCTGGCACCATACGGTCGACCATCGTCGAGGGAAATGAGACCGAAGCCGTGATCCAGCGCGTGAGGTCGTCGGCGAAGGGAGCTTCCAGCGCGGCTGCCATCTGCCGCACGACCCTCGCAGTCAGCGGTCCGTTGCCCGCCAGGTTGTCACAGCTGACGACACTGAGGGGGCCGGCAGCGGCCTCAGCGCGTGCCCACAGGCCTGCGACCAGATGTCCTAACACGGTGCGGGGTTGATGGCCCCGTCGCCCAATCCCCTTCACGTCGGCCTCGACGTCTGGAGCGCTGAGGTCCAGGTTTCCGTCTGACTGGTAGCTGTAGCCCCGCTCGGTCACGGTGAGCGTCACCACGCGGGTGTGGCTGTCGGCGATCCAGTCGCGCAACCGTTCGGGTTCGGTGCGAGCGGTCAAGCTGTCCCTGTGCACCGAGATGCGCGAAGCATCGGCACGGCCCGGTCCTAGGGTGAGGACGTGGTAAGCGTGCCGCTGGCGCCTCAGTGCCTGCACGATCTCGGTCGAGCGAGGTGCCACGCCGACGATGGACCAGTCGGGCGCGGCGTTGGCGGTGTAGACGGCTTGGTGTGCCCGGTGGAAGTTCCCCAGGCCCAGGTGGACCACCGTGGGTCCGGCGAGCTCACCAGTCATGAACGGTGCCGTCGACGAGGCGATTGACGGGTAAGTACGCCGTCTGATATTCGAACCGATCCATGGCGTCGAGGTCGACCTCGACGCCCAGGCCTGGCGCCTCCCCGGGGCGGAGGTAGCCGTCGTCAAACGTGTACGCGGTGGTGAACACGTCACTCGTGACGGGCGGGTGGGGCATGTGCTCCTGAATGCCGAAGTTGTTGATGGCGAGCCCCAGGTGCAGGTTGGCGGCGATGCCAACCGGTGAGATGTCGGTAGCGCCGTGCATTCCTGACCGCACGCCGTAGAGCTCGGCGAACGCGAGCAGCTTGCGCATGTGACTGATGCCACCGGCGTGGGTGACCGACGCGCGGACGAAGTCGATGAGCCGCTCCTGGATGAGGGTCTTGCAGTCCCAGACGGATGAGAAGATCTCGCCGACGGCCAGCGGGACGGTGGTGGACGACCTGATCTGCCGGAACGCAGCTTGGTCCTCGACCGGCGTGACGTCCTCGAGCCAGAACAATCCGTATGGTTCCAGGGACCGGCCGAGCTGGGAGGCCTCTCTCGGGGAGAGTCGGTGGTGAGCGTCGTGCAGCAGCGGCACGTCGGGACCGACGGCGTCTCGCACCTGCTCGAACATGGCGGGGATGAAGCGGAGGTACGCTCCGGTGTCCCATGTCGCCTCGGTGGGTCGCGCTCCACGCACGGCGGGTTCGTACGCGGCACCACCTCGTGGCACTCCGTAGACGTCGCGCATACCGGGGATCGCCGACTGAACGCGGATCGCCCGATAGCCGTCCGCGAGATGCTGGCGCACCGACGCGATGAGGTCCTCGACCGACTCGCCGGTCGCGTGACCGTAGGCCAGGCATCCGTTGCGGCTCGCTCCTCCCAGCAGCTGGTACAGCGGAACGCCGAGCGTCCGACCCTGGACGTCCCAGAGCGCCATGTCGACCGCCGCGATGGCCGTCATTGCGACCGGTCCGCCACGCCAGTAGGACCCCCGGTACAGGTACTGCCACGTGTCCTCGATGCGGGTCGCGTCGAGCCCTGCGAGCAGTGGTGCCACGTGGTCACGAAGGTATGACGCCACAGCCAGCTCGCGACCGTTGAGCGTCGCATCGCCCCAGCCGACGACACCATCGGACGTCTCGACGCGGAGCAGCACATAGTTGCGTCCAGGCGCCGTGACGTGCACGGACGCCGACTCGATCCTGCTCATGGGTTGGCTCCTCCCAGCTGGTGAAGGAGGGCGGTGGCCATGGCAGCCACGGCGGCGCGACCTCCGGCGGCATACGCGCGGTTGAGGGAGCTGCCGATGCCCACCGCGGCCGCACCTGCGGCGAGCCAGCAGTGGGCGTTGCGCTCGTCCACCCCTCCGGTGGGCACGATGTCGAGGTCCGGCACGACCGACTTGAGTGCCGAGAGGTGGCCGGTGCCGACGGTGGAAGCAGGGAACAGCTTCACGGTCGTGACTCCTCGAGCCCGCACGGTCAATGCCTCTGTGGGGGTGAGAACGCCGGGGAGGACGGGAATCCCGCCGTCTACACAGCGGTCCAAGACCGGGGGGACAGTCCCAGGAGTGACGACGAACGCGGCACCCGCCTGGAGGGCTTCGTCGAGCTGCCGCTCGTCGAGGATGGTGCCGGCGCCAATGAGCAGGCCCGCCCCGCCCCGCTTCACCAACTGTCGGACGACTGCGGCGGCACCCGGCACGGTCCAGGTGATCTCGATGGCCCTCCACCCTGCCTCGATGCACCCCTCCGCGATCTCCTCGGCAGCCTTCGTCTCGGAGTGTCGGACAACGGCCACCAGCTTCTGTTCGTCGAACAAGGCTCTCACCGTTCCTCATGCCCGCGCCCGGAGCGCCAGGCGTCGTACTCGTTGCGGAAGGGGGCTCCCTCGTAGTCGCCCGCATGAGTGACGACGTGTGCCGCCACCCACGAACCGGTTTCCATCGAGGTGCGCAGGTCGGATCCAGCCTGCTGCTCGAACAGGAAGCCGGCGGTGAACGCGTCACCCGCCCCGACGGTGTTGGCGACCGGACCCACGTGATGAGCCGTGACCTCGCACAGCTCCCCGTCCCTGGAGCCTGCCGTGGACCCCTTCTCACCGAGCCGCACCACGACACGGGACGGGCCCATCTCCAGCAGACGCTCGATGGCGGCCGGCGGCCCTTCCCGCTTCGACAGGTGTGCCGCTTCTTGCTCGCTGACGAGCAAGTCGTCGACGCAGGCCAAGACGTCACGGACGTAGCCGGCTTGCTGTTCGATGTCGCCGAGCTTCGTTCGGAAGTTCGGGTCCAGGCTGACGCGGATGCCGTTGTCGCGGGCAAAGAGCATGAGCTCTTGCGCGGCGCTCCGTGACGCATCACCGATGGCGAGGGTGATTCCAGACAGGTGGAGGTGCGAGGAGTGTTGCAACGCTTCGACGAAGTCGGCGCTCTGCATCTCGGTGGCTGCGGAATCGGAGCGGTAGTAGTAGACGTGGACGGCGTCTGGTGAGCGCGGTTCCTTGACCATCAGTCCTGTCGGTCGCGTCGCGGAACGACCCACGTTCGATACGTCCACGCCTTCGCTGCGCAGGGTCCTGAGGATCTCGTCCCCGAATGGGTCGTCTCCGACACGGGAGGCGAACGCGACCTTGGTCCCGAGCCGTGCCAGCCCGATGGCGACGTTCGACTCGGCCCCACCCATGGACTTCTTGAGCGTGGCAGACGCAGAAAGACGCCCGGGCTCACCGGTGAAGCAGATGAGTGCCTCCCCCAGCGTCAAGATGTCGAAGGTCGTGGTCATCGTCTGTCCGTTACGTGTGGTGTGAGCAGCTCCGCCATGTCGATCCGCGTGATGTGCCAGCGGCCGAGGTTGGCCACGTACGCGTCGGTCCCGGAGAAGACGAGGTTGGTGGGGTTCGCCAACGTGTGACCGATCGGGTCCTCGATGACAGTGGAGACGGCGCCATCCTGCTCGAGCCGGAGGATGACGGAGGGGTAGTAGCAGGTGATGTAGAGAAGCCCGTCGGGACCGAACATCAGACCATCGGGCACAGGACCTCCCAGATCGCACACCCGATCGACAGCCCCGGCAGAGCCGTCCGCTCGGACGGCGACACGTGCCACCGAAGAGCTGGCGGATTCCGCCACGTAGACAGCCGAGCCATCAGGGGACAGCGCAATGCCGTTGGCGAAATCGAACGGTCCAGCGCACCACAGGCTCGATCTCCCCGACGGCTCGACCCGAAAGACACCGTAGGAGGGCCCGTCGTCGGCTAGGGCTCTGCTGTCAGTGAAGTAGAGGGTTCCGTCTGGCGACAGGTCGAGCGCGTTGGGGTAGAGAATCGGAGTGTCTCCGGTCGCCCGGTCGACGACCACTTCCACCTCGCCCTTGTCGACCGCCATGCAACGAAGCTGCCGGTGGAGCGCGTCCAACCAGTAGACCCTTCGATCGGGAGCGAAGCGAACGCCGAGCGTGAACCCACCCTCATTGAGGTCTCGCAGTTCGATGGTCCCCGCATCCAGGTCGATCCGGTACAGCTGCCCAGCCTCTCCACCACACCACAGGGAGCCATCGACCGGGTCGATGTCGAGTCCCTCGGGGTGATCGAGGCGAGGGGATGTGCGGAATCCGTCGAACGCGACCTGGGCCCGCTCCGGGCTCAGGAGCGCAGCCGGTGTCACCACTCCGGCTTGAACTGGTCGGCATTGGCCTTGGTGATGACGTAGCCGCTGGACTTGAAGACCTTCACCGTGGGGAGCTCGGTCTCGTTGACGAACACCGGCTTGCGGTCACCGTTCATGCAGTCGACGAGCAGGTCCACAGCTCGCTTGGCTTCGGTGACCGGTACCTCAGGGGTGGTCGCGTAGGCCTTTCCGCTCTTGATGTAGTTCACGAACTGGCCCTGACCGCCCGTGCTGACGATGGTGACCTTGCCGCGCAGGCTCGACTCATACACCGCGTCGGCGGCAGACGTCGCCATGTTGTTCGTGATGGCCAGCACGCCGTTGATCTTGGAGCCGTACCGCTGGATGAAGTTCTGCATCACTGAGCGCGCCTTGGCCGAGTCGAAGTCGGCGGCCTGGACGTCGAGCACCTTGATGCCGGGGAAGTCCTTCTTCCAGACAGCCTCGGCCCCAGCCTGGCGGTCCTTGGCGGCGTTGTTGTCCAAGACGCCCTGCACGATGACGACGTTGCCCTTGCCGCCCATACCCTTCGCCATCGCTCGCCCCATGTACTCGCCGTTCGTGTACTCGTTCCAACCCACGAAGCCCTTGAGGCCGGGGTACAGCTTCTGGGTGGTGGTACCGGGGCCGGTGGTGAGAGCCACGACGCATATGTTCTTGGCGAAGGCCCGCTTCAGCGACGGAAGCACTCCGGTGGAGCTGGCCGGCTGGACGATAATGCCCTTGGCGCCCTTGGCGATGGCGTTGTTGATGTTCGACACCTCCTGGGAGGGGTCGTAGTTGGACTGCGTGATGTGCAGGTTGGTGAGGCCGAGTTTCTTCGCCTCCGCCTTGAGGCCGATGTCGTTCGCTGCGATGTAGGGGTGCACTCCCGGCTGGAGCGCCTCAATGTCCGCGCTCTTGACGTCGGTGACCTTTCCCCCGGTGGAAGACGAGCTCTGGGTGCTTCCACAAGCGCTGACGCTGATCAGGCAGGCGGAGGCCACGGTCGCCATTGCGATGGCGTGCATTCGAGTCACGATGTGCTCCTTTGTCAGTTGAAGCGGTTGGTGTGGGAGTTGCGGGTCTTAGCGGGTGACCATCTCGGTGCCGCCCGCGGTGTGGGCAGCCGGGGATGAGGGTGCGTCCAGGCCTCTGCGGATCCGCTGTCTCGCGACGGCGGCACGCTCCGAGTGCTTGCGGAGCGCGGTATCGACGGCGACGGCGACGATCACGATGACGCCGGTGAACACGTTCTGGTAGTTCGAGTCCAGGCCGAGCAGGTTGAAGCCGTTGCTGACGACCCCGATCAGTAGGACACCGACCACGGCCATGGCGACTGTTCCGCGGCCCCCAGAGATGCTCACACCACCGACGACGGATGCTGCGATGACCTGCAAGGGATAGGTCGCGCCCACGTCAGGCTGGGCCGAGGCAAGCAGACCGGTGAGGATGATGGCGGCAAACCCACACCACAAGCCGGTGACCATGAACGGGATGACACGTACGCGCGCGACTGGCACTCCTGCGTAGCGAGCAGCGTCTTCATTGGCGCCAATCGCGAAGAGCCGACGGCCACCTACGGTGGTGTGCAGGAACCAGGCGGAGATAGCGACGACCGCGAGGAACATGTACACCGGGAGGGGGAATCCCGCGATGGTGGTCGTCATCGCGTTCTGCAGTCCCTCACTTGTCAGCACGATCGGCGCTGAGCCGGAAAGCAGGAACGCTGCACCACCGAAGGCCAAGCCGCTTCCCAGCGTGGCGACCAGCGAGTTGACGCCCAGCCTTGTGACGATGAGTCCGTTGATGAGCCCGAGCAGAACACTGAGGACAAGGGCGCAGACGATGCCCGACGCCAGCCCCGACGAGTTCCCCACCTTGGCGATGACCACCCCGAGCAGGGCAACCTGGCCACCGACTGAGAGGTCGAAGGACCCGGAGATGAGCAGCATCGTCATGCCCATGGCGATGATGCCGATGACCGCCACTTGCTGCAAGACGTTCTGGACGTTGCTGAAGGTGGCGAAGGTGTCGGTAGCAAAGCTGAGGTAGATGCACAGCACGACGAGCACCAGCAGGACCGAGTAGTTCTGCAGCCGGTTCGTGACCCCGGACTTCAAGCTTGAGAGCATCAGACAGTTCCTTCTGTGATGTGGTCGCTGCGTTCCCTCGTCGGCGCGGCCGAGATGGTGGTGGACGCTTCGAGCGCCTCGACGGTCAGTGCGGATCCATGCCGCTCCTCAACGATTCGACCGCCGGCCATGACCAGCACGCGATCGCAGAGCGCGACCAACTCTTCCGCCTCGGTGGAGTGGATGAGCAAGCTGGACCCCGCCGTAGCGGCCTCGCGGAGAGCATGGTGAATCACCAGGCGTGCCTTCGCGTCGACTCCGCGAGTCGGTTCATCTGCCACGATCAAGTCGGCCGACATGGCGCGGCCAACCGATATCTTTTGCTGGTTCCCGCCACTGAGAGTGCCGATCGGCCGGTCCACGCTTCCGACGACGTCGAATCGGTCCACGCTGTGCTGGGCGGCCGCCTCAGCCGATCGTGCACTCGCACGACGGAACATGTGGTGGGAGCGCAACGACGGGAGCTCGTGGTTGCGCGCCACAGACCATTCACGCAGCAGAGTCTTCGATCGATTCCCCGAGATGAACGAGAGTCCGCGTTCCATGCGGGTGCGTGGCGGCCCGGTCAGAACCGAGCCGTCCCATCGGACAGTGCCGCGCGAGGGGCGCAGGCCGAACAAGGCTTCAACGGTCTCTGTGGCGCCGCATCCTCGGAGTCCGTAGAGCCCTACGCATTCACCGACGCTCACGGAGAAGTCAATCGGACCTGCGTCTGCGCACACCAGCTGCGAGACGGTCAACCGCGGTGAGCCGCGATCGATGACGCTGGGGGTGTTGTCGACCTCAGCCGCCAGCTCCTCACCCGTCATGAGGGTGAGCAGGGTGTCTGGACTCAGGCCAGCGACCTGTCGGTCCGCGACCACGTGGCCATCTCGCATGACGGTGACGGTGTGACAGACCTCGAGCACGTCCTCCAAGAAGTGGCTGACGTAGATGATGGCGACCCCCTCAGCCGCCAGCGCTCGCAAGCTCACATGCAAACTTTCACGCTCGGCGGCATTCAAGCTGGAAGTGGGCTCATCGAGAATGAGCACTTTCGCCCCTGACGACAGCGCCCTGACCAGCGCCACCATCTGCCACCCGTCGATGTCGAGGTTTCCCAGGAGCACGTCTGCCGGAGGGGCCCCGGGCAACCGCCGAGCCACCTCTCGGTAACGGTCTCGGTGTTGGGACCGCTTCACCGGACTCATGGTGGAGCCCTCGCCGGCCCCCAGGGCTACGTTGTCAGCGGCGGTGAGATTGGCGAGCAGCGGTAGTTCCTGATGCACGACACCGATCCCGAACCGGTCGGCGTCACCAGGTGATGGCAGTTCGACGCCTGCGGTGCCTGCTATGCCCAAGGTGCCTGAGGAGGGGGCCTCTACCCCACTGAGGATCTTGATGATGGTGCTCTTGCCTGCGCCGTTCATACCGACGAGACCACGGATCTCGCCAGGCAGCATCGTCATGTTGACGCCCTCGATGGCGACGACCGCAGGCGGGTACAGCTTCGAGAGGCCACGGACCTCGAGCACTGGCGCCGCATTCGTCACACCGAACTCCGTTCACGTATATGAACCATCGATCGGCTACAAGAATGAATGGCAGGTTTCGACAAAGTCAAGACTGGATGACGAACTCCTTGCGATAGATTGGCCGCATCAGCCTGAAGGAGTGGCAGTTGACTGAGGTGCCCAGCCCGACCGTGAAGTCGGCCGACCGTGCTCTTCAGCTGCTCGAGGTACTTGCTGACGCGCCAGGGTCGATGTCGCTTCACGAGCTGGCGCGCGTCATGCAGGTGCCCAAGAGCAGCCTGCACGCGATCATCCGCACCATGGCCAAACGTCAGTGGTTGGAGGTCGATGAGTCCGCGCGAGTTCGACTCGGCTTGAAGTCTTTGCTGGTCGGCGCTCGCTACACGGAGACGAACGATCAGCTGTCCACGGTTCAGCCGATCCTCGACTGGTTGTCCAGCGAGCTTGGCGAGACGGTGCACTTCGGCAAGCTGGATGGCGCTGAGATCGTCTATCTGGCCAAGCGGGAGTCGACACACCCCTTGCGCCTGTACTCGGCGATCGGCCGTCGACTGCCCGCACACGCCACCGCACTCGGCAAGGCGGTGCTTTCGCAGCGGCGACCCTCGGAGGTCCTCAGCATCTTGCCCGAGGAGCTGGTGAGGCTCACTCCGCACACGATCACGGATCACGCGACACTGGCCGAGGAACTGGCCGCGACCCGAGCGCGCGGCTACGCGATCGACAACGAAGAGAACACTGACGGCATCCGGTGCTTCGCCACCCCAGTGGTGTCTCAGGAGCCAGCGTCCTACGCCTTGAGCATGTCCATTCCCGTGTTCAGACTCGATGCAGCGACTGAAGCCGACGCCATTGCCCTGCTGCAGCAAGCGCAACAACGCATAGCCGGCCAACATCGCTTGGTGGCGAGGGTGCAGCCCACTGCATAGTTGGTCGCTCGCCCCTGAGAAGGCCCTGGGCGGACATCGATATCAGAGTGATCCCCACCGCCACGATTGTCAGCGGGTGGGCCAGGCCGGCCCGCTTGGCCAGATCGGTGACGCTCAGCTCGTCGCCGGTGAGCAACAACGAGGAGAGCATGCGCGGTCGGGCCGTCCGCCCGGAAGGTTGGAGCGAAGGAGCGGCGCCTCAGTTCTCATATATCTGAGGTCATCCTCCACCATATCGACAGTCAATGAGCCGCTTGCTAGCCCCAGAAGATCGGGTCGCCACTGGTCCCAATGTGATCGATAAGCGCCTGGACGTTCTTGGTCGGGCGCTTGCGCTTGTACTCGTGGAGATTGAGGTGGCGGTCGCGCCAACAGATCGCCCAGAGGCCGGTCGACTTGGTGTAGTGCAACCGTGCGATAGGGAACCGGGTGTGCTCGCCGACCCCGTCCCATGGAGGACGCACCTCGACGATGTCGACGTGGCGG
>Ga0210040_10010931_pt1 | contig 10345 bp, 1 predicted proteins | sample CryGeyCG12114_NA_FD_185462 | JGI IMG/M metagenome (GOLD analysis project Ga0210040, IMG submission 185462) | Groundwater microbial communities from aquifer - Crystal Geyser CG19_WC_8/21/14_NA (SPAdes) (version 2) | ecosystem: Environmental > Aquatic > Deep subsurface > Groundwater | place: USA...
TGGTAGTGGTAAAAAAAGTATGATGGGATAAAAAGCGACAGTGAAGGGTTTAAGGAGATGGAATGTGCGAAATCCTCATCAAAATAAACTGCCCCCACTGCCAGAGCAGCAAGGTAGTAAAAAACGGGAAGAAAAAGAATGGTAATCAGAATCTACGCTGTAAGAGTTGCCGGAAGCAATTTCAGCCGACATATCAGAATAAGGGAGCTGACCCGACTATAAAGCAGTTAGTATTGCGGCTTTTAGAAAGGAATAGCGGCATCCGGGATATAGAAGAGCTGCTTGGGGTAAGTAGAAAGTGCATTCTGGATAACATATGCCGGCAGGGAAACAAGATTCAGATTCAACCGGCCTGCCCACATTATAAATCCGTGCAGATCGACGAAGTTTGGAGTTTTGTAGGCAAACGCAAGAAAGGGAAATACTGGTTGTTATATGCTTATAGTCCGGAAACAGATGAAATACTGGCGTATAGTTGTGGCAGCAGAAGTGCTAAGACAGTAAGGGAATTGTTAAAAAAGCTTAAAGAGGTAGAAATAGATGAATATTGCACCGACCAATGGAAAGCATTTGCCCAGGTACTGCCCCCGGAAAAGCACACCATTGGCAAAGCTTATACAAAGAATATAGAAGGCGTAAATACCTGTATCAGGGCTAGAAACAGAAGGTTGGTCCGAAAAACTACCTGCTTCTCAAAAAAGAAAGTTAACCATTTAGCAGCCTTGAACCTGATGTTTAACTATCGTAATAAGCATAAAGCCAATCAGCATACTTTTTAAACCACTACCAAATAGTTTAGTTGGAAAAAGTAAAATTGCTTTACAGGTTAAAATTCCAGATAGTAAAAGAATTTATAGTATATACAGTTAAAAACTACAAGCCGAAGATTTATACAATTTATTTATTCTTAGAATAATATTGTTTCATGTAAACTGATGGCTTAGTACAAAAAAGAAAGTATTTTTAGAATGGTTTCTATTTAAATTTATCTCCTTTTCAGGATCACTCTCTCAAACATTATATTTTATAATTTTTATATTATTGTAATATCCAAAATACCCTTGCTGTAAATGGTGGTATATTTATAAAATTTTATTTAAATTTATCATGTTAAAATACAATAAATTTAAATAAATTATTTCTATGAAAGTAATTTTGAAGCTAATTAAGATAAAATATTTCAATTTTACATATTTTTTTTTGCTTGTTTATATATTTTAAAATAGATTTGTTAATAAGAATAAGTACAATTATTACTTTAATATAATTCAAGATAAATCCTAACCTTAAGGTATTGCAAAATATAAGTCAAAACAGTTCGCAAACAACAAACAAAACTTTGAATCCATATTTACCCTGTTTGTTTTTACATCTTAAATGCCTATGACTATAAATTATACAAAAACAGGCTTGCCTTTTAATGCCCAATCTAACCTGCCCCTACCCGGCAAGCGGGAGTGTTATTGCCTTGCCGGGGCAGGTTCTTCTTTAGCTACATACAATAAAAAGCCTGGGAATGGTATCAGCCCGCCGCAGCATAAGCAAAGGCCCAGGATAGAGTTTAAAGCAAGTTCTCCGGAGCCAATTGGATATAGCCCTACCTCAAACAGGCATGCAGTACAATCCGGATTTAATATAATGCACGCGCTTCAGGTTAATCCTATGTTAAAGCGCTCTTCTTTAGTAAATAATTTTTCTATGTCATATCTCTACAATAATTTATTATCCAGAATTTGTTTGGCTTTACCCAGCCAACCTATGATTTTAAAAAATCTTGGAGTAATAAGGATGCTATTTATTGCAGTCTTATTTTCTTTGCTTGCTTCTCAGGCGCAGGCTCAAACCACATTACAAAAAGGTGATATTTCCTTAGTAGGCTGGAATTCAAATACCAATGACGAAATAGCCTTTGTTAGCTGGGTTCCATTAGCGCCTAATACTGTTATTCGGTTTACTGACAACGGTTGGAACAGTACTAATGCATCTACCAGTACTGGCAATATAAGGAACTTTGAACATATTTTTACGTGGGTTAATACAAGTGGATCTACAATACCAGCTGGGAAAGTCATTGTTTTTTATGGAGCTTATAATGCTTCTATACCAGGGCATTATTGTAATATAGGAAGTGTATATTTCTATCAGAATGGTAGTCCCACTAGAACAGACCTTTCATTGGCATTATTAAATACAGGAGACCAAATTACATTTTATCAAACTAATGATGTAACGAATACAGACCGGACAGCACATGGTATTTCGCCTGCTAACACAAGTCCTGCCACCCTTACAGGGAATGTATTATATACCGCCACATTTTGGACAGCTTGGCTTACCACTGAAACCGCAGGTGCAAGTAATTCATATCTTCCCTCCGATCTTACAAATTATAGTCAATTTTTTAGTAATGCACAGGGAGGGCGTTATAAGGGCCCCACTACAGGGTTAACTTTAGCTGAGTATAAAGAAAAAGTTAATACTGTAAATACTGAAAATTGGGAATTTGCAGGAAGTACTCAAAGAGTTACAATAAGTACCACCACTACTTTCGGTTCAGGTCCGGCTGCTCCAATAGCCCCTGTGGTCACTACCACAACCGTTTCTACTTTCAATGCTACGGCCGCCACTCTTGGGGGTAATGTAACTTCTGACGGAGGTGCAGCCGTTATTGAAAAAGGTATTGCCTGGAGTACTTCTGCCAATCCATCTGTCACTGACAACAAAGTTATTATTGGGGCAGGAACAGGTAGTTATAGTAAAAAATATGTTGGACCTTTTCCGCCCAATACTACTATTTATGTTAAAGCGTATGCTACCAATTCCACAGGAACTTCATACGGCTCTGAAGTAAGTTTTAAAACGAATGCGCTCGCCGGAACAGGAGCAATCTTTGATTTTGAGCCGAGTTCAGGAAGTTATAGTGGCTGGAATACTAATACTTTAACCGCAAGTAATTCGGCAACGTCTTCTTCTGTTATTATTAAGTCTACCGACGATCTGGTGTACAAGGATTCTGAATGGGGTTTAAATGATGTACAGAGCAGGTATGGAACAGAAGGGCTGAATTTTGGAAAGGATAATGGGGAGACATCTGTTACTTTTACAATGGCAGGGGGAAAAACCTTTGATTTAAGCTCCTTCTACCTTTCCAATCAAACTAATAACGCTACAAGCTTCAAAGTTACTTCGGCCAATGGATCGATAACCATTCCTTATGCCGATGCAACCAGTATCTGGCCTATAGACTTTATTGATGTGGCCGGCAACGCTAACGCAAACTATTTCAGAGGGATTTCAAGCTTTACCATTACTGCTGCAACCTCCTCTGGTCCCGCATTCTTCTCATTGGATCATTTCGTTATAGAAAATATTGTTGCATCTGCTCCATCTGCCCCAACCCTCGCTGCCGCTACTTCAGTTGCTCCTAGTGGCTTTACCGCCAACTGGAGTGCTGTTACCGGCGCTACTTCTTATAAACTGGATGTAGCAACAAACTCAACCTTTACTAGTATGCTAACCGGGTATAACAATTTAACGGTTAACAGCACTTCCCAGGCTATAGCCAACCTTAGTGCCGGTACTACCTATTACTATAGAGTAAGAGCCGTTAACACCGGTGGCACCAGTGCTAGTTCAACTACTGGTTCTCAAAAGACAGATGCCGTGGTACCTCCAACAATCACCAACCTTTCTCCTGGTTTTGGCCCTGTCGGTACACCTGTAACTATTACAGGTACCAACTTTAATACTACCACTGAAAATAACGTGGTGTTCTTTGGGGCTACCCGGGCTACAGTAACATCGGCAACAGCCACTTCCTTAACAGTTAGCGTACCTTCTGGCGCCACATACGGGCCTATAACAGTGTTGAACACCAGCACTACGATGGCCGCGTATAGTACGCAATTTTTCACCCCCACCTTCAGCCCAAACAAAGGTGCCATCACTTTTCTCGACATGGAGGCCAAGAAAGACATACCTGCCGGATCCTATCCCTATTCTGTGGCCATTGGTGATCTTGACGGGGATGGCAAATCAGACCTCGCTATGGCAAATTGGTCAACCAATACAGTATCAGTACTACGAAACACAGGCAGCAGTGGCGTATTAAGCTTCGCACCGAAAGTAGATTTCCCGACCGGCACTTATCCTAATGTGGTGGCTATTGGCGACCTCAACGGAGACGGGAAGCCCGACCTGGCCGTTACAAATTACGAATCTGAGTCGGTATCGGTGTTGCGCAACACGAGCAGCAGCGGCACAGTGAGCTTTGCCGCTAAAATTGACTACGCCACCGGTTCCCAGGCGTATTCCGTAGCTATTGGAGATCTGGACACCGATGGGAAGCCGGATCTGGCTGTTGCCAATGCCGGCACAAGTTTCGTCTCAGTGCTACGCAATACAGGAAGTAATGGAACGATTGACTTCGCCGCCAAAATAGATGTCACAACAGGCAATGCACCTCATTCAGTAGCCATCGGCGATCTGGACGGGGACGCGAAGCCGGACCTCGTGGCTGCCAATCTCAATGGGGTGTCGGTGCTACGTAACACCAGTAACAACGGCACAATAGCTTTTGCTTCCAAAGCAGATTTTAGTGCCGGCTTTAATCCTAATCCTGTTGCGGTTGCTATAGGCGATCTGGATGGTGACGGAATGTTAGACCTGACAACAGCAAATTACAATAGCGTTAGTGTTTCGGTACTGCGTAACAAAAGCACCATAGGTACGGTATCCTTTAGCCAGGCACAAACTTATCAGTGCGCTTCCAATCCTAAGTCTGTAACTATCGGTGACCTGGACGGAGACGGCAAGCCAGACCTGGCAGCAACCAACTCTCATTATTCAGCCAACTCGGTGGGCGTGTTTCGTAACATAAGCAGTAATGGTACCATTAGCTTTTCATCGAGAGTGGACTACCCCACTGGGGCTTATGCTAATTCGGTTGCTATAGGCGACCTGGACGGCGACGGTAGGCCTGACCTCGCTGTTTCCAATTATGAAGCAGCATCAGTCTCGGTATTCCGCAATAATCCAGTTCCTCCCCCGCCTGCCATTAGCTCCATTTCGCCCGCAAGCGGAGAAGTAGGAACAAGTGTAAATATAACCGGTACTAATTTCAGCAGTACAGCCACACAAAATGTAGTATTCTTTGGAGCAACGCAGGCTACAGTAACAGCAGCTTCAGAAACAGCTTTAACAGTTACTGTGCCGGCAGGTGCAACTTACGGACCAGTAACGGTATTGAATACCAGTACCACACTGGCGGCATACAGCAGACAAAATTTTACCCCCACTTACAGTCCTAACAAAGGCAGCATTTCAGCCTCTGATTTCGAAGTAAAAAAAGACTTTGCAGTGGGTAATAATCCCTATTCTGCCGACATGGGTGATATAGATGGAGACGGAAAACCAGACCTTATTGCCATTAATTACAGTTCCAATTCAGTATCTGTATTGCGGAATACGAGCAATACTGGCAATTTGGGATTTGAGGCGAAGGTAGACTTTCCGACAGGCTCTCTTCCCACTTCGCTAGCTATTGGCGACCTGAACGGGGACGGCAAGCTGGATCTGGCAATAAGATATAGTAATTCAAATTCACTTTCAGTATTGCTTAATAACAGCACCAGTGGTACAGTATCCTTCGCTCCAAAAGTTGACTTCAACCTAAATACTTCTGCAAGTTCAATGGTCATGGGCGATTTGGATGGAGACGGACGGGCCGACCTCGCCTTTACAACCAATAATTATTCAAACGGTTTATCTGTCCTTCGGAACACAAGCAGCAATGGTACTGTAAGCTTTGGCACCAGGAAAGACTTTTATAACTACGGAGGTACCCCTACGTCAATGTCTATCGGTGACTTGGACGGTGACGGCAAGCCGGATATTGTGGTGGTTAGTAGTGGCTCCTCCAGTGTTGCAGTTATGCGTAACACCAGCGAACCAGGTTTAATAAATTTTTCGTATGCGGGTGCGTGGGCGTCAGCCAGCAACCCATATTCGGTATCCATTGGCGATCTTGACGGAGATGGCAAGCAAGATCTGGCAGTAGCCAACTATTTCTCCAACGCTGTGTCGGTACTTAGAAATACGAGCGTTAATCCATCTATTTCCTTTGCTACCAAAGTAGACTTTGCTACATCGGCATACCCTCGTTCTGTGGTTCTTGGTGACATTGACGGGGATGGAAAACTAGAAATGACAGCAGTAGTTCCAGGATACCCTGCGTCTATGATATCACTATATCGTAATACGAGCGAAATTGGAACGGTATCCTTTGCTGCAAAGGCAGATCTGACCACGAGCTCTTCCCCTAATGTAATGAGTATAGGAGACCTAGACGGAGATGGCAAACCTGATGTGGCAGTAGCAAGCGCGGGTAACACGCCTCTTTCAATATTCCGCAACAACCTCAGGGTTCTATCGACCAACGCCAGCTTGTCTGCCCTGGCTATCAGTTCAGGAGCGCTGAGCCCGGTATTTAATGCGGGTAACACTACGTATACCGCTTCGGTGTTAAGTGGTGTGGCCTCGCTAACAGTTGCCCCAACTGTGGCAGAAGCCAACGCCACCATCCAGGTTAGGATAAACAGCGGCACTTACACCGCCGTTGCCAGCGGTTCCGATTCCCCGGCCTTACCATTACGTTCCGGTGACAATATTGTAGAGGTTCTGGTAACGGCTCAGGATGGCAATACTACCCAGACCTATACTGTTACGGTGACCAAGCCAAATGCTGCTCCTACAGCTATAGCCTTAAGTGCTAATTCTATAAATGAAAATGTGCCAGCTAATTCCGTAGTAGGCAGCTTCAGTACAACAGATCCGGATGCCGGCAACACCTTTACTTACGCCTTGGTAGATGGTACCGGCGCAACTGATAATGCTGCTTTCAATATTAGCGACAGTAATTTAAGAATTACTAATAGCCCTGATTTTGAAAGTAAAAACAGCTATAGCATTCGGGTAAGAACCACTGATCAGGATAAATTAACTTATGACGAAGTCTTTACCATTACGATTACAGATGTATTAGAAGATACTACTCCTCCAACCGGTACCATTGTTATAAATCAAGGAGCTCCTTACATCAATACTTTAGATGCTACGCTTACTTTAACTACTGAGGATGCTACGCAAATGCGGTTCTCTAACGATAACACTACCTGGAGCCCTTGGGAGATAGCTCAAACCAGCAGAACCTGGACCTTATTACCCAACGATGGTATGAAAATAGTTTACATGCAACTAAAAGATGCATCAAATAACATTTCAGAAGCATTTCAGGATAATATTACGCTGGACAAAACCCCTCCGGTGGTTACAGGAATATTAGATGGTCAATTTAAGAATACAGATGTAAACTTAATCTTTAATGAAGGTTCGGCTACCTTAAATAATACGGCCTTTACCAGTGGCAGTACCGTAATTGCTGAAGGTACTTATAATTTGGTTGTAACCGATGCTGCAGGTAATAGTACTACCATTGATTTTAATATCGACAAAACGGCCCCGGTTGTAACAGGTGTTGAAAACAACGGCGTTTACACCTCAGATAAAACTGTTGCCTTTAATGAAGGTACCGGTGCCTTAAATGAGAATGCGTTTGCCTCAGGTACAATGGTTAGTGTTGAAGGTACGCACCAACTGGTAGTAACCGATGTCGCCGGCAACCAAACCACGGTTAACTTTAAAATTGATAAAACTGCCCCAACCGGTACTCTAGTTATTAACAACAACGCGGCCAATACCACTTCGCCTAACGTTACCTTAGCCATTATTGTTAATGACGGCACCGGCACTGGCGCCAGCATGCGTTTCTCGAACGATAATATTACCTATGGTGACTGGGAAGCCGTAGCAACTACGAAAACCTGGGCCTTAAGCAATGGCGACGGCAATAAAACCGTTTACCTGCAACTGCGCGACGCGGCCGGCAATATTTCTGCCAACATCAGTGATGGCATCGGCCTGGACGCTGCAGCTCCAATCGTGCTAAATATCAACCGTTTAGATCCTGCGGCTGAAGGTACAAATGCTGCTTCCGTTACTTTCTCCGTGGCTTTCAGCGAACCGGTAAAAAATGTAGAAATCACTGACTTCTCTTTAACGAAAGCCGCGGGCTTAAATGCTACCATTACCTCGGTAACAGCTGAAACTCCGGTACCTGCCGAGAAATATACGGTGCAGGTAACCGGTATCACCGGCGAAGGCACTTTAAGACTGGATTTAAATAATAGTAACACCAACATTACCGATGCCGCCGGCAATGCCCTTAACGGTGGGTTTGACCAGGGGCAGAGTTTTGTGATTGACAGAGCCGCCCCATCTGTAACCGCCATTGCCCGCCAGAACCCGACGGCCACTAGTACCAGCAGCGATAACCTGGTGTTCCGGGTAACGTTCTCGGAAAACGTGATAAACGTTAACGCCGCGGATTTTAGCGTAAGCGGTACTACGGCTACTATCACTAATGTTACTGCCTCCGATGTGGCCGGTACTACTTACGATGTAACGGTATCGGGTGGTAACCTGGCTTCTTATAACGGGCAGGTAGCTTTAAACTTATCTCCCGGCAATAATATTACCGACCAGATTGGTAATGCCATTAGCGGCTCTGCCCCAGGCAGTCCCGAAACTTATATGCTGGATAATCTGACTCCGGTTGTTACCGGTGTAGCCCATAACGGCAACTACAACACCAATATCACTCCTTCGGTAGAAAATGGAGCCACGGCTACCTTAAACAATGACGCCTTTACCAGCGGCACCAGCATAACAGCGGAAGGTTCTTACAGCTTAGTAGCTACGGATGCCGCCGGCAACATTACTACCATTGATTTTAATATCGACAAAACGGCCCCGGTTGTAACAGGTGTTGAAAACAACGGCGTTTACACCTCAGATAAAACTGTTGCCTTTAATGAAGGTACCGGTGCCTTAAATGAGAATGCGTTTGCCTCAGGTACAATGGTTAGTGTTGAAGGTACGCACCAACTGGTAGTAACCGATGTCGCCGGCAACCAAACTACGTTTAACTTTAAAATCGATAAAACTGCTCCAACCGGTACTCTAGTTATTAACAACAACGCGGCCAATACCACTTCGCCTAACGTTACCTTAGCAGTTACTTCCCAGGATGGTACCGGCACCGGCGTAACGGATATGCGTTTTTCGAATAATAATACTCTTTGGAGCGATTGGGAGGCGGTAACTGCCACTACAGCTTGGACGCTGAGCGCCGGTGATGGAGAGAAAATCATTTATATGCAACTACGGGATGCAGCCGGTAATATTTCTAACACCATTATCAGCGATAATATTACCATCGACATTGCATCACCCTCGGTTGTATCGATTGTTCGCCAAACGCCAACTATCGAAACTACGAATGCCCCAGCTGTTACTTATAGAGTTACTTTTAGTGAGCCTGTAAATGGAGTAGATAAAGATGATTTTACTTTAACAAAAACAGCTTCGGCCACAGGTAGCATCCATACCGTAACCTCTGTTTCTGCTGCTACTGCGGTTTACGAGGTGCAAGTAAACGGTATAACCGGCGAAGGTACCTTCCGTTTGGATTTAAACAGCACGAATACCGGTATTATGGATGTTGCTACTAACGCTATCGAAACTGGCTTTACTACCGGGGAGGTATATACAATTGACCGGGTTGCTCCGGTTATTGCCGAAGTTACCTGGCCCGATAATAAAACGTATGTGGCGGGCGAAAAACTAAACTTTATGGTGAAGTTCTCCGAACCGGTTCAGGTTACCGGTACGCCTACGCTGAAAATTACCATTGGTAATACCATGCAATCTGCCGTCAATACCAGCAGTACTAATTCGGATGCCTTGCTGTTTAGTTATACGGTTCAGGATAATGATCTGGATCAGGATGGTATTACGGTTGCTCCTTTGCTTGCCCTAAATAATGATGTTGTTATGCACGATGCGGCCGGTAATAATGCCACCCTCACCTTTACGCCCGGCATCACTACCGGTATTTTAGTAGATGGCATGGTGCCAACTATTACTTCGGTGAATGTACCGGCCACCGGTAGTTACAAAACCGATCAGGAATTAACCTTTACAGTTAATTTCTCCGAAGAAGTAACTGTAACGGGTAATCCGGTTTTACCGCTTGTTATTGGTGCTACCAACCGGGAAGCTTCCTATGTAAGCGGATCGGGTACTAAATCGCTTTTGTTTAGTTACAAAATACAGGCTGGCGAAATGGATACGGATGGTATTGTAGTAGGTACCACGCTGGTAGTTACAGATGCCAGTATTAAGGACGTGGTCGGTAATAATGCTTCGTTAAACTTAACCCACGTAG
>Ga0210040_10010933_pt1 | contig 10345 bp, 6 predicted proteins | sample CryGeyCG12114_NA_FD_185462 | JGI IMG/M metagenome (GOLD analysis project Ga0210040, IMG submission 185462) | Groundwater microbial communities from aquifer - Crystal Geyser CG19_WC_8/21/14_NA (SPAdes) (version 2) | ecosystem: Environmental > Aquatic > Deep subsurface > Groundwater | place: USA...
AAAGAAACAAAAACACCTTTATGGGCTATTGTAGGAGCTGCGGATAAAGGATATGTAGGCAAAAACGCCTATATGGTGAACGAGATAAACAAACGGGTACCCAATCTGGCCACACTCACCGTGCGCCCAGGTATTGGCCACGGCGGCTGGACAGAGATTTACAATGGCAAGGTAAAATTGAATGGCAAAAATATGTGGGAGTGGCTGTACCAGTTTAAACGTGCAGCCGATGGTGCCTCAAAGCCACCTGCAGAAGTTGAAGAAACGCCGGTAGTTACAACGCCTACACCTACTACTCCAACGGCACAAACAAAATACATCAGGGTAAACATTTATAAAGGTGTAAACCCGTATACCAGCAGTAATTACAACAACTGGAATATTAGTGCATCAGATGCCGCCAATTTAAAAACAGGCACATTGAAATATGATGATGGATCTTCGTCTGCTGTCACGGCTGTCTTAAGCAGCAGTTATCTAGTGGAAGATAACGGAGCAGATTATGGCGGCGGCATAGCGCCGGCGGGCGTGCTTCGCTACGGAAGCTACGATACTAAAAAACGTACGTTGACGATTACAGGGTTGTCCACTACAAAAAAGTATGCTATTTCGTTGTTTAGTACCCGGCACCGGCATTCAAAAAGCGCAACTGCTTTTACCATTAACGGCACCAAACAATCTGTTGTTACCAATAATAATTTAACCAGGAAAGCCGCTTTTGATGGCATTTCACCCGATGCGCAGGGACGCATCAGTATAACAATTGAAAGCAGCGTATCAAGATTTAACCATCTGAACGGTTTTATTATTTCAGAGCCCGGCACAAAGTAAAAAATAGAAACAGCGTTTCTACCAGTAAGCATTTCACTATAAAAATATACGGCGCATTTTTATAGTGAAATGCTTATAAAAAAATTTGCAGCAGAGGCAGGAAACTGCGCCTTGCTGTTTACGTAAATACGATTACCATCCTACTGCGTTAAACTTTTTCAAAACCCCATATAAGGGTTAGTTGACTTTTCCAATATCATCCCGCCAGGTTGTTAGTGGCCATACGATGCTGTTTTGATTGCTGCTTTACACGGATGTGCAGGCACATTAAAATAGAATAACTGTTGCTTCCTTCAAGCTTATATACAACTATTTGTAAGCTGAGTGTAACGGCCTTTTCCCGATTTTATTACAGAACCCTATAAACGATGATTATGTGTTGCCGAATACTTTTTGCACTTGTTTTTCTCACCCTTTTTTCATCAACCCAAGCCCAACAGTTCCTTACAGATAAGATTGCTGTATCCAATGCGCCGGAGCATCGTAATGCGGTTATCTACCTGCCCGCACAGTATTCAAAAGACAAAGCTTACCCGCTTGTAATTTATACACATGGACTCAGCCAGGCAGGCACAGATGTTGAAAAGCTTTATGAAACAGGCTTACCGAAAGTACTCAAAGCAGGCTATCGTCCTTCATTTGACTTTATTATGATTGCGCCGCAAAGCGCTTCCTACAGCGTTGCACCCGAATGGCTGGAAAGTATTTTAAAAGAGGCACAAAGCCGCTGGAACATTGATACCAATCGCATTTACATGACGGGTATTGATGCAGGTGGCTGGGCTGCTTACGGCTCCCAGTTAAATGTGAATGCCGCTTTTGCAAAAAAAATTGCTGCCATCGTTACCGTAGCCGCTGCAACACAAAATAATAACGAGACAAATTATGACTGGTGGCAAAAAAGCAGCACGCCGCTTTGGAGCATTACCGGTGAAATGGATAAAAAATATGTGAGCCAGAACGCAACGCTTACGACAACTGTAAACAAAGCAGTGCCGGGATTAGCCACCTTAACTATACTACCGGCTACCGGACATGGCGGCTGGAACAATGTTTATAACGGCACCACAAAAATTGAAGGCAAAACAATGTGGGAGTGGCTGTATCAATATGACCGTTCCAAATCTTTTTCAAAAGTCCATGTTGCTGCGTTGGATGCAAGTGTGATAGCCGCGCCAACAGCTACTGCGCTTACATCAACAGCAAGTGCATCCTTTGCGGCCGGTTTAAAGATAGAAGCAGAAAACTTTACCGACCGGAGCGGCGTTTTAATGCAGACAACCCGCGATTTTGCCGGTGGCAACCTTAATTCATATGATGTAAACCTGGGCGACTGGCTCAGTTATGCAATCAATGCACCGGCAGCTGGCCAATACACGCTTTGTTTTCGCGTAGCTTGTGATGAAACCGGTTCTAAATTTCAAATAAAAAACAGCAGCGGCACCGTGCTTACTACGGTAGCTGTTCCCAATACAAATGGCTGGCAAACCTGGCGCGATGTAACGGCCGTGGTTACGCTTGCTGCTGGTTCGCAAGTACTTAAGCTTCAGGCTTCGACAACGACGAGCTGGAGGCTGAACTTTTTTGAATGTGTAAAAACACCGCTGAATGCGTTTGCCAGTTACAACCTGCGGCCAAATTCCGGCTCATCTATCTACTTACCGCTTGGCTTAAATCTCGCACACCTGAAAGGTGGTGATACGCTTAATATTGCCGGTGGCGCCTACAACGTTATTGACCTGGGAACCTTTCATGGCAATGCTACAAACAAGGTGGTCATACGCAATAAAGGAGGACAGGTAACCTGTAAAATCATACGGCTTTCAAACGCACCCGAATATTTTAAGCTGTTGGGAAACGGGCAGCCGGGCGTTACTTACGGATTCAAAATTGATGGCACCAACACCACCGGAAGCTGCTTAACAGCATTTGGTACCGATTTCGAAATCGGTTATATAGAAGGATTTAATTCGAAATCAGGATTTTTAATAAAAAAGAATCCCAATGCTGATGATCCGCTTAGCCAGTTTCCGAATTATGAAATGAACGATGTGTATCTCCATCATAATTACCTGCACGACATAACGGGCGAAGCCATGTACATTGGGCACACCGGTGCCGATGGTGGTCAGGGCGGCAACATGCTGTTGCCGGTGCGCATGCGCAATGTTGAAATTGCCTACAACACGATTGACAATACCGGCTGGGACGGCATTCAGTTAGCCAATGCTACCACCGGCAACAAAATACATCACAATAAAGTAACGGATTTCGGCACTGCAAACAGATATGGCCAGCAAGCCGGCATTCTGTTAGGCGGCAACTCACAGGCGGATATTTATGACAATACTATAAAGAACGGTACCGGCAATGGCATTCAGAACTTTGGTTTCGGGCTGAATAAAATTTATGATAACTACCTTGAATATGTAGGCCGCAACGGCACCGATCGTGGCTATGAAGGCATCTTTTGTAATGATATTATCGTAAAATCGGAAGTGCGGCCCAAACAGCAGATTCAGGCGACGAACAATACAATTAAATATCCGAAACCGTGGGGCGCCATCCGGGTAAGCGGTTACAATAAAAACAGTTTGCCGGCAACGATGCAGTATAATAAAGTGCTGCTGCCCAATGCACCATCCAACTGGCAAAAACTTTATTTTCCAACCTATGCTCCCAACAGTATTATTTCAAATAACACCCTGATCTCGCAGTAAGAACAGGCATGGGCTTTTGAAAAAGTTCAGCGCAGCGCGCCTGCATTCAAGAGCGGGAATGAAAACACACCTTGGCCTTTTGAAAACGTTTTAAAACACATTTTCAAAAGGCCATTATTTATTTGCGCCATATTTCTCTTTCCAAAACCTATTCGCATAGTTTTTAATCTGAATCAAACTTTTTCAAAAGCCCATATTGTTTTCAACGGCGCACGGTTTCTGCTTTTGATAAATCCCGGTCAAATTAAAATGCAGAACGGCAATTGTGTATTTTTGAAATCCTTATGATCACCAACCGTAATATTCTTTGTTTTTCTACTCCGCCCTGGGAAGCCGATTATGCCAGCACAACCGTGCAGTTGATGCGCGAAATGGCCAAACATAATAACGTGCTTTTTGTAAACAATCCGTTTACGTTAAAAGATGTAGTGGATGGTTTAAAAAAAAAGAAACCAGTTCCGGTAAAAAAAGTATTTGGTTTAAAAGAACGGCTAAAGAAAATACCAGTCGGCAACAATCATGATGTATTTGTGCTGACGCCACCGATGGTATGGAGTATTCAATTTCTTTCAAAAGGGCTGGTCTACAATACGATGTTACGCTGGAATGGCTTTTTGGTGCGTCGTACCGTGAAACGCTACCTGAAACAATTAGGCATGCAGCAAGACCTTATTATGCTTGTTGCTTTCAACCCCACCATTGGCCTGGAAGTAGGCCGGCGTTTTAACGAAAACCTGCTCCTGTATCTTTGTTACGATGAAATAACAACCGCCCCGCACCTCAAAAAACATGGGGGCTGGCAGGAACAGGCATTTGCAAAAATGGCAGACGCTACCATTGTTACTTCTCAGGGTTTATATGAACGCAAACACAGCCTTTCGAAAAATTGTTATCTGATAAAAAATGCGGCTGATTTTTCGCTGTTCAATACAGGTTTTAATCCTGAACTGCCACAAAAAAAACAAGTTGGTTTTATTGGCGGCATTGACCGGCGGCTTGATTATCCATTGCTTGAATACCTGATAAGCAACCTGCCGGATGTGGAATTTCATTTTATTGGCCGCATCATGCTGCCCGATGGCGCAGCGTTGCTGCAAAAATATAAAAATGTAATTATTGCCGGGCCTAAAAACGTTACCGAGCTGCCGCAGTATGTTAAGCATTTTTCAGTGGGCATTATTCCTTTCCGCTGCAGCGAGTTCAGCAAAACCGTATATCCGCTTAAGATCAATGAGTACTTGGCTGCAGGCATACCTGTTGTTACAACCAACTTTGGGTACCTTGATGAATTTAAAAACATCGTAAGCATTGCAGAGAATGCAGAAGCGTTTACAGCCTTTGTTATAAACGAGATGCAGCAAGATTCGCTTGAAAAAAAACGAGCCCGGCAAGCAGTAGCCCGGTTAAACTCCTGGGAAAACCGGGCCGAAGAATTTGCACAAGTGATTACCGAACTGGAACAAAAAAAACAACCGTAAAACCGGCTTATTCCCGGGTGTACACTTCAATTGTTCCTTGTGTTTCGCCGCGGCGTGGCGCCATAAACGAATCTTTTTTCTGATAGTTCTGCTGTAGCACATCTCGTACGCGAAACGGGTAAAAATTATTTAGTGACGGGATATATTCAAACAAGATCAAATCATATTCTTTTTTGCGGATGCGGTCTTCAAAAAGCTGTGCTTCCTGGTTAAACATGGCTACGCCTAAATGGTACCAAAGCGGCTGATCCGGCCCGCGCTCCAGTTCGTACGGAAGTTCTACCGCCAGTGTGGTTAGCTCCGACATATTTAACACCCGCAGGCGCTTGCCGCTTTTTACCAGATCAATGCCCATCAGGCGGTTAATACCATCAACCGTTGGCCCCGGCAGGTAAATTTTATGCAGCGATTTTAAACCGGAAAATTTCCATTGCGATAACGGAACGTCTGATGTATCTGTATCGATTTTATACGTTTTCCGGCTTACGATGTTTTCGCCGGTATTTACTTTTGCTGCCGATGCCGGCATGGCCCGCTTTGCAATGCGCTGCAGGTATTGCCAGTACGAACCGCTCCACCAAAGTAAAAGGCCGGCTGTGCACAAAAGCAACGGTTTTAGCCTGTTAAAATCAACTTGCAGGTAACGACTGAGATAGGTAAGAATAAACGCAACTGAAAAGCTGTGAAAATAGATATTGTTATCCGGCGGCGTATAGCTGGTTACCTGCAAAATGCTTGCTTGTGCCAGTATGCCTAAAGTTAACGCTAAGAAAAGAATTGTTTGTTTGTCGCCGAAAAAATGTTTCCAGGTTTTAAAATGCACCAATGCCAGCAACAGCACCAGGAAAACATAAAATTTAATCCACTGCGATCCTAAAAGAAATTCATCTGCAATCTCAAACGGGTCAACACGCGAGGTATGCGGCGGCTGGCCATGATTGAACCAGTAACTAAACCGGTAGCTCATTAATGGGTAAATAAACAAAGCCGCAATTAAAAGAAAGCTGCCGGTAAAATAAAGCAGGGGAAGCCACTTCTTTTCATAAATACAATATACAAGCAGCAACGCAAAACAAAGTAAAAAGGCCATGCCGCCGCCATCTTGCTTTGTAAAAAAAGAAAAGAAAACCGCCAGGGCACTCAGCACCAGCCACAATCCTGAATATTTTGTTTCTGCACGAAAAATGGCCCGCAGCAAAAACGAAAGTGCAACCATTTCATACACGATTACCGTATGATTGTACCAAGGCCAGAAATTAAAAAAGGAATAGGAAAGACAGTACAGTAACACGGACAGCAGGCGAATACCGGGCTTTACGCCAAGGCTTTTTAAAATAGAGCGAAACGCAAGGCCTGAGATAATGTTTATAAAAACCTGCGCTTTTACCAGGGTAATCATCTGTGGGCCAAAAATTTTCATAAATAGCGCCGGCACAGCCCAAAACATATAGCCTAACGGCATTCCAAAATCCCGGTACGGCACCTGCCCCTGGCTTAAGCGGTAGGCACCTTCCCAGGAAAGAAAAATATTAACCCGGTAAGGAAAGGAAACAAAAAGCGGTACACAGGCAAGGCCTGCTATAAAAAAAATCTCGAAGCCCGAAAAAACGTTGCGCCGGTTCAGTGTTCGCTCCATCATAAATAATTGCATGCCTTTGCGCGTGCCAAGATAGGCCGGTATTGTCAAATTTCTAAATTTACCTTTAGCCTGCTGCCGCAGCAAGCACTGTGAACTTTCAAAATGAATCTATACTTTTACACCGGCTCCCCTGCCATTATAAACCATCTGCACCTTGGAATACTTAAAATTACTCCGTCCCAAAGACTGGGCTAAGAACCTTTTCTTACTCATTCCCGTATTTTTTTCAGGCGAACTGTTTAACTGGCAAAAATATCCGCCCCTGTTGGCCGGTATTCTCGCATTTAGCTGCCTGGCCAGCAGCATTTATATCATCAACGATTACCGCGACATTGAAGACGACCGGAAACATCATGAAAAATCAAAACGGCCGCTGGCTTCCGGCGCCGTATCAAAAACGGCCGCAATTATCATTTGTATTTTACTGGTCGTTATTGGCTTTACCATAGCTTATTTTGTACGCGGCAAGTTTCTTTTTGTTCTGGGCATTTATTTTTTGCTCAACCTTGGTTATTCTTTTGGGCTGAAAACCATCCCGATTCTCGATATTTTCATTGTAGCCATCGGGTTTGTGCTTCGGGTAAAAGCCGGCGCCGTCATTATTTTTGTTGGCCTTTCGGAATGGCTCACCATCATGGTGTTTCTGCTGGCACTTTTCATGGCTATTGGCAAGCGCCGCGATGATGTGCTTTTAAAAATAAGTTCCGGTACCGATATGCGCAAATCGATAAAAGGGTATAACCTGGAGCTACTGAATGTACTGACCGCCTTGGTTTGCGCCGTTATTGTTGTGTCGTATTTTATGTATACCATGTCGCCGGAAGTGCTGCGCCGCATGGGCACGTACCGCCTCTATTATACCTGTGTCTTTGTTTTAGCCGGAATAATGCGATATTTGCAAATAATTTTTGTGCAGGCCGAATCAGGTTCCCCAACAAAAATTCTTTATAAAGATCACTTTATACAAGCCTCCATCATCCTTTGGATCGTCAGCTTCTATCTGATCATTTATACAAAAGACATAACTATTTTTAAATGATAAAGAAACGTGTTGCCAACTGGGGCAATTATCCGGTACTGGAAACAGAGGAAAAAACCTTTTCATTCACTGAACAAATCACGGATACACTTTTGCAAAGCGATGGTATTATTGCGCGGGGCAATGGGCGCTGTTATGGCGATGCCTCGCTGGCCAATCATACCATATCTACCCTGAAGTACGATAAAATACTTGCGTTTGATACCGAAAAGGGCATTTTTGAATGCCAGGCCGGCATTACGCTTGATCAGATTCTCGAAGTAATTGTACCCAAAGGCTGGTTTCTTCCGGTAACGCCCGGCACCAAATTCATTACCGTTGGCGGCGCCGTTGCCTCAGATGTACATGGGAAAAACCATCACGTAGATGGTGCGTTTTCAGCGCATGTCTTAGAAATGGATGTTATTACCAGTTCCCGCGAAACCATCACCTGCTCGCCTACCCTGCACAGCGACCTGTTTTGGGCTACCTGCGGCGGCATGGGCTTAACAGGTATTATTACCCGCGTGGTTTTTGATCTTAAAAAGATTGAAACGTCTTACATTAAACAAAAGCAAATAAAGGCGGAAAACCTGGAAGAACTGCTTGAACTTTTTGAAAAGTACAATCACTATACCTATTCCATGGCCTGGATTGATTGTTTGAAAAAAGGCAAAAATTTTGGAAGAAGCATCCTGATTATAGGCGAACATGCAACATTGGAAGACTTGCCGGACAATAAAAAACAAGCACCGTTGAAACTGCCCGGAAAAAGACAGATCACCTTTCCGTTCACCTTGCCTTCGTTCGTACTCAATACATTTACCGTAAAGGCCTTCAACTTTTTTTATTATTCAAAAAACATAAGAAAAGAGATTAACAATATTGTATCGTACGAGCCTTTCTTCTACCCGTTGGATGCTATTTTGCACTGGAACCGGGGTTATGGAAAACGCGGCTTTGTACAATATCAGTTTGTATTACCGCTGGAGCACAAGCAAGGGCTGATCCAGATTTTGAAAAAGATTTCCGATGCAGGCTTGGGTTCGTTTCTGGCTGTATTAAAAGTGTTTGGCAAGCAGGACGACCTGATCTCCTTTCCCATGGAAGGTTATACGCTGGCACTTGATTTTCCGGTACGCGAAGGACTTTTTAAATTTCTGGACGAACTGGATGAGATTGTATTACAATACAATGGCCGCCTTTATCTTTCCAAGGATGCCCGCATGAAGCCGGAAATTTTCTGGCGCTCCTATTCCAATGCCTCCAAATTTGCCAATATCATAAAAAAATATAACCCGCTTTCGAAGGTGTCTTCTATCCAGGCGCGCCGGTTGAACATTACACAATAACACCTATGCCGACTGTTTTAATTCTGGGTGCCACCTCTGATATGGGCTATGCCATTGCTAAAAAATTTGCAGCCGAAGGCTACGATATTCAGCTGGCAGCACGCAAGCCGGAAACCCTGAGGGCTTACCAGTCCGATCTTCAAATACGTTCGGGCAAGCAATGCAGCCTGCACGCGTTTGATGCACTCCATTTTGAATCGCACCTATCCTTTTACAATTCGCTTTTTCCAAAGCCAGACGTAACTATTTGCGTGATCGGCTATATGAATGACAACGAAAAAGTAATTCAAAACTGGACCGAAACTTTAAATACCATCAACACCAATTATACTGGTGCCGTTTCCATACTTAATCTTGTGGCAGCCGATTATGCGCAACGTAAAAGTGGTACCATCGTAGGTATTTCATCCGTAGCGGGCAATCGGGGCCGCCAAAGCAATTATATTTACGGAAGCGCCAAGGCCGGCTTTACCGCTTATCTTTCCGGGCTGCGCAATGCTTTGTTTAGCCGTGGCGTGCATGTAATGACGGTTTTGCCGGGTTTTGTATATACCAAAATGACCGAACACCTGAAGCTGCCAAAGCCATTAACGGCACAACCGGCTGATGTAGCCAACGTAATTTATAATGGGGTTTTGAAAAAGTCGAATATCGTATACGTAAAATGGTTCTGGCGCTGGATTATGTTTATTATTACTTCTATTCCGGAAGCTATTTTCAAGAAACTAAAGCTCTGATGAAAGCAATTGCATTTTTCGATTTCGACGGCACCATTACCACAAAAGACACTTTACTGGAATTTATAAAATACACGCGGGGCAATGCGGCTTTTCTAACCGGCTTTTTATTACATAGTCCGTATCTGGTGGCTTATAAACTAAACGTTATTCCCAACCAGCTGGCAAAAGAAAAAGTATTCCGTTATTTTTTTAAGGATATGCCGCTTGCGGAGTTTCAATCGGTATGCGACGACTTTTCTAAAAAAATGGTTCCAAGCCTCATTCGCCCGAAAGCATTACAAACCTTACAATCGTTGCAGCAATCCGGTACTACGATCGTGATTGTATCGGCTTCTTTTGGCAACTGGATTCAGGAATGGACCGCTACCTATAATTTTCAACTGATTGCAACAAAGCCCCAAATCAGCAATGGCAAATTAACCGGCCGCATTGAAGGAAAGAACTGCCACGGCGAAGAAAAAGTGCGGCGGATAAAAGAACGCTTTACACTGCAGCAATACGATACCATTCATGCGTTTGGCGACACCAGCGGCGATAAGCCTATGCTGGCATTGGCAAACCATGCAC
>Ga0210040_10010934_pt1 | contig 10342 bp, 7 predicted proteins | sample CryGeyCG12114_NA_FD_185462 | JGI IMG/M metagenome (GOLD analysis project Ga0210040, IMG submission 185462) | Groundwater microbial communities from aquifer - Crystal Geyser CG19_WC_8/21/14_NA (SPAdes) (version 2) | ecosystem: Environmental > Aquatic > Deep subsurface > Groundwater | place: USA...
GCCGCCGCTGAGCGTGGAGCTGCGCCGGCTGCTGGAGTGGACGGCCGATTATTACTGCGCGCCGCTGGCCGCCGTGGCGCGGATGGTGCTGGCGAGCGGCGGTGCGCTGCGCGGCCCCTCCACCACCACCGAATACCGGCTGACGGGCGGCCTGCCCGAGCGAATGACTCCGCAGCGCGAGCAGGCGATCGCCGCGCTGGAGGGGGAGCAGGCGACGATCCGCGAGCTGGCCGGAATCGCCGGCGTGAGCGAGGGCGTGCTGCGCGGGCTGGTCGAGCAAGGCGTGCTGGAGCCGGTGGTGGTCGATTGCGACCGCCCCTACCCTGCCGCCGACCCCGGCTTCGCCCAGCCGCTGCTCTCCGCCGACCAGCAGGAGGTCGCCGATCGGCTCGCGGGCGCGGTGCGGGAGGCGGCGAACGGCGCGGGCGGGTTCGCCCCTTTCCTGCTCGACGGCGTCACCGGATCGGGCAAGACGGAGACCTATTTCGAAGCGATGGCCGAAGCACTGCGGGGCGGGCGGCAGGTGCTGGTGCTGCTGCCCGAAATCGCCTTGACCGAGGCGTTCCTGCGCCGGTTCGAGGATCGGTTCGGCACCGCGCCGGTCGTGTGGCACAGTTCGCTCAAGTCGTCCGAGCGGCGGCGGGCTTGGCGGGCGATCGCGAAGGGGGCGCAGGATGGCGGGGCGCAGGTGGTGGTCGGCGCGCGATCGGCGCTGTTCCTGCCCTACCGCCGGCTCGGCCTGATCGTGGTGGACGAGGCGCACGAGGTCAGCTTCAAGCAGGATGACGGGGTGCGCTACAATGCCCGCGACGTCGCCGTGATGCGCGCCCGGTTCGAGCGCATCCCCGTGATCCTCGCCAGCGCCACCCCGGCGCTGGAAAGCCTGCAGATGGCGGAGGCTGGCGTGTACGAGAAGCTGGTGCTGCCCAGCCGCTTCGGCGGCGCGCAATTGCCGAGCATCGACACGGTCAACCTCACCGAGGAGAAGCCTGGCGCCGGCCGCTGGCTGGCCCCCCGGCTGGTGCAGGGAATGGTCGAGCGGCTGGAGCGGGGCGAGCAATCGCTGCTGTTCCTAAACCGCCGTGGCTACGCCCCGCTGACCCTGTGCCGCCACTGCGGGTTCCGCTTCCAGTGCCCCAATTGCAGCGCCTGGCTGGTCGAGCACCGGCTCAGCCGCCGCCTCGCTTGCCACCATTGCGGGCACGAGACCCCCCCGCCCCCCACCTGCCCGGAGTGCGGCGAGGCCGATTGCCTGGTCGCCTGCGGCCCCGGCGTGGAGCGGATCGCGGACGAGGTGGCGGAGATCATGCCGGAGGCGCGGGTGGCGCTGGTGACCTCCGACACGATCAACTCGCCCGACAAGGCGGCGCAGTTCATCGCCGAGGTGGAGGCCGGCGCGATCGACGTGATCGTGGGCACGCAGCTGGTGACGAAAGGCTTCCACTTCCCCGAGTTGACGCTGGTGGGCGTGGTCGATGCCGATCTCGGGCTGGAAGGCGGCGATCTGCGCGCGGCGGAGCGGACCTACCAGCAGGTGGCGCAGGTGGCGGGCCGGGCGGGCCGCGGAGCCAAGCCGGGCGAGGTGCTGATCCAGACGCGCCATCCCGATGCGCCGGTGATCGCCGCTCTGGCCGCGGGCGACCGCGACGCCTTCTACGCCGCCGAGACCGAAGCGCGCCGCCATGCGCAAGCCCCGCCCTTCGGCCGATGGGCGGCGATCATCGTCTCCTCCGAGGATGACGCCGAGGCGCGCGAGGCCGCTCGCCAGCTGGGCGCGACACGGCCGGACCTGCCCGATGTCGAGGTGCTCGGCCCCGCCCCCGCCCCAATGGCACTGCTGCGCGGTCGCTACCGCCACCGCCTGCTGCTCAACGCAAGGCGCAGCGCGGAGCTGCAGCAGGTGATCCGCGAGTGGCTCGGCGCGCTGCGATTCCCGCAAGGCGTGCGGGTGAGCGTGGATATTGACCCTTATAGTTTCGTGTAGCCGAAAGCTGCTAAGCAAGATCGGGAGTCGGGGAATCTTCGATGCGCAAATTGCTGGTCGTTCTGGCGCTGCTCGCCTTGCCATCGGCCGCCCGTGCGGAATGGTACGAGGCTGTCACTGATCATTTCGTGATCTACGCCGAAGGGGAAAGGGGCTGGCTGCGCGAATATGCCGAAAGCCTGGAGCGGTTTGACAGCGGCGCACGGCGGCTGCGCAACCTTCCCCAAGCAGCAGTCCCGGGCGCGAACAAGGTCACTGTCTTCGTGATGGCGCCGAGCAAGTTCTCAAATCTGGCGAACAGCCGGCAGATCGGCGGCTTCTACGTCCCACGCACCAGCGGCTCGCTGATTTTCCTGCCCCGCAACCCTCGGACCCTGACGAACGACCCCACGCTCTTCCACGAATACACGCACCACCTCTACGCAGTCTCTTGGGCCAGCATCGCGCTTCCCGGATGGCTCTCCGAAGGACTGGCCGAACTGCAATCGACGGTGGAGCTGCGCAAGGATGGCTCCATGCTGATCGGGCGCGAGCCAACCCATCGCCTGTGGGAGCTGAGGGACCTGGAGGTGGACGAGATCCGCTACATGCTGACCACCAGCACCGAGCAGACCGGAGAGAGCGTCTATTATTCAGGCGGCTGGCTGCTGACTCACTTCCTGACCTTCGGAACGGCGCGGCAGGACCAGCTTGGCCCATATCTGGTCGCAGTGAACAGCGGGCAGTCGCTGGACCAGGCCGCAACCAGCGCCTTCGGCGACCTCTCCGGACTGGACCGTGACCTCAAGGCCTACCGCCGCGGGACGGGCTTGCGCGCGGCAGTGATCCCGGCAGAGGACCTGGCGGTCGGCAACATCGCGATAAACGAGCTGAGCCAGGGGGAAGCGGCGACGATCCACCTCGCCATGCGCTCCCGGCGCGGTGTCACGGAGGAGGACGCACTGGGGCTCTACAGCGAGGCGACGGTCGCGGCCGCACCCTATCCCGAGGATGCTCCCGCCCAGCGGATGCTGGCCGAAGCGGCATATGACGCCGGCGACTACGCAGCCGCGCAGGCCGCAGCCGAGCGGGCGATCGCCGCCGATCCGGCCATGGCCAGCGCCTATGCCTACAAGGCCATGGCGATGCAGGCAGCGGCGGAGGAGAGCGGCACGCCGGCGAGCGCGATCCGCGAGGTGCTGGAGGCGGGGCTGCAGGCGGACCCTGACAGCGCACAATTGCTCGAACTCTATTACCGCAGCTTCAGGAGCTTCGGCGAGGCGCCGAGCGCGCTGGCCAGGCAGCGGCTGATCCAGGCGTTCCGCATCGCTCCGCAGGCCGATTCGCTGCGCATGATGACGGCTCACCAGCTGCTGCTCGACGGCAAGCCGGCGGACGCGCGCGCCTTGCTCCGCCCGCTCGGCTTCAGCATCCACCGCAGCGAGATGGCCGACATCGCGCGCAACATCATCAGGGAGATCGATGCGGGCGATGTCGCAGCCGCATTGCGCGCGACCGGGACCCATTCCTAGGAGGATGGGGAGGAGGCTGGCAGCGGGCCGGAGGGAGCAGTCTCGTCCTGATCACAGGTCCTCGCGCGGGTCGCCCCAGGCTTCGCGCGCCGTTACCGGTTCCCCTCCCGCTCCCGCCGCAGAAGCTCCTGCTTGATCGTGCTGCCATAGGCGTATCCGCCGAGCGAGCCGTCCGAGCGGACGACGCGGTGGCAGGGGATCAGCACGGCGACGCTGTTGGCGCCATTGGCGCTGCCCGCCGCGCGAGTTGCCTTAGGCGCACCGGCGGCGGCGGCGATCTGCGCGTAGGAGCGCGTCTCGCCCGGCGGGATTTTCCGCAGCTCTGCCCAGACGCGCTGCTGGAACGCGGTGCCGCGCACGTCCAGCGGGATGTCGTGGCGCTCGCCCGGGCGCTCGACCGCTGCGACCACACGCGCCAGCAACGCGGCGAATTCGGCGCCTCCCTCGGCCAGTTCGGCCTGCGGGAAGCGGCCGGCGAGATCCTCCGGCCCCTCGGCGAAGGACAGGCGGCACACGCCTTTGTCGGTCGCCGCGACGAGCATCGGGCCGAGGCTGGTGGAGACCACCGCCCACTCAATCCGCACCCCCGCGCCGCCGCGTGCCCAGGCCGAGGGCGCCATGCCGAGCCGTCCCTCCAGCGCGCGATAGAAGCGGCTGTGGCTCTCGAAGCCTGCCTCGTATACCGCGCCGGTCACGTCGCCGCCTTCCGTCAGCGCCTCTCTTGCGCGCTCTTCCCGCAGGGCGCGGGCATAGGCGGCAGGCGAAAGGCCGGTGGCTCGGGTGAAGACGCGCTGGAAGTGCGTGGGCGAGTAGCCGGCCTGCCCCGCCAGTGCCGCGAGCGGAAGCGGGCCCGGCGCCGCCTTGATCACTTCGATCGCGCCCTGCACCGCCTGCTCGTCCCGCGCGATGTCGTCGGGCGAGCAACGCAGGCAAGGGCGCAATCCCGCCCCTCGCGCCGCCGCGCCATCGGCGAAAAAGCGCACGTTCTGGCGCCGCGGGTGCCGCGCCGCGCAGGAAGGGCGGCAGTAGATGCCGGTCGAGAGCACGCCGGTGACGAAGCGCCCGTCGAAGCCGCGGTCGCGCCGCAGCACCGCAGCCCAGGCTTCCTCGCCGTCGATCGCGCCGACTCGCTCCATCGTCATTGCCTCCATCGCCCGTTCCTTTCGCCCGCCGCCCTAGCAGCCGCAACGCCTTGCCGCCTCCCGCACCTTGCGCTCAAAGCGGATGGCGGCAAGAAGGCGCGGCGATGACGGTCCCACGAATTCCCGCCCCGCTCCTCGCGCAGCTGCTGGCCGCGCTGGCGCTGCTCCTCGCCCCCTTCGCTCTCGGGCCGGCGCTGGCGGACCCGGCGGACATCGACGCGGCGGCGCGCGGCGTGGTCCGCGTGGTGATCATCGAGCGGGATGGCGAAACGGTGATCCCGGTCTCGCACGGCACCGGCTTCGCCGTGGGTTCGGAACGGGTCGTCACCAACGCGCATGTGGTGCTTCAGGCGCTCGACGATCCGGGTCTGTCGGTGGGCATCGTTCCCTCCGATGGAGAGAACGCGGTCTATGCCCGGGTGATTGCGGTCTCGCGGCGCAACGACCTGGCGCTGCTGGCGACGACCGCTCCGATGCAGCTGTCTCCGCTGACCATCTCCGGCAACCCGGCCAATGATGCGGGCGCGGTCACCGCCGTCGGCTATCCGATGAACGTGGACCGTGCGCAGGGCCTGTCGATCGACGACATCTTCCGCGCCCAGCCGCCGGTGAAGAGCACCGGCTTCCTCTCCGGCCGCCGGCCCAGCCGCGACTTCGATTCGCTGCTGCACACCGCGCCAATCGCGCGCGGCAACAGCGGCGGGCCGCTGCTAGACGATTGCGGCCGCGTGGTGGGCGTCAACAGCTTCGGCGCGGAGAGCGGCAGCGCCGAATCGGAGTTCTTCTTCGCCGTCTCCACCCGCGAGCTGCTGCCCTTCCTTCGAGCGAACGAGATCGCCCCGCAGGTCAACGGCGCCCCCTGCCGCAGCCTGGCGGAGCTGGACGCGGCCGAACGCTCGCGGTCGGAGCGGCAGCAGCTGGCGGCGCAGGCGCAGGCGCAGGCGAACGCGCAGGCGCTCTCCCGGCGGCAGGAGACCGAGCGGCGCGCGGTGGAGTTCGAGATCCTCGGCGAGCGGGAGAACGGCATGGCGCTTGCGGGCCTGCTGCTGATCATCGCGCTGGGCGCCGGCGGCTTCGCCTGGCTGCGCTATGAGCGCGAGGAGGACCGCAGCGCGGCCGTCGCCGGCGGGATCGCGGTCGTCGCCGTTCTCGGCGCCGGCGCGGCCTGGCTGCTGCGCCCCGGCTTTGACGACATCGAGGACCGCCTGGCCGAGAACATGCGGCGCGAGATCGAGGTGGGCCGCACGGAAGCCGGCGGCGGCGGTGCGGCGGCGGCGGCGGGCGGATCGCTGGTCTGCGTGCTCGATGCGGAGCGCAGCCGCGTCACCGGCGCGCCGGTGGAGGACGTGCCCCTCGAATGGAGCGACAACGGCTGCGTCAACGGCCGCACCCAATACGCTCCCGCCGACGGCGACTGGGCGCGGATCTTCGTACCGCAGGAGGAGGCAGCGGTGTCCGTCAATCGCTTCGACCCGGCCACGCGAGAATATCGCGTGGAGCGCTATTTGCTCGGCCGCGAGGCGATCGGCCGGGTGCGGCAGGCGCGCGCCGAGTTTGAGGCACCGCAATGCGGAGCCGGTGCCGAGGCCGCGCAAGAGTTCGGCGCCCGCCAGCAGGCAGTGCTCTCGCTGCTGCCCGCCAGCCCCAATGAGCGGCTGGTCTATCGCTGCAGTGAGGCGCCCTAGCGCTCGACCCGGCCCTTCCCGGCTTCGGGTTGCATCGCCGGGCACCCGATGCTAGGCGCCCGCTGCCCAGCCGGGGTGCCTTGCGGCGCCTTTCGGCCGGACAGCTGTCATCTTCCGTTTCTTGCCCGAGAGGACCTTCGCGCGTGGAGCTTTCCGCCGGTATTCAGGCCAGCCTGTCAGGGCGCTACGCTGCTGCCCTGTTCGATCTCGCCAGCGAAGCCGGATCGGTGACCGCGGTCGAGTCCGATCTCGAGCGGCTGGAGGAAGCGCTGCGCGAATCGGCAGAGCTGCGCGCGCTGATCCGCAATCCCGAGATCAGCCGGGACATGCTCGGCCGCGTCATGGCCGGCATCGCCGACCATCTCGCCCTCTCGGGCCTGACCCGCAACTTCCTCGGCGTGCTGGCGCAGAACCGCCGCATTGCCGATCTTCCGGCGATCATCCGCTCCTTCTTCGCCATCGCCGCCGCCCAGCGCGGCGAGGTGACGGCCGAGGTGGTCAGCGCCCACTCTCTTTCCGACGAGCAGGTCGGCCAGCTGGAGCAGAAGCTGCGCGCCCGCGAAGGTCGCACGGTCAAGCTGCGCACCAGCGTCGATCGCGGTCTGCTGGGCGGGATGGTGGTGACCATCGGCTCCCGCCGGATCGACAGCTCGATCCGCACCCGTCTCAACTCCCTTGCCCAGGCCATGAAGGCCTAAGGTTCCCGAAAGGCAAACCATGGAAATCCGCGCCGCAGAAATCTCCCGGGTCATCAAGGACCAGATCGCCAATTTCGGCACCGAGGCGGAAGTCTCGGAAGTCGGCACCGTGCTGTCCGTGGGTGACGGCATCGCGCGCATCCATGGGCTGGACAAGGTGCAGGCCGGCGAGATGGTGGAATTCCCCGGCGGCATCCAGGGCATGGCGCTGAACCTCGAGGCCGATAACGTCGGCGTCGTGATCTTCGGCTCGGACTCCGGGATCAAGGAAGGTGACAGCGTCAAGCGCACCGGCACCATCGTGGACGTGCCGGTCGGCAAGGGCCTGCTGGGCCGCGTGGTCGACGCGCTGGGCAACCCGATCGACGGCAAGGGCCCGATCGTGGCGACCGAGCGCAAGCGCGTGGAAGCCAAGGCGCCCGGCATCATCCCGCGCCAGTCCGTGCACGAGCCAGTGCAGACCGGCCTCAAGGCGATCGATGCTCTCGTGCCGGTCGGCCGCGGCCAGCGCGAGCTGATCATCGGTGACCGCCAGACCGGCAAGAGCGCCGTGGCGATCGACACCTTCATCAACCAGAAGACCGCGCACGCCGAGAACGACGAGAAGCGCAAGCTTTACTGCATCTACGTCGCCGTCGGCCAGAAGCGCTCGACCGTGGCGCAGATCGTGCGCCAGCTGGAAGAAAACGGCGCGATGGAATATTCCATCGTCGTCGCCGCCACCGCGTCGGAGCCCGCTCCGCTGCAGTACCTCGCGCCCTACACCGGCGCCGCGATGGGCGAATTCTTCCGCGACAACGGCATGCATGCGGTGATCGTGTATGACGACCTCTCCAAGCAGGCCGTTGCCTACCGCCAGATGTCGCTGCTGCTGCGCCGCCCGCCGGGCCGCGAGGCCTATCCGGGCGACGTGTTCTACCTGCACTCCCGCCTGCTGGAGCGTGCGGCGAAGATGAACGACGCGCTGGGCGGTGGCTCGCTGACCGCGCTGCCGATCATCGAGACGCAGGCGGGCGACGTGTCCGCCTACATCCCGACCAACGTGATCTCGATCACCGACGGGCAGATCTTCCTCGAGACCGGCCTGTTCTACCAGGGCGTCCGCCCGGCCATCAACGTGGGCCTGTCCGTGTCGCGCGTGGGTGGTGCGGCGCAGACAAAGGCGATGAAGAAGGTCGCCGGCTCGATCAAGCTGGAGCTCGCGCAGTACCGCGAGATGGCCGCCTTCGCGCAGTTCGGCTCGGACCTCGACGCGGCGACGCAGCGCCTGCTCAACCGCGGTGCGCGGCTGACCGAGCTGCTGAAGCAGGCGCAGTTTTCGCCGATGCCGTTCCAGGAGCAGGTCGTTTCGATCTACGCCGGGACCAATGGCTACCTGGACAAGATCCCGGTCGACCGCGTCACCGAATACGAGAGCGCGATGCTCAGCTACATGCGCTCCGAGCATGGTGACGTGCTGGCGGAGATTCGCTCCAGCCAGAAGTTCGAGGGCGAGGTGGCCGACAAGACCAAGGCCGCGCTCGACCAGTTCGCCAAGCAGTTCGCGTAACCTCGCGTCACCCCGGACTCGATCCGGGGTCCCGCTTCCCCGCGGCGGTCTGAACAGCGGGACCTCGGATCAGGTCCGGGGTGACGAATAAGGAAACGAGAGTGGCGTCACTCAAGGAACTCAAGGGCCGGATCAACTCGGTCAAGTCGACCCAGAAGATCACCAAGGCCAAGCAGATGGTGGCCGCGGCCAAGCTTCGGAAGGCGCAGGCCTCTGCCGAGGCGGCGCGCCCCTATGCCCAGCGTCTTGCCGAGGTGATGGCGAGCCTCGCCGGCAAGATCGCCGGCCAGGACAACGCGCCTGCCCTCCTGCGCGGCACCGGGGCCGACCAGCGGCACCTGCTGGTGGTCGCTAATTCGGACAAGGGCCTTGCCGGCGCGTTCAACTCGAACATCGTTCGCACCGCGCTCTCCACCGCGCGCGAGTTGGTGGCGCAGGGCAAGAGCGTCGAGTTCTACCTGATCGGGCGCAAGGGCCGGCCGGTGATCCGCCGCGCCTACCCCACCAACATCACCGCGCAATTCGACACGACCGAGGTGCGTGAGCCGGGCTTTGCGGAGGCGACCAGTATCGCGGACGAGCTCGTCGCGATGTACCAGGCGGGCAAGTTCGATGTCGCCCACCTGTTCTACTCGAAGTTCAAGTCTGCCCTGGTGCAGGAGCCGACGCGCCAGCAGATCATCCCCGTCCCCGCGCCCGCCCAGGCGCCGGTGAGCACCGGTGCGGTGGTCGAGTATGAGCCCGGCGAGGAGGAAATCCTCGAGGAGCTGCTGCCACGCTATCTGAAGACGCAGCTGTTCGGCGCGCTGCTGGAGAATCAAGCATCGGAACAAGGTGCATCGATGACCGCGATGGACAACGCCACGCGGAATGCGGGAGATCTGATCGGCAAGCTGACAATTCAGTACAATCGCAGCCGCCAGGCCGCGATCACGACTGAGTTGATCGAGATCATCGCGGGCGCCGAGGCGCTCTGACAGCTAGAGGACCACTACTCCCGTGAAGACCATCCTTCTCTTCGCCGCCACGGCCGCCGCCCTCACCCTGTCCGGCTGCGGAGAGCCCTCCGCGCAGCCAGCCCCGGTGGAGACCCCGGTCGCGGTCCAACCGGTCACGCCCAGCCTTCCGGCGCCCGATCAGGAGATCTTCTCCAAGGCCTTCACCGCCGCCTGCCCCGATGCCGAGGCGATCGCGATTGCCAGCTGCCGCTCCAAGGGCCTCGGCGAATCCGATTTCCTGTGCGAATACGGCCTCGGCGACGACGAATATCTGCGCCACGAGGCGACGGTCACTCCCGGTGATGGCGAATGGACCATTGCCGATCCCGCCGAAATTTGCGCCCAGGGCGCCTAATCACCAGTCAGGACAGACACCATGGCCACCGCCCCCGCATTCACTCCCAACATCACTGACAAGGGCACGATCGCCCAGGTCATCGGCGCCGTCGTCGACGTGAGCTTCCAGGGGGAGCTGCCGGCGATCCTCACCGCGCTGGAGACCGACAACAACGGCAACACGCTGGTGCTTGAAGTCGCGCAGCACCTTGGCGAGAGCACCGTGCGCTGCATCGCCATGGATGGGACGGACGGCCTCACCCGCGGCCAGAGCGTGACCAACACCGGCGCGCAGATCACCGTGCCCGTCGGTCCGAAGACGCTCGGCCGGATCATGAACGTGGTCGGCGCGCCGATCGACGAGCGTGGGCCCATCGGCGCCGAGATGAGCGCGCCGATCCATGCCGAGGCGCCTCTGTTCGTGGACCAGTCCACCGAG
>Ga0210040_10010935_pt1 | contig 10341 bp, 4 predicted proteins | sample CryGeyCG12114_NA_FD_185462 | JGI IMG/M metagenome (GOLD analysis project Ga0210040, IMG submission 185462) | Groundwater microbial communities from aquifer - Crystal Geyser CG19_WC_8/21/14_NA (SPAdes) (version 2) | ecosystem: Environmental > Aquatic > Deep subsurface > Groundwater | place: USA...
TACATTGCTTCCTGTGTAAAAAATATTAATCTTCCTGTCATATGGAAAAATATGGTCTAATGGGAACATACATGAAAAAAAACTCTCTGTCTGTACAGTATATGAAGCTACAATAAAAATAAATCTGTCATCATAAAGCCATTACTTTTTCTCACGCTTGTTTAATCCTTCTTTTCTGTGCTATACAGAATTTCAAATTGATTATTATCTCTCAATTTTTGTAGAGTTTTGAACTCTTCGGATGCCTGATTTCAACAACAGATTGCTTCACCAATGCGCCATACAACTTATTTTCTATACTTTTGAAACACGCCATTTCAATTACAGACAGTTATTCTCGCAGATGTAAAGCTATACATTTCTGGAAATCAAATATCTGGTCGAAATTGTCTGTAGCTGTAATATAGAGGAACCTGGCTTTTGCGTATAAGAATGAAGACTAACTAACGCAAATAACTTACTTCGATCTCGAACGATGAAATAATGGATGCTATGATCCGTATCTGGATCCCGAGCTTGTAGCGTGAATACAGGTGTATTTGGAGGTGCGTTTAATTGGACGACAGCTTGCATTGGCAATGGTCTATTGATGAAATATGGGGACTCATCATTCACATCCTTCACATAGATGATCACTCGTTGATTGTCCGTATCTGTGAAAACAAAGAGACAAGAGATTAAAAGATTGTCTTTATTTCTCACAAAACAACAATGTACCAAATCGTGTAGTAGTTAGTTAGCCACACAGATTTCAGGTAGTTAGTTAGTAAGGAATAAGAGATATAGCAGTTAATTAGTTATAGAGTTAGAGACATGGACTTACATTTTACTCCTGGGAGAAGAATTAAAGCATGAAGAGAGAAAAAGACAGAAATATAACTATTAGTTTAGTTAAATAGATTTAGAAATAATAGAATAACAGAAGATTAGAGTTCATTAACACTTTGAGCCAACCATTTTTTGCAATACTATTGCTTCCCTTAGTTAGTGTAGCATTAGCAGCAATTTTTTCGTGGTAGAAACTTTTCATGATGCGTTAATTAATAAATCTAAGTACTACATCGCCAAGCTGAATATTTTGCAACGTTGCATCTGTATTGGTAATCTTTTTGCCACTGTTGTAAACACCAATTTCTCAATAAAATCTTGTTTACTTTTGGTAAACAAGATCAAAATGGTTTGTTTGACAAAGTAAATTTAGAATGATAGTATGTAAACTCTTATTTGCATTGGCACGGAACAGTCTGTGAGCAGTGACGGTGTACGCTATAATCTAAGAAATGTATCCCATATAAGTAGTACATAAGAGTTTGGAGGAGAATTTTTTAGACGTCGACGTGAGATTTCCCACAGGGTCTCCATAAGTTGGGCCCATTGTTAAACCACGTGAAAGAGAAAATTATCTTTTCCGTTGCCTCACGCCTTAACTCATTTAGATCTTTATCATATTTCTCAGAGGAAAACCCATTGTCATTATTATGGTCCACATAAATGAAAATTCACCACCTGTGCACGCTAAAGGCATGCAAAAACTTAGGGCAGTCCAATTTTTCATCTTTCCGCTCATGGCACGCTTTGGAACTCTTTTAACAAGTCATCATAAATTTCAAACGTGTGAAAAGTATACCATCCCTCTTGCGCGTTGAGCCTACTTTTTTTTGCAGGCATACTTTTATTTGCATCAGAGTTCGGAATATTTTTTCAACACATTGGTTTTCAACGCTGCTCTTAACATTTCGCAATTTAACTTCCCGAAAGTATCTACATTTTCAGAAGTGTATTCCTTTTCCAGCAATTAATTAACCATTGCGATTAGCTTCAGTGAAAACTATACAACAAATGCAACCTACAACCCGCAGTGAATTTCAGAGCTAACTACAGTTCCCAACTTTTACTTTAGCCATTACTCCAGACATAGCCATTCATAAAACTTCTCATCTCCGTACAGTTCATGTACTAAAAAGAGCGCTTTATGTCCCCAGCACCGTTTAAAAGACATAAAAAGGGCCAACTGTCCACCGCCAGTGACATTTTAATTTGGAAGCCAAGGCACACGCAGTAAAAAGTGTAGTGAACTCCTGTACCAAGGAATTTGTACAGGCAATGTGAATCGAGAGAGAAAGTGAGAAAAATCGAAGAAAGCATGTGCACTCTACCACTCTATGCCTTACACTAGGAAGACAGTAGACTTAGTGATCATATCGATTTTCTCTTGTCTACATGCAACTTTTCTGTCTCCCGTTATCCATTCAATACACTCAGTTTTCAAAAGACCATTCAGAATTAAGAGAACAGACCGCATCTAATCAATTGAATTCTTTTATAGATCTGTCCGGAGAAAACATTGAACATCGTGGAAGTGAGACAACACCAAATTTTAATTTTCATGACTTTGATGGTACAAACTTGTTTACCACGCAACGGTATCCACATCATGCAAATTACCGACAAAATGTGTTTAAATCTAAGCCACAAATCCAAGTATTACGGCAGCAAAGAAACTGTATTAAGGAAATGCGGATGTAACCAATCATCTAAAAATAACTAACTATAAATACTTCGATTTTTGATTTCTCAAGCTTGGTTTAGCATATACTTGTACATTTACAATCTACCTGAGCTTTGATCCAGTCAAAAACGAAATTAGAGGGTAAAATTACATATTTTTCGTGGCATTTAACCGAATGTTGGACTCCATAAATCTATATAGGGTTAAAAATGAGTTGGCTGAACTTCCAGGGAATGTTATGGCGAGATCTCTATCTGTGCATTGCAAGCACGCACATAAACTAAAGTGTAGCATTAGAACGTGCATGTTTTGTATACTGTTTTCCAGGAAAGCTGATGTAGTAAGTAGTATAGTATTAGATGGGGAAGAGTGAGAGTTGGAAAGAGGAGAGTTCACGTGCCCTCAATTTTTACTACCTTACAACTAAGGGGAGGAAATGTCGGTTTCCTTACAAACGTCGGATATTCAAAAATTTACATCAATTCGTAGAGTGATTGAACAGCTGCTTTTGTTCCCTATAATGCAACGAAATTTACATTCATTGAGCAATGAGGTTCTAAAATGCATGATAATTCGAGATTGAAACATCCAGAAAACCCGGGAGCTAAACATTGGTATTTTTAAAAACTTTCTAAAAAAAATTTCATTATAATTTTTCTGATTGAAAAAATAAATCGCAATCATTTTATTCATTCAATTTTTTAAATTGTTCCCAAAACCATACATTTCTAAAAATATTCCCCAATAACGTCAACAAACCTATAGTTAAATGTCGGGTGCTAAATAGACTTTGTTTTCGTTGATGATTTTTATTCATACAATCCAATTAATGGGACTAATAAGGCGCAGACCAGAAAGTTTAAAAAATTACGCACACCCAAAATCCGACCTCTGAGTTTACTCTCGTGATATATGGAAGACCCAAGTGCACTTTATCGGCATGGAAGAAAAAAGGCCACGTTCGTAATTTGTGCACACCAGATCATCCGACAGTGATCTCTTTTCTGTTTTATTTCACAATCTATCTGCCCAACTTAACTAGCTAACTAACTAAAGGGCGTACATATCTATTTCCCCCATTGTTACGTTGTGTCGGCTCCCTGTAGAAAATGACAGCGAAACCACCAAAGAAGACAATGGTCAATAAATAGACATCCTAGACTGTAAGAAACGTGGGCTTTTAGTACGACTTTTATCTGCTCTCCAAAGTCTGGAACGTGCTCATTATTAATTTCTGGAGAGAAAATTTTAGGAGCCGCATGGAACTTGGTGTTGAAAGATTTCATAGCTAGCAGATGTACACAGAGTTAAATTTACCATATTTACAGTACTTACTGTATAAAACTTGTAACAAACTTTTCGTACGTTATACTTACAAACACACACTAATTAAAATGAAAGTTTTACTTGGAAAAAGGAAAACAATATCTTTTCATAGCGTTGACACAAAAATATGGCAAAAATAGACCAAATCTGAATCAATATTTGAGCTTTGTGTGGTATAAATTAAAATTCTAGCCACACAACCCAAGAAAAAGGTCATTTTACAGAATGAATCGACTATTTTTTGTGTCCCCAAACAAACATTATTGGATTCAAACTGCGTCGCAATATGAGATTCTGAAGGAGAACAAGAAACCCATTGAAGGCTTCTATTCATCCGTATGGCACTTTAGCACGCGACTTAATCTAATACAATGGGAGCTTTGTATCCCTATTCCCATTATTGTTTACTGTGTAAAGATCTCATCTCAAAGATTTGAATCTGGATCAAAGGATAACATACAAAGTTCTGTTGACTCAGTTCTGATAGATTTAGACGTTCAATAACAAAATTCTGAATCGATAAAAAAATACAACATAAACTTTTAGTTGACAACGTTGTCAATGCATTTGTACATCATAAATAGTTAGTTTCCTCCCACCAGAACAATTAAGTATCAGTTGTTTTGTCAAAAAAATGTAATCGTATTTTCTCCAATGCAATCAGCAATGTAACCCACATTTGCTATAATAAGTTATTCCCTCTTATGATTATTTCCATTTGCCTACTTACTAACTACTACAGATTTGCATTTGACCCACTCTAAAATAATATTATTTCTCGCATGAAATCCTAATGATATCCAAAGGGTAGTGGTGGCAGAACAATCTAGTACCCAATGCAGATCGGGTCCATAAATTACCATTTCCACTTGCACACATGGTAAATTCATTGCATATGATGAGCATGAAGTAGGATCCTATATGGGGTAGAAATTTATGGGCTATTCGATAATGATAATAATAATGGTTCCCTTCGTTGCCCTATTAGACAAACTGACGAGAATAATTCTTTCTCTACAGACAGGGAGAGTGACAGCCTTTCATTTCGTTCGAGGGAGCGGTCATCCAATTCTCCAGTTTACATTGAAACCCACAGGCTTCAGTAAAAGTGAGCATTACAACAATAAATCCATTCTAGTTTGCTCACTAGCGTTTCCATATGTAACGCACAATGAAACTCGCTTTTGATTTTCTGGAATCGTAAATGTTTTTTTAGTCATGGACGTGGACACTAGTTAGCTGAAAAGTATCAAAGTGTTGTACATTGTGAGTTGTTGAATTATCAATTTTATAATATATGAAATATCTGCAATGCGTTTTTCATTGCTGTCATTTTAACAGACTTACTTAAACCTTCCTTCGCGTTTCATACAAGCCTACTATTTAACCCTATCGCCAATTTCGGCATCTGCTGTTAACTAACATTTAATAAAATGTTCCGGTAAAATATTAAATGTCTTCAAAATGATGCAAAAACTACGCTTTAGAAAACCCATTCTGTGCTAAAAATGCAACATATTGCATTCTAAGCATGAATCTTCCATTTTCCACGCCACGCCAGATAATTGTCACTTTTCACACCAATCAATTTCATATTTCCGTTCCCATACAAAAGAATGATATAAAAGCTTTTACCAACTTTTCCACATCCCTAAAAATGTTGTCTAAGAATTTTCCCCTCTTTTAAGTCTTAAGTAGGTACAAAAAGGATGACAGGATCACTTTTCTCAAAAGTTTCTTACTACCGCTCCATTTAGAAAGTTACTGAGGCGGTAGAAAATGCTGACATTGCGCTATTTGCACGGGACACTGAATGCTTCCAGCAAACTAACTATCCACACGTTAAAAATGCTTCATTTCTTCACGCTATAGTAAGAAACTACATCATCATCATAACATTTGTCTACAGAGGATTATGATGCCCTTGAAAAAGTGATCCGAAATTCTTTGCTTGCAGGAAATCACTTACTGGAATGAACTTGTGTGAAAAATAAGTTGGTGGGTAAGCTTTCAAGAAAACCAATAATAATTAAGTAAGCTCCTAGCTCCCTTTCACAATCCTTGGGTAGATAAAATCATGTGCACATGCACTTTTCTCATTTGTCAAAAAAGATGGAATCATTGGCTCCCCTTTTTCCATCCATCTTCATAATATACACAATAGGAAACTAAAACGAGGAATTTAGACCAAAATTTACCCCAAAAAATCATTCAATTCAACTCCACTCATAGTCTATCTTATCATTCTTTTGTGTTCCACTGAAAATCCATAACTAACTATAACAGACTTCCATTATATACCAAAATTTTTGCTTATTTACGCTATTGCCTAGTAAATCAGTTTCCGCAACAGAACGATAAACTTTGATCTCTGTATTCCCTTTGGGAATCTGAATCTCCGGCAGCTGAGCCTATTTCCATAGATCCAGTTGTCCTAACTGAACTGACTGTGGTTTATATTGCTTGGCTACCTGATTAGTTTTGTTCCTACAACATTAGGATTCCATTCCGGAGAGCAACGGTCCAAGGTATAAAAGCAATTTGTCATTCACACGAGCCTTCACCCTTTCATATAATCTAACTAACTAACTAACTAATCCGTTCATTCACGTACAGCAATCTACACTGTGGTGTGGCTGACTGACTACCAAACTGAAATAATTGACCCTTTCCAGATGCTATAATAACACATGGAATAGTTCGTAAATTTAGGCGGAAACATTTCTAACTAACTATTGATCCATTTTTGTTTAGTTAACTATCCGATTTTTTTAGTTTTCTATAATAATCGTAACTGAGAGTATGGGGAAAGTACGTAATAGTGTACACATATTATTATACAGGTAAAAAAATGCTATTTATGCAAGCGTATGTTTTTGTCCCGTTAAACGTATGTCTTCTTTGAATTTCTCCAAAGTGAATAAAAAACTTCATCACCACATTCATCATTACACGACATATGCACTCCATGTATGCAACATTCATTTGCATCGAATACTATCATTGGGATTTTTTGTGCTCACGATCTGTGAATTCTTTGTGTGAGTGAGCATAGAGTTCCAGGGGATTTTTTATGATCCCCTGATGCGCATTTGGGAAGTCCAAGAATTTTCCAGCAACAATCAATAAGCAGGTGTTTTAACGTACGTCTTGTCTTATGCAGAAAAAAATGTGTTTTTAGTTCCAACTAACTCAACGGACATTTTTAGTTAGCAAGAAGTTTCAACGGCTTCAACATATTTCTTGAAGCAGATGGCTCGTAAAAATTGACTGATGCAACATAATGTTCCACAGAAATTTGATCCAATGTGTAAATTGGAGTTTAAAGTGTGAAATTTATTTAGACAGCCGCACTGCAATTTTTATCATGCTTTCTGGGCAAAAAACGCATGCTAATTTTCCCGTCAACGTTTAGCAACTTTCATTTATTTATTTAGCTATGAAATTTCCATGTTGGGTAGCTAACTGGCTAACTAACTATTGATTTTTTCAACCCAATTTCTCAAATTATATAGAAACATACAATCTATTGTAATGCCCAGACACATTTTGTGTCCCACTTTCCACAATATACAGTCATCAGCAGATAATAATCAAAATGTCATTATCCAGAGATGTTCTCAAACTGTCAATGCTTAATGATATGGCATTATACAATGTAAACTTTTGTTATTCCCAAATTTTCCGTCAACATTACATCAACAATATAAAGCTTTATTTCGCCGTTGCACCCAACTGTGTCTCTTAATGCATGCAAGCCATGTTAACGACTAAAAATTTTAGGGAATTCTTCTCCAGGCTTCACTTGCAGCAGACACATAACGCGGTCATAAAATTTTTCGCTCCTGCTTTCAACTATGTATGTTTATTTTTTTCTACTGTCCCTATTTTCACCCCTTTTGTTTTTATGGAGCCGTGGAAAAAGCTGTATTGAGTGAAGGATCGACATACACATTAAACTCCCCAGTAATAATCACTGCATATACATTTTACCGCTTCTAAACATATCCCTGTTGCAAATCATTTCACATAGGCTTACACCCGAATCAGTTTTTTTAAAGCTTCACATGGAAAACGGAATCCTATATTATCTCTGGGGATAATCCATGTACGCACAAGTAATTTAATAAAGTTAGTTCAACAGTAAGTTTTGGAGCCGCACACAGAACCTACAGTATTTGGTATGCAGAACACAATATTTTGTTGATACGTGAGGTGCCAATGGCCAAGGAAAAAATTGAGAGAGGAATGACATGCATCTTGTTGTGAACATGAGAGGTTTCTTCAGCATGTGCGTGTGTGGTGCTTATGTATATGATGGATGAGATGAAGGATTTTTTTTCTCGGATGAGAAATCCACCGACTATTGTACACCTAATAATAGGGAAGGCAATGTCTGTTGATATAAGGAAATAATGGCTGACTGGAAAATAATGTATAGTTAGCTAGTTAGTTAGTAATGAGCAGCTTAAAAGAGATGGACATTGATGCTTTATCTTCGTGAATTGTGCATACAATAGCATTTGGAAACTAAGGTCGGATTCAGTTTTGAGACCAATTGTCAACAGATTTGACAAAATTTTGAACCAAAAACTAAAGACAAAACAATAGAGACTCTATAGAAAACCAATATCCAATTCGCAATAAAGTTTTTTGAAATTTTCAAGTATTTAAATTGGTCATTAATAAACCTCACCGAAAAAAATTCACATGTAAGTGTCTCTAACATTTCCTATTGCTTTTCTACTCGCTTTAAATTGACTACTGTCAACAAAAACTTGCACAACAACAATATACGTAAAATAAAGGTAAAAATCCGATCTTTTATCACTTCATTTTGTAGCACTGATGAGCTTGAAACGGCCAGTTAGAATGAATCATCAAAAAATGATTTCTTCCTTTTTTTCCCTCGACTGCAGAATCATCATCAATGGCCATTGATACTCGGTCGGTAAAAAAAACTCTTCAACACTTTGAAGATAACATCTCACAAAGGTGAAGGTTTAATTTTTAATGAAATTTACACGAGCTCTAGAAACTAAATACATGATGAAACCTTATATCAAATTGTTAGCTGTTGAAAAATCACACGAGTTCCCTCCGCACTGAAAATTTGTGACTATTTGCCAACACGCTAATCTGCCCCGTCGCATTGACATATTCGTTTTCCGTGCAATTGTAATATATTGAGAAGACAGTTTTGTTGATTTTTCAAAAGAAAGACGCAGTCATTATTCACGCAGGAGGATTACAGCTCTACCATACGCACGAAGGTAAGATTTTCGTGCCACAAAAATAGCTTCCCACTATTTTTACACGCACTGGAAATATATAAGTGACTATATGGTAAAGCCGGAGCAGACGGGAACACATTTTTTCCAGGATCTTCACACAACTTTTCCATGCACCAAACGCATTACAATAATACTCTGTGTCTGCTAAAAGATTCAATCTTGAGACCAAAAGTTTGCTCAACCGTTTTTTAGATGAAATCTTTAAGAAGTTGGAAACTTTTTTACAACTAGTGCTGCTGTATAGATTACTTAAAAAATAGCATTTTTTCAGCCTAGAATTGCATTTATATTCTCACTTTTTTCAACCGATCATGTCTAAGTGTAAAAATAGGAAATTCAAACCAAATCTTTTGCGTAAATTCTTATATTTCTTCATGTTTTCTTTTCAGTAGTTTCAGGATTATTCAATCTACACGCCTAACAACATTTTTTAAACATGTAGCAAATTTTTCGTATGTACCATACCGGAAAACTAAAAGCCAAGTTCCTGTATCTTTACCCTTTCACCCAGTGGGAGCAATGTTGGAAGATTTTATTAATTTGGACAAAGCAGACAACAAAAAAGACAGACTTTTTCGGGTACAATATAACCAACTGAGTTATTCTCATATGATTTGACGGCTGAGGCTACACTTGCCATAGTTTGTGTTGACCCGAGGCAGCAGGTGGCTGCACAATACTAGAGAAACTATTCCCTTCTCAAATTTAAAAAAGATCTGTCTTCTGATGCAATGTTTTGCTTTTGGTACCAGAAGTCAGAATATACACATCATCATTCAAAATCATACCCACATTTAGTAATTCAGCAATATAAAAAAAGAGATTTTTCTAATTCAAATTATAGCACGCTTTTAATACCGATCCGAAGCATGATAATATGCAGAAATTTACTCATTAATCAAATAGCTATGCCATAGACAGCACTTTTGAACTGCTATGGACCTTATGTTTAGATCTGATCTCTGAAACATTTGAATCCAGCTCGGACGGAGCATTCAAGAATTCCGTTAAAAAAGCAAGCTATATGAAAGATCTTATACATAACGTTATTTATTTACTTACTTAAACAACAACCGCCTACTGCCCTATGTAAGTAGTAATGTGTGTACTTTGTGAATGCTGCAAACTAACTTAACATACTACATAATATTTCTTGAGTGAGTATGGAAAATATGAAAAATTTTCTTTTCCACGTCCATCATCATCATTACT
>Ga0210040_10010936_pt1 | contig 10340 bp, 14 predicted proteins | sample CryGeyCG12114_NA_FD_185462 | JGI IMG/M metagenome (GOLD analysis project Ga0210040, IMG submission 185462) | Groundwater microbial communities from aquifer - Crystal Geyser CG19_WC_8/21/14_NA (SPAdes) (version 2) | ecosystem: Environmental > Aquatic > Deep subsurface > Groundwater | place: USA...
GTTCCAAACAGAGTTTACTAACACAAATTTCATCTTGCGTTTTCAGGTGATTTTAGCTTTAACATGTGCAGCATAGGGCGCTCCCGTTGGTAATTACCTGACTTCGCCTTCGGCTTCGTAATAAGCTAATCAAACTGATTAGTTTTTTTAGTATTATCTAAAACCGTACGTGTGATTGAAGCCGTCTTAATAGACTCTTGTGAATGTGATCGCGTTTGAAAAAATTGACTGAAACGGCTTCTACCAGCTTCGGATCCATTATTCTATAAAAAAATACAACTGATAACCAATAGCCGTATACAAGTATAGTAAAGATGTCAGATAAGGATTTATATTATTACTGGAAATATCAAAGGAATATGCTCGGATTTTAAGATATTTTCAATACTATTCAAATCCCCAGAATTGTGGTGTTCTCTATCCATTCTTTGGTGATTTTCTACAGCAGTTTGGCTCGGTTTTCCTGAACGACTGTCATCCATAAATCCGTGCAACTCCACTGTATCATGCTTGGAAGTTGGTCCCCCTATAGTTATCGCACATAATTAAATTTAACGGAAACTACAGTAGTTTTATTGATGAAATCAGTCTTGAAAAAAGTCCAGAACGACTCACCAGAAAACCATTCCGGCTCAGATTCATTTTTGTGGTCTCGTTTGTGTCCTTGTCCACCTGCGGATGGTTTATTAGGATAACCATTCATCCTATGTCTATTATTATCATTCATGCCTTCTCCATTTCTCTTCCTTAAAACATTCCAGTCCAAAGAAGAGTCATGGCCATGGGATCCATACAGCACAGCATTGTCTTCATATTTATGTTCTGTAACATCTCGACTGAAATGGACTCGGTGTGCACGTCGCGCATCGTCATTTCTTTGTGCTTGATTCACTCTAAAAATGCGTAATTTTTCATTTTAATTGTTCCCAGTGACAAAAAATGAATCTAGACTGATGGGATGTTAAAACTACAAAGCAAACAAATTAATGGAGGAAAACATTGTCGTTCCGTTGATCCAAAAAATATTATACTTTTAAAAAGGTACAACAAGATCGTAATCTTTATCACTTAAATTCATCCTCACAACATATTATAAACTATTACATAAGAATTTCCTAGCTCATAGGTTTCTAGTAGTTAGTAGCTTAAGTTACTAACTAACAAGGTTCGTCTCACCTTCCTAGGTTGTTGTAATCCGTATCATAAAATGTTCGCGATCTTTTTGCATTGGAATGCTGCCCGTTTGCAGAGAAAAGTGCCTCCATCCCACATCCAAAGTCTGTTCTCGGCTCAGGGTGAAATTCCACGTCTCTGTCTCTGTTCTGCCAGTTTCTTCTGGGTCTGTAATGGTCCAATTAATATTATTTGTCCACCCCAAATAAATAGTTTTGTGCATATCCTTCTGACAAAAAGGACGTTAATTTTGTTTATTCCTACTACACAAATTTAAGATACACAAGGCAGGAAAAATTTACGTCCTTTCTCTGCATATGGTCTATAAATGTCAGTAACCAACAACATGCAGTATTAGTGCATAATATTTCATACTTTCAGATTGCTTGCATTACTGCACACTGCAATTCTCTGCATAATGTAATTTACTCAACTGTGTCATGTTGCCCCGTACTATAACTCTAGGATTAAAACAAGCAATATTCAATATACTATTATTATGCTATTGGTAATAGAGCTTTTAGTGACTGAACGACATGCGTGGGCAAAAAACTGCTTTCGATTAGCAAGGATTTCATATTTTGAAAACTAATGGTGATTTATTGTCTATTCATTTTCCTTTCTCGTTGAGCATTCTAGCAGTCTCTTTTCACGTAAGTTTCACTTGCACTAGGGTGGTTTAGTTAGCCAGTAGTTTTTGCCATGGCCCAACCCATGACCATACAAAGCTAAGGTAATAGCTGAATTTATCCAGGCCTTGTTTTGCATGCAAATTCACAATGTATGGCTTACGGAATGTACACTGCGTGCTGTTGACCAAACGGAAACTTTCCTAGTCTGGGAACTTCTACCCCGCATTCAGAGTTCAGTAGCGTAACGGGCTTCTTTCGACAACTTGGATGTTGATAGCATCGTATGAGAAATTCCTTGAACAGTGTTATAAAACTTTATAAAAATGCTCTCTATTCACTACTTGAAGGCATACATAGAGTTCACTGAATGATAGTAATGGTTTCTTGCAATGCATACAACCTACCTTTTCATACTTTATCCGTTTACGACGAGCCACTTCATTTGCATTTCTATTCTCGTTATTACGCATATCAGCTTGCTTACTGGATTCGTTAGTTTCGTTGGAAACCTTTGAAGACCCTTGAGTTGCTTCCATTGCAAAGTAATTTAATTCCTAAATGTTTGAAGATGGTAAAATTATAAAAGCTTGTCAGTTGTTTGGGATTACAAATAAAGGTTATGATTTCAAACAAAATTTAATAACTGAAGGAAACTACGCAGACAAAGTAAAACTGTAAGCACTAAAAGTAATGTCACTATTCTTAACAGTTCGAATTATTATTATTGTAGATATTATCATGTTTATGCATTAATTTAATCAGTGTCGTCACCATGACATAAGGTATATAGAAAGCAAGCATAATTTGCATAATACATTACTAATTGCTAAATTATAATGTCAGAATTACCGAATATAATATGAAACTGATTGATTAACTGGAGGATCAATTTCTTAGCGTACAAAAATGAATCAACATACTGCATGCATGAATTCAAAGAGTTTTCTAACTCACATATATGGAATTGAGTTACCAACGTTCCAAATTGTCCTCAGTCCCTTCCAGTTAATTCACTAAACAATGTATTCGTCAACTATTTGTTGATCTGTTAACAATATCGATTCAAAATTTTTAAATTTTAGGTCTAAAATTTTTAGAAATATCACTACAAATCCACTTCGGTCTCTTAAAAGCTTAACCTATCACTACTATCGTAGAGTCCAACACGAACTGTGCTACAAGTTAGTTGTAAACAATCAAGCATGAAGTTGGAGCTATCCATGGATACAGTTTTTGCTGTATGATGGTATTAGTTGCCTAAAAAAAGTCTGTGTCTGTGTTATAAATATGCCCTGGTCACAGCATAATTACAGCAAGTGGTTACAATTCTCACCAAACTTGTTGCATGGAGCGATAAACTCTAAAAGGACATTAATATTGAATTCAGTGCATGCATATAGTCAAATCACAAAACTGTGATCCTACCCCAAATCTTCAAAACCAATGGAAATGGATTCATGAGTAACATTTCAATGCAATGTAAAACAAAGTAAGTTAATTATCTTTTCATATCAATTTACATTTTTTAGGATCTATATAACAAGTTGCTGCGCACTTATTCAGATGAATGAAATGCAATGTTGTTGGAAAATGAAAATTTACTTGTTAGTCGGTTTAATTTTTATTTATAGCTCAGGTCGTTGATATGCATAAGTCATATGCAGACAGTAACTAATCTTGCGCTAAATTCATATTAAAAATGTAATTTTTTGGTGGAAAAATCCTAAAGTTTTAGCCAATCAATAAAAAAAATGGTGGCTAAAAAAGTGCTCATAATATTATATCCACAACAATTTTAAGGCGGCGAAAAAATATGCATCCAATGCATTATAGAACATCATGACATGAGTGAACAAAATAAGGTCAAAGCAAAACAAAAATAGAAAAGTAATTTGGTGTTTTCCTCAATATATACTTTGATATTTTAATATGTAATCATTCTATAAAATGCATACATTGAAGCTAATTACAATTAAGACTCAAGCTATACTAGAAGCACACTCAAAAACTACGAATTAGTTTTGTCGCTGCTTTTTTTACGAAAATTCTCCGCAGTCAATTCCTCAGCCAACGTAAATAATTAGGCACCTTTCTCTTAAAATAAGTTTGCTCCGTTTTTCATTGTCCTTTTAATCCTGAAAAATGAGCACGCTTACTCGTTGATTAAAGCCACAATTATGCAGTTATAAACAATTTCCAGCTAACTACATTCATCTCTCCATTTCCTTTTGCATTGTGTTCAGTGCAATATGGACATATCGCATGGTAATGATACAGATGGCAAAAATGCTACAGAGAGCCAACTCGAACATATGTACATAAGACGTAGTTGGAAGACCGCACGGTCCCACAAAAATGCTCAAAAACGTCACTGATAAGGATTTTAGTTGGACACAGAACTTTGTGTTGATGAAAGCTAGCAGCTCTGGTTTGCATGCACCCATAGGATTATCATGCCATAGTTTTTTAGTGCAGTTCACAACATACCTATTGGGTATAACGTACTTACTAACTATAGGTTTACAGCTAGGTAGTGCACATGAACATAATAAGGTAGCTGTGGTGTATACAACAACGCAGAAATGCCTTTTCGAAAGAGCAGGAGTGGAGTTAGAAGTGAAAGTATAGAAGAAGATTTTACACAGAAACGTAAAAATCTTTTTGGTATTTCAGTGACTGCCGGATCGTTGGAGATTTTTATCATACATTGTGAAAACTTTTAAAATTAGTGATCGTTTTATTGAGTGTGTGGAGTGAAAACTGTATTCTACCTGAATGCACAGTGCCATATAATTTTAAGGAAACATTATTATTATCAAGTTGTGAGAGCGAATTCGCGAATTGTCATACTTAATTGTTGAGTTACCAACTGACTGCTAGTTAGTTTGACTCTCGTTAAAATCTCGTTCATGTAGGTTTTGTCCTACGGAATTTTCGTAGTTTTATAATTTTTATATGTGGTTGATGTGTGAGTAAAATTTTATTTGACTTTTGGCAACTTTGCGTTGCCACCGCAACTGGTGAAATCCCTTGATCTTGGTTGAGTAGTTGGCTTGTGAAGGCGCATTCGTTTCAAAACGTCAACTGATGGAGAACGGTGGATAGCGGTAGCAGCATAAACTATCTACTTATGTGTATATAATTAATACAACCAAGTTGAATACAAACAAAGTTAGCAAGTTAAAACTTTATTTGAGATTGTCAACTAGTCTTGGAGTTTTTTGAATAGTTATTGTGGAAAGTAAACACATTTGACTACCAAGTAATCTTACAAAGTGTCTAAACAAGTCTCATTGGTTACCGAGGTGGGTCAATTAAAAGAATTACAAAGCTGTTTTCTGTAGTTTTAGTTTTCTTCGCAGTAGTTTGTTTTGACCATTCGCTCGTAAAATAAAGTTCTTTGTGTTCAGACCGCAGATGGATAAAAATATTCAAGAACATAGCACAGCTATTGAAGAGGAGAATGGATTCAATAATTCGCATTCGAAGTCTTCTTTCGGTCGTTCAAAATCTCGAATAGTTTATGAAAGGGTAAGGTGATTGCAAACATGATGTATGCTGAGATGCTGATGCTGACTTCTATTTGCCTGTTTTATGCCTTTTATATTCTTGGATCTTGGTTTCATTTTCTATAGGGATTCTTGATTAAATGTTTGGAGAATCCTGCTTGTCGCGTGAAGCCGGGAGTTTTTAATCATTCTTCAGAGTGTGTATTGGAAACCCCTAGACTGGGAAAGAATCCTTTTGCAGTTACCAGTCAAGCATCGTAATTAATTACTCGTTTGCTATTTAAACACTTCAGTCTCATATTTTCTTTTGGGTTATTCTAATTTTATTCTAAATTTCAGACGGCCTAGAAGAAGAGAAGACAGTGGCAAAAAAGATAATGAATTGCCAGACAATATAAGTCTTCGACCGCATAGCGGAAATTTTGCTGGGGGTTGCGCTCCAAGCATGCCTTCGAACATACCTGTAAATAATTATGCTACTAGATTTCAGCATTTCCATGACGGTGGTGAAAGTAAGAATGCTGCCCATGAAAGGTAAAGTTTAGCTCTGTTATTACAAGATTACAACTTAGAACTTCTATATTTGCTCTAAGATTGAAGTATTTTAAGTAATAATTTGATTATACTAGAATAAACAACTTTCGCTACCAAAGTAATGGAAGAGGAGATCGACCTGAAGAGCCTAGTCCTGGTAGAGGATACCCACGAGATCGTTACCAGCAGTCACAACGGAGCAACAAAGAATGGGAACGTAATAGTAGTAGTGCTGGTAGAGGTGGGCACGGGCGACCTGGTGGCCAGGGTCAATGGAACAGGGACTATCACGAGCAAAGTGGAAGTGGGGATTGGTATCGAATGAAAAATGGAAACTCCAACTCCGGTGGTGGAGGTGGATACCGAGATCATAGAGAGTCGACGGGATATTCGCGTAAATACAGTCGCGATAGAGAAGATTTCGACGCTGAGCCAGAATGGTTCTCAGGTGAGATAAGATACTGATTTTACCATTAGTGTTCGATAAAATAAGTTTTGTTCTTGGAGCTTTTTTAAGTATCTCTTTTCTCCTTTGAATATAACAAATTATCAAGTATCTCTACAATGTAATTTAAGGCGGACCAACATCTCAACATGAAACCATTGAGTTACGCGGTTTTCAAGACGATGATCGTGTAGAGGTGAGCAGAAAGGAACGTTGTACAGAACCTGTCAAGTCGGTTGAGACTATTGATTCTGAAAATGAGGAGTCGTTAGAGAAGACTGACCAGTCCGACATGGCAGCTAAAAATGATGTTGAAATGGATATAGAGAAAATACTTAAGATGGATCACATTCCTGGAATATTACCGGTTTGTAAAATTAGTAAAATACTCCTTAACTAGTGCATGGTGAAACGTGCAGAGACTTTGAGACGGTAACTTCTGTAATAGCAGGAGTTGAATGAAATGGACAACTCATATGGTGGAAGTCGTTTTAGCCAATTTTTTAAAAGGAATTCCATTGCCGAATCCGCACCCGCAAAGGAACCCGAAAAGTCTGATAATGCTGCGAGCAAGGAAGTAGAAAAAGTGCAGGATCCACCGAAGCCCCAACTAAATGCTGGATCCGTGGATGGTAAGACACGTTTAGTTTGGTAATCCGTTTTTCTTATCTTTGGAGGATATTAAATTTTATTAATTTTATAGGAACTGCATTATTCTCCACGGATTCAAATGGGAAAACAAAGTTGATTCAAGATATGGAGGCTACTTTGCGAAGCATCTTATTAGTACCTTCAGGAAAATCAGAAGGGGATAATAATGGAGCTGCAAAAGGAGGCTTAGCAGCTGTTTTCCAAAACGCATCTCATACTGTCAAATCTCCAACAGCCGCTAATGTAGCAGAAGAAAAACAACCTGAAGGATCTGATATGAATGCACTGAAACGACTGGTATTCGTCTATTTCCTGTTTATTTTGTGTTGGCGGATTAAATATGAGCATTTAATAACTAATGTAATCTCCATTTATCCAGCTTGAACAAGCCGTCATTGGAAAAAAAGGAGAGAAACATGAAAACAGTAATCCTGGAGGCGATCTTGCATCCCTATTTGCACCCAAACTACCGAATTTGCCACAAAGTCTTCCTCAGACTCCTCAAACACTCAATATTGGTTCCCAATCTGTTTCAAGTCGTAGTACTCTAGCTCAAAAGATGATTCCAAGTGTACAGGCTGGTGTGAATCAAATGATGCGTCAAAATGCACCAACTAATATGAATGTTATGAGAAGTCCCAGCCAGCCGAAGCCACAGCAGGCTTTTTCGACACCTAAGCCAACCGCAGCAAGTTCACCTGTCATAGATGCACGCTCTCGGCACGCCTTAATAACATGGGAGTCTCAAATGATTCAACAGTACCCATATGTTGTGACCGTTTCGCAAATTATTTCGAATTTACCTGTTGAAATACAGAATTTATTTTTTGCCACCGAACTGACTAATGAGTGGATGTCCCACCCTGATGCTAAGAAAATGATTACTGGTACAGCTGATTTTGATTTTGCTGTTATATTCGTCTTTAGAATTACTTAATGTTCCTGTATTTTACTTTCAGTGATTCACAGCGGGCTCGTGGCATTGGACGAAGTTGTTCAACACATTGCTACTTCCTCGAAATCACTGCAACAAATACTGTGCGCTGTGCTCAAGCTCTGCTTTGTTGGAGCGGTCTCTGTCCCCCGGGCACTACGTCATAATCCGCAACTTCGACTGTTAATCACTCCACCGCATCTATTGTGTACAATGCCACCTCAGAACTGTACGTACCGAAGGGTTATTTTTGCATACTTTACTGCCAAAAATAAATATTTAAATAGCTAATTGAAATTGGATCATTTTAGCATCCCAACCGTCAACACCGAATGCAAATTCCACCCGAACATCGATGAATGCGGGGTTCGCACCCAAACGAGAAGATTCTCCAAAAGACTTTATTAAACGAAGTGGTACGCCTGTAACAGCCAATTTAGCGTTTACTCCTACCTCTGTAATTCGTAAAATGAAGGCCGATGGTTCGTCTACACCTTCATCCTCTCATGTTGGTGCAATGAGTATGCCTAGTGGGCCTGCGTATGTTAATTCATCTCCTTCAACTGCTGCCCCTGTCCCGTCTTCTCCAGGGTATGGCATCGGCTCTCCAATGATGACTGGATTTCCTTCTGGTCCTGGTCTTCCTCACCAGTCAATTTTTAATTCTGGTGTCCCGAATCAGTCTGGCAACGTAACTACGGCTCCCATGCAAGGTAATTCATGGGTTTCCTCATGATTTATTTTACCTGTATTTATTATATTTGCAACAGAATATTTGCTTATTATATGGTACTTTATATGCATAGGTCCACCAACTATGGGACCTGTTTTCACCCATCCCATGATGGGTCCATCACAAATGCCTATTCAAATTCCACAGGATGGGATCTCTCGTCCGTATATGGGCGTAATCGCCCCGCGACCTCAGTTCCCACACTGTAAGCAATTCCATTTAGTTAGCACGAGCTCGTGTACGTACTCAACAGAGGAGTTTCAATGTACTCAAGAAACTGTTGTTTCATATTTAGTTGACCGGATGGAATCTCACCCCCGATAATTTTGTCCGATTCGCAATAGAGCGGTCGAAGCCAATGTTATCTCCTCTTTATCATTCAGTTTTCTTACTTCGAAACGCAGTATTTATTGCTGCAGCAATGCTCAATAAATCATGATTATATCAAGCAATTACAAAATTATAAAACATCGCTCAGACGTGTTTCATTGAGGGACTTGCAATTTTTTAGCAACGTCTTCATAAATTGCTGCTAGATGGCGATTCACTTTCCCATTTTTTATTTTTGTGAGAACGTACTCAATATCTGCTTTCTCCAATGCATTCCCTTGCTCCTCGTGACATCTGTAAATTTAAGCATTGCGTTTTTTTACAATTTTCCATTTCAATTTCCTCATTTATCATGCATACCTGCCGAATATAGAGTAAAAAATAATAGATCTGGATTATTAGGCACTAATCTTGTAAATGAACCTTTTACGCACCTTTCTTTGTTTTTGTACGGATCATTAAAACATGCGTGACAGTTCTCACTTTGCTCTAGTGAGTAAGGAGTGAAAAGTCGTTCACATAAAGCAGCAATACCACGAAAAAGATCTTCATCCACCGGGCAATTAGGGTTAACTATACCCAAATACTTTTCTACAAGAACTTTCATTTGGTCATCTGTGAAAGTCTGTCCCACTACTTCTGCTATTGCACGCTGAATCACCTACATAGTGTATTTAGTTATTAAGGAATCTGTAGTTATGTATACTTGATATAGGCATGAATTCGAATATTTTCTAATCAGAACAAACATTTTTCATGAAAAAATTGTATTGTGACTTCAAAGTCTATCCTGTTTTTTTGCCACAGATGGTGGGGCAATCTAACAATGCCCCGTTTTCAGTTGTTCACTGCTATAGATAGGTTATGATATTTTAAAGTATAAAAAAATCCAAAAAATCTTCATTATGAATCCAAAATTATCAACTACCCGACGCGTTTTATGCAAATATACCATTTTCAGTAAATATCGATTTTGAAAATTCCTTGTGGGAAATAACATGGGAAAAATCTCGAAATCAAGATACGCTTTCATGTTGCGGTCCTATCCCTCCAATGTTGAAAGTTTTGATGCTGTGGGAGTAGCTATGAATATGGGGAGCCAATATTTTGGATTCTTAATAGCAGTGATGTAAGTTTGGTCTCAGCTCCGCTCCGCTCCGCTCCGCTCCAGAGCTTACATAAATTTTGGAGCTCCGCTCCAGTTCGCACAAAAATTTTGGAGCTCCGCTCCGCTCCGCTCCAGTTCGCACAAAAAATTTGGAGCTCCGCTCCGCTCCGCTCCGCTCCGCTCCAGTTCTCAAAAAAAATTTGGAGCTCCGCTCCGCTCCGCTCCAGTCGGCACAAAAAATTTGGAGCTCCGCTCCGCTCCGCTCCAGTCGGCACAAAATTTTTGGAGCTC
>Ga0210040_10010937_pt1 | contig 10340 bp, 12 predicted proteins | sample CryGeyCG12114_NA_FD_185462 | JGI IMG/M metagenome (GOLD analysis project Ga0210040, IMG submission 185462) | Groundwater microbial communities from aquifer - Crystal Geyser CG19_WC_8/21/14_NA (SPAdes) (version 2) | ecosystem: Environmental > Aquatic > Deep subsurface > Groundwater | place: USA...
TCGCCGTACTCCCCCTGCACAATGTTCAGCTCCGCCACATTAACAATGGGATGATAAACCTCCATATAGTTCGGCACGCCCTCAAACTCCGGCACTTTGGCACCCGCACAGGCACCGAGGCAAAGCACCAGCAGCAGGTAAAGGGCGTAGCTGAGAAGGGCAGGAACAGCGTAGGCTTCGCTGGTGGATGTGTAGGCGCGCATATAAATCAGATAGGTTGATGAATGTACAAGTATAACACTATACTTTTATAATCGCACCCCACAATAAAACAGTTCCCGTGCATGATGGCATATAGGCACTGATGCAGAAGAAACCGTTCAAGATTCCCCTTCGCTACGTATTGCCGGCAAAAAAGCCTTTAGAGGCAACAAAACACCTGCAAAAGCCTCAACTTTGCGGCCGCCTTTGTAGTACACGAAGCAATACGGCCGCCGCACCGGCTCTATACTTCATGTTGACTCCTTATGCATACCATTGAACCCTTCTATAACTGGCTGGATAACTATTCGGCTTCCGAGGACCCGCGCTCGCCGCTCTATGGTGCCGAGAACAGCCTCACGCACTACACCAATGCCATTTACGGATACTACATTCACCCGCAGTGGGACGACATTGAGTCAGAGACGCTTTTTCTGAAGATCCTTTTCACGGACTATGACCTGGGCTTCACCATCATTGAGTTTATCGGGGAGTGGAACGATGCGCTGCACAACGACATTATGCAGCTGAAGCGCAACATCATCGACCCGATGGTGCACGAAGGCATCCACCGGTATATCATCATCGGCGAGAACGTGTTTAACTTCCACGGCTCCGACGACTCTTACTACGAGGAGTGGTTCGAGGATATTGAGGACGGCTGGATAGCCGCCCTGGGTTTTCAGGAGTTTGTGATAAGCGAGATGAAGAACTACAACCTGGATTACTACATCAACTACGGCGGCAGCCTGGACAATATCCCGTGGCGCACCTTCATGCCCAAGCGCCTGTTTGCCCTTGTAAACAGCATGATACAAAAGCGGCTGGGGCCTTAGGCGCCAGCTATATAAATTAGCAATATACAAAAAGAGGGCCCGTTGCTGCAGGCCCTCTTTTTGTATATGTTTCTATCTACCTGTTCTGGTCAACTTCATCTTCTACCTCGTCTGCAACATCATCTGCTGCATCCTCCACTTCCTCTGCGCCGTCCTCTACAGCGTTTTCTGTAGATGCGCAGGAGGCAAATGTTAACAGCCCGGTGGCCATCAGCATATACATGGTCTTTTTCATACGTTTGGTTGTTTTGTGTGGAACATAAAGCCGCGGCTGCTTTTTGCACTGCCCTGCTTTTGAGCCTTATACGTGCAAAGCAAATGAAAGCCGGAAACAGCACTCAATAAATCGGGTTAAACAGAAGCGGCTGCCTGTTGAGGGGCAGCCGCTTCTGTTTAACGATATGTTCTTAGTTGTGCTCTACTTCGTCTTCTACTTCATCGCCGGCTTCCTCTAAGTCGTCACCAGCCTCATCAGCGGCATCCTCTATATCCTCTCCTACTTCTTCGGTGCGCTCCTCTGTTCTGTTCTCTGTGCCTGAGTCGCAGGAAGTGGCGCCAATGGTTAATAAACCGGCTGCCATCATCATATAAATTGGCTTTTTCATAATCGTCTATTTAAGCTTAGTTGGTTGGTGATCCTATATAAAAGTGTTGATTGCTTACATATCCTGGATAACGGCGCTTGTGTCTGTATCCTCATCCAGATCTTCTAACTCGTCTGCCCTTTCCTCAGCACGGTCTTCCATTTCCTCTACCCGGTCGTCCTGCTCCTCCGCTCTTTCATTGGCCGGACCATTGCAGGAGGCCAGGCTTAAGGCACCCATCAGCACAACTATATATCCTGTTCTCTTCATGGCATACATGCTTTGGTAGTACATATTTCACGATTCCGCCTCGCCAGGAGGCTGCACCTGCCACACCTGTTACGGTAGCAGCATGCCGAAGAATACGGTTGCCTTTTAATATAGTTCATAAAAAATATATAAAAAGCAGAAAGGCACCCGTTGGAGGTGCCTTTCTGTTGTTCCTGGTGTTGCGCCAGGTGGTCCTTCAGTTGCTGATTAAAGCGATGAAGCAGAATCGATAGGAGTTGCAGCCGAATCAACTGGTGCAACCTCTGTCTCAGTTACTTCCTCTTCTACAACCGGAGCTTCTTCTACTGTAGTTTCAGTAGTTTCTACCTCAGAAGCAGTTTCGTTTGCATTGCTGCAAGATGCGAAAGCGAACAGACCAGCAACGAAAAGTAAACCAAATACTTTTTTCATGATATTTCCTATGTTTAGAATGGAGGCGCAAATATACCGCTATATATGAATCTCCAATCTTTTTGAAGCTTATTTTTTCCTGAACACCAGGTTGATTGGCACGCCCTCAAAGCCGAAGTGCTCCCGCAGCCTGTTTTCGAGGTAGCGGCTGTACGACTCCCCTATATACTGCGGCAGGTTACAGAAGAACGCAAACGTCGGGTTGTGTGTCGGCAACTGCGTGATGTACTTGATCTTGATGAGTTTGCCTTTGGTGGCCGGTGGCGGGTAGCGCTCGATGTCGGGCAAGAGGAGGTCGTTAAGCTTGGACGTGGATATTTTCCGCGTCTTGTTCTCATACACATCCATCGCCTTCTCCACTGCCTTCAGGATACGCTGTTTGGTCACCACCGACGTGAAGATGACAGGCACGTACTTGATCGGGGCAATGCGGTCCAGTATTTCCTCCTCAAACTTTTTGGTCGAGTTCGTGTCCTTCTCAACCAGGTCCCACTTGTTCACCAGTATCACAATGCCTTTGCGGTTCTTCTCGGCCAGCGTGATAATGTTCACGTCCTGCGATTCGATACCGCGCGTGGCATCCAGCATCACAATGCACACATCGGCATCCTCGAGGGCACGCACAGAGCGCATCACCGAGTAGAACTCAATGTCTTCGCTTACCTTGCTCTTGCGGCGCAAACCGGCAGTGTCCACAATAATGAACTCTTTCCCAAAGGCATTGTAGCGCGAGTGGATTGCGTCGCGGGTGGTGCCGGCACGGTCTGTCACAATGTTTCGCTCCTCCCCCAGCAGCAGGTTCACAAACGACGATTTGCCCACGTTCGGGCGGCCCAACACGGCCAGTTTCGGAATACCCGCATCCGGGTCTTCCACGCCTTCGTCCTCAAAATGCCTCACCACCTCGTCCAGCAGTTCGCCGGTGCCGGAGCCGTTCTGCGACGAAACAGGGAATATCTCCTCGCCAATGCCCAGCGAATAAAACTCAACCATCTGGTTAGCGCGGGCGGTCGTGTCGGCTTTGTTGGCCACTATATAAACAGGCTTGTCGGAGCGGCGCAGCACGTTAGCAAATTCTTCGTCCAGGCTGGTCAGGCCGGCGTCCACATCCACCATAAACAGGATAACGGTGGCCTCTTTGATAGCAATCTCGACCTGCTTGTTTATCTCCTCCTCAAAAATATCGTCGGAGCCATGCACATAGCCTCCGGTGTCGATTACGGTAAAGTACTTGCCTGTCCACTGGCCGTGGCCGTAGCTTCTGTCGCGGGTAACGCCGCTCTCATTGTCCATGATGGCCTTGCGGTGGCCAATCAGGCGGTTAAAAAGGGTAGACTTGCCCACGTTGGGGCGGCCTACAATAGCAATGATGTTTGCTGACATCGTAATAAAATAAAATAGTTAAAGTGCCCCCGGGGCACCTTGCCCCGAAGCTTTAATACATGCGCCTACTTACTCGCTGTAACCGAAGCGCCGGAGCAGCTTTTGGTCGGTTCGCCAGTTTTCGTTCACGCGCACATACAAATCAAGAAAAATCTTCTTCTGGAAAAACTCCTCCATATCCAGGCGAGCCTGCGTGCCCACTTTCTTCAGTGCCTCCCCCTTGTTGCCGATCACAATGCCTTTCTGGCTGCGGCGCTCCACGCTGATCTCGGCCCGGATACGGATAATGTCCTCTTCCTCTTTAAACTCCTCTACCACCACTTCGCAGCTGTAGGGAATTTCCTTTTTGTAGTTGAGGAAGATCTTCTCCCGGATCATCTCCGACACGAAGAAACGCTCGGGCTTGTCGGTCAGTTCGTCTTTCGGGAAGTAGGGCGGGTGCTCGGGCAGGTAATGCAGCAGGCGGGCGAACAAATGCTCCAGCCCGAAACCGTGCAGCGCCGAAATCGGCAGTATCTCCGTTGGCTGCATTTTCTCCTCCCAGTACGCCACTTTCGCATGCAGTTCCGCCTCTGTGGTCTGGTCTATCTTGTTGACGAGCAGCAGAATGGGCACCTCCGCGTGCTGCAGCCGCTTGATCACATCGTCCTCGTCGTGGGTCTCATATATGTCCGTCACGAACAGGATCACGTCGGCGTCCTCGAGGGAGGTGCGCACAAAACTCATCATGGACTCGTGCAGCGCATACTGTGGCTTGATAATGCCGGGCGTGTCGGAGTACACGATCTGAAAGCCGTCCCCGTTCAGGATGCCCATGATGCGGTGCCGCGTGGTTTGTGCCTTCGACGTGATAATGGAAAGCTTTTCGCCCACCAGCGCGTTCATCAGCGTGGACTTACCGACGTTCGGCTTGCCAACGATACTTACAAAACCGGCTTTATGTGCTACTTCGGACATAGACTTTGAATTTGAGGTTGCAAAAGTACTTCTTTTTTACGAGAAGGCGGCGGAATGTGTAAATTATTGTGAATGAGGAGGTGAGGGAGACCTCACGGTGTTTTCCCTGACCTCGCGGCGTGCGCAGCTCCCGCGAGTGTTTGTTGGACAGAAATCAGACGCTAGCGGGAGCTGCGCACGCCGCGAGGTCTCAGTAACTTTGAACAATTTGCCATACTTGACGCTTTACTCACTGTTTATCCTCTATGAGCAATCGATTTTTCAAATCAAAAAGAAAGTTTAATACTTTGTACCTTTGCAACCGATAAGCATTTATACTTTTCATGAGTAAGAAAGCAACTGGTAAAATTGGCGTGCTGCTGGTGAACCTCGGCACACCGGACACTCCGAACACACCCGACGTTAGAAAATACCTGCGCGAGTTCCTGCTGGACAAACGCGTGATTGATATACCTGCCCCGGCGCGCTATGCCCTCATCAACGGCATTATTGCCCCATTCAGAGCTCCGAAATCTGCCAAAATCTACAAGCAGCTGTGGACCGACCGCGGCTCGCCGCTGCTGTACCACGGCCTCGACCTGCAGAAGAAACTACAGGAGGCTCTCGGCGACCGCTACCATGTAGCTTTTGGCATGCGCTACCAAAGTCCGAGCATCAAAAATGCGCTGGAGGAGCTGCGCGAGCAGAGCGTGGACCGCATCATTGTCCTGCCGCTGTTCCCGCAGTATGCCTCGGCCTCCACCGGCTCGGTGCAGGACAAGGTGATGGAGATTGTGAAAGACTGGTGGGTCATCCCGAACATCAGCTTTATCTCCAGCTTCTGCGACGACCCAGGTTTCATCAACACTTTTGCGGAGCTGGGCAAACGCCATATGGCCCAGGATGATTACGATTTTGTGGTGTTCAGCTACCACGGCGTGCCGGAGCGCCACGTGCTGAAAGGCAGCGACAAAGGCTACTGCCAGTTGGGCGCCTGCTGCAACACGTATAACAAACGCAACAAGTACTGCTACCGCGCCTCCTGCTACGCCACTTCCAGGCTGCTGGCCGCCGAGCTTGGCCTGCGCGAGGATCAGTACATCGTTTCGTTCCAGTCGCGGCTGGGCCGGGACCCTTGGCTGAAGCCATACACCGACGTGATTCTTCAGGATTTACCGGCCAAAGGTATTAAGAAAGTGCTCGCTTACAGCCCTGCCTTTGTCGCGGATTGCCTGGAGACAACCATCGAGGTTGGCGAGGAATTCAAGCATATGTTCCTGGAAGCCGGCGGCGAAAAGTGGCAGCTCGTGGAAAGCCTGAACTCCGAGCCGATGTGGGTGGAAGCAGTAAAAAAGATGATCCTGCAGCAGTAATCCGCATGTACAAGAAGCTTATATACATGGAAATGCCGCTGCTACTTATGCATCAGCGGCATTTCCATGTATATAAGCTTCAGCGGTTCACAAGCTATGTTCGCGACTCCTATGTTGCCAGTTTAGCGAAGTGCAACTGGCATTCTGCAACAGCAGAAAAACATTTTTTCTGGCCTGTGCTTGCGAAAGGTCTGTTAATTGAATTGCAGGCCTTGCTTTTGCAAAGCACAGAAGTTGAAAACTTCTACATCTACCGTCACAAGTTATGCTTCGCTAAACTTGCGGGATTTAATTTTTTGAGGAGCCGTATATAAAGGCCCTGTGAAACCGGCTTTCAAACGATCAACAAGTATCAGGAAACAATCAGCTATATCCTTTTAAAATCGACCTGACTTTCTGGCCGGCATCAGCCTGGCTTGTAATTCTGCGGAGCAGTTGCGCGGCATCCTCTTCTACAATCAGGCTATCGCGGTAAGCCGGTTTGATGAAGCCTTCGGTTACACCGTGGTCGATCATCGCCATAAAGTTAGAAAAGTAGCCCTGCACATTGTAGAAAGCCACCGGCTTCTGGATAATGCCCAACTGGTTCCACGTGATGATCTCGTTCACTTCGTCCAGCGTACCGAAGCCGCCGGGCATGGCCACAAAGGCATCTGACCGTGCCGCCATCAGGGCTTTGCGCTCGTGCATCGTCTGGACTACGTGCAGCTCCGTGAGCCCGGCATGCGCCACTTCCCGATCCACCAGGCTCTGCGGAATCACGCCGACAGCCGTGCCGCCGCCTGCCAGCACCGCATCGGCCATGGTGCCCATCAACCCTACTTTGCCGCCTCCGAACACCAGCGCCAGGTTTTGCACCGCCATCAGGTTTCCGAGCGCTGCGGCTGCGTTTCTATAAACATCCCCTTGCCCGGGATTGGCTCCGCAAAACACACCGATACTTTTCATATATAAACTTCTTTGGGTTGATATAAAAGGATAGGCTTCAGCACACCTGCTGAAGCCTTGGCACTGGATGCGGCCACAAATCAGGCCGGCACCTTTCTATACACTTTGGCTAGCGTCTCGGCCGCGTAATCAATTTCTTCCGGTGTGTTGTATTTGCTGAACGAGAAGCGCACAGACCCGCGTTCCGGATCACAGCCGAGCGCACGCAGCACATGCGAACCTGTGTTGGCCCCACTGCTGCAGGCGCTGCCGCCCGACACTGACACTTTGTTTATATCCAGACTAAACAGCAGCATCTCGTTGAGGTCAGAAGCCGGTAAGCTCACGTTCAGCACAGTATATAAGCTCTTGTCCCCGTACTCCGACAGCCCGTTGAAGCTCACGTCCTCCATCTGCTCCCGCAGCCTATAGATCATCCTGTCCTTGAGACCTTGTATAAGGCGCGCGTGCTCCTCCATATCGCGGTAGGCAATTTCCATGGCCTTGGCCAGGCCGATAATGCCGTACACGTTTTCGGTGCCGCCCCGCATGTTCCGCTCCTGCGCGCCGCCCTGGATGAGCGGCTGAATCCTGACACCGGCATCCGCATATAAAAAGCCCACGCCTTTCGGCCCGTGAAACTTGTGTGCCGACCCTACGATAAAGTTTGCACCCAGAGTCTGCAGGTTATGCTTGTAGTGGCACATTGTCTGCACCGTGTCTGAGTGAAAGATGGCTTTATATACCTTGCAGATGCGGCCGATCTCCTCCACGTCGTTCAGGTTGCCGATCTCGTTGTTGGCATGCATCACCGACACCAGCGTCTGCGGCTGGCCTGCCAGCAGCTCCCCGAGGTGCGCCAGGTCCAGGTTGCCGCGCTCGTCGTGGCGGAGGTAGCTTACCTGCACGCCCTCCTTCTCCAGCAGCTCCATGGTGTGCAGCACCGCGTGGTGCTCCAGTTTAGAGGTAATGGCGTGTTTGATGCCGAGCGTGCGGCAGGTACTGATCAGGGCAGTATTGTCTGCCTCCGTTCCGCCTGAGGTGAAGAAAATCTCCGCCGGGGAAGTGTTCAGCAGCGTAGCCACCGTTCGTCGTGCTTTCTCGATCGCCGACCTTACCTCCCGCCCGTGCGAATGAATGGAAGAAGGGTTGCCGTAGTGCTCCAGCATAAAAGGCGCCATGGCATCAAACACCTCTTTGTCAAGCGGAGTGGTGGCTGCATTATCTAAGTAAACACGCATATATAAAAGAATTATGTTCTGACTCTGTTCTTAAAGAACTGTGTAAGTATAAAAAAAAGTTGCGCCAGGGGCAGGAATCACCTGTCTCCGCTGGCGCAACAGCTATGGTAAGGGTACTACTGCAGGGCAACAACACATATGCCTTATGCTTTTCCGGAGATGATTTCTTTGATATCGGTGATGATCTTGTTAGCCAGGTGCTCTGCCGTCGCGTTGCTGTCTGACTCGGCATAAATGCGGATGATCGGCTCTGTGTTGGACTTGCGCAAGTGCACCCACTCCTTATCGAACTCGATCTTCACCCCATCGATGGTGTTGATGGGCTGCTTGGCATAGCGCTCCTGCATCTGCACCAGCACCTTATCCACGTCCACGTCCGGCGTAAGCTCAATCTTGTTCTTCGAGATATAATAGTTCGGGTACGATGCGCGCAGGCGCGTCATGCTGCTATCGGATTTGGCTAGGTGTGACAGGAACAGCGCGATGCCCACCAAGGCGTCGCGGCCATAATGCAGCTCCGGGTATATAATACCGCCATTGCCTTCGCCGCCGATGATGGCGTTCTGCTCCTTCATCATATTCACGACATTCACCTCTCCCACCGCTGCGGCATAATACGCTCCGCCGGCTTTCTCCGTCACGTCGCGCAGCGCCCTTGTGGAGGACAGGTTTGATACCGTGTTGCCTTTCTGGTGCTTCAGCACGTAGTCTGCCACGGCCACCAGCGTGTATTCCTCACCAAACATGCTGCCGTCTTCGTTCACTAGCGCCAGGCGGTCCACATCGGGGTCCACCACAATGCCCAGGTCAAACTTGCCTTTCTCAATCAGCTTCGAGATTTCGCGCAGGTTCTCTGGCAGCGGCTCCGGGTTATGGGCAAAATTGCCGTCCGGTTCGCAGTAAAGTTTCTCAATTTTCTTTACCCCCAGCGCCTCCAGCAGCATGGGCACTGCAAAGCCGCCACTCGAATTCACGGCGTCCACGGCTATGCTGAACTTTCTTGCTTTGATGGCTTCCGCATCAACCAGCGGCAGTTCCAGAATAGCCTTGATATGGTTTTTAAGAGCCGTCTCGTTTTGCCTGTACTTGCCCAGGTTAGTTACCTGCGCAAAATCAAAACGCTCTTTCTCCGCAATCTCCAGCACTAACTTGCCTTCCGCGTCAGAGATAAACTCGCCCTTGCTGTTCAGCAGTTTCAGCGCGTTCCATTGCTTCGGGTTATGGCTGGCAGTAAGGATAATGCCGCCGCCGGCTTTCTTCTCTGGCACCACCATTTCGACGGTAGGCGTGGTGGAGAGGCCCACATCAATCACATCGATGCCAAGCCCCTGCAGCGTGGCGCAAACCAGTTTGTTCACCATCTCGCCGGAAAGCCGGGCGTCGCGGCCCACAATTACCTTGTTGATGCCAGTCGTTTGCTGTACCCACGTACCAAACGCAGCAGCGAATTTCACGACGTCCACCGGGGTAAGTCCTTCGCCCGCCCGCCCGCCGATCGTGCCGCGTATTCCTGAAATTGATTTTATTAAAGCCACTTCCTATATTTTTTGCTCAGGCAAAAGTAGCAATTTCATTATACTTTCAGAACTTTTAACGCCTTATTACTAACCAGGCAGGGCACCTGTTCGCCGTCCGTAACATAAAATGCATTTCTCCGATGGGGGAATATACTTCAGCAGCAGCAGTTACCGTTTAAGTAACAGCTATACAAACTTATATACAGCTGAAAGCTTCAGCGGAGAGGCATATATCACGTGAGGATCCGCAACAGCCTTTAACCTGCTGGCTCCTCCGCCTTTACCTGCTCATGCACTTTTAGCCTGTTTACTTCCAGCTCATTTATATGCAGCTTGTCGATGTGGCCCGACTGCAGCGCCATGCTTTTAATGGCCAGCCGGCCGATAGCGAGCGCACCAACAGCCATGGCGCCAACGCTCACCACTGCCAGCGCTGTGGCTAGGCGGGCATAAGCAATCTGCGACTGAACAGAAGGAATCGCGGCCTTCAGCTTCTTTTTTTTCTTCTTTTTCATGGCTTTTCAGGGGAAACAGTTGAATTTGTAACAACAGAAACACAGCATATCTGTAGCTATATGCTATCGCTATGCTGTACGAAAAAACGCAGGGGCACGCCGCATATGCCTCTCTGCCGCCTTCAATAAAGGAAAAATGACATGCC
>Ga0210040_10010938_pt1 | contig 10339 bp, 3 predicted proteins | sample CryGeyCG12114_NA_FD_185462 | JGI IMG/M metagenome (GOLD analysis project Ga0210040, IMG submission 185462) | Groundwater microbial communities from aquifer - Crystal Geyser CG19_WC_8/21/14_NA (SPAdes) (version 2) | ecosystem: Environmental > Aquatic > Deep subsurface > Groundwater | place: USA...
TTATACTCTTATTATATAAGTAAATAGCTTATTAGGCCTATTATCTTTATTATTAATAAACTAATTATTAATACTCTAATTATAAGTAGCCTACTACTATTTCTAGCTATACTAGGTATTAATACTACTTAATTTATTTAGGTCTAATAGTTAGTTCTTCTTTACTATACTCTTATATTATCTAATAAATATAGTATCCTTAAGTTTAAGTTACTAGCTGCCTTTAAGAACTCTAGTAATAGTATATATAGTAAATACTTACTTAACGTACTATATACTATAATTCTTAATAACTTATTTATACATTTACTACTTAAGGATACCTAGATCTAGATACTTATAGCTACTAACTTTAAGATTATATTATCTAAACTCTTTAATATATTTATCTACTATAATAATAGTTATACTATATATATAAAAGTAATAATATATACGTTTAATATTAAGGATAAAGCTAAGTTTATATAGCTTTTAAGTAGACTTACTTATTTACTCCTACTTAGTATAAATAATATATTCTTCTTAGCTATTATATATAGCTAGAGATCTAAGCGCTACTAGAGATAATAGGTAGAGTTACTAGAGTTAGTAACTATAATATAATTATACTATATATAAAGTTTAAGTAACTAAATTAAGTAAAAGTACTTTTCTATCTTCTAATTATTAATATAATAAGCTATATCTAGCAGCTAGGCGAAAACCTTAATTATACTATAAATATTAATATATCTTTAGTTTAACCTACTCTATAATATAGCTCTAATACTACTAATACTACTATTAGCTTATAGCTCTACTATAGGCAGCTATCTAACTATAGAGTATCTATATTATAAAAATAAAGAGTTATAAATATATACTCTATCTATATAATAGATCTATTAAGCCTAGCTTTAGAGCTACTGCCTATTAAAGGCTATCTTTTATCTTTACTATCTTATACGCCTTATAAATTTACTTTTAATATAGAATAATATACTATACTCTTTCTCTACTACTTTTATATTACTAGTACTTATTATACTACTTTACTAGTCTTACTACTTATATTTAAACGCCTACTACTAGTTATATTACTACGCTTAACTAAGCTAATATCTAGTATACGCTACTCTACTCCTCTAATACCTATACTTAGAGTTATTAAGAAGTTAGTATCTATAGATATCTTACTATATATACCTAGCGTACCTTCCTACTTAGTTAAGTAAGTAGTATTATTAAATATATAAGAGAGTTAGGATACTATTATAGATATAAAGAAGATATCTAGCGTACTAACTCTTATAGTTTAAGACTAAGGCGTATTATCTACTATATATTAATATACGCTTTCTTATATATAGCCTAGCTTAATAGCTATACCTTTATATTAATTCTTCTATATAGCTATACTTAGCGCTTATCTTAATACTTATATAAGTATTATATAGTATAACTATCTTAGAGATAATATTAGAGTCTAAGTAGCTTATTATAGTAATACTAAAGTCTATATACGCCTATTATATAGCTATAGTACTATTATAAGAGTACTAGAACTCTTACTAACTATATATACGCTACGTACCTTTATAAAAGTATTCTATAGTATCTCTAGAACTAGTATAGTTATTATAACTCTAAGCCTATAAGCCTATTATTATTTTAAGTTATATACTATTTCTTATACTATATATATAGTAACTAATATTATAAGCGCTAGTCGCCTATAGCTATTAACCTTAATATCTATAACTTTACTATTAATATTATTTAGCGTAGACCCTTTAGGCGCTATACGTAGCTTTAATAGATAGAGAACTCTCTACTTACTAGTTATATCTTTAACTATATCTTAGAAGTATTAAATAATAGCTACTACTTTATCTAGATACTATTTATCTTAGTAAGCTAGTAGATATAGTAGTATATTATTAACTATATTTATACTAAAATTATCCTTATTTAATACCCTCTCTATAACCTAAGTAAGGCGCTATTAATATATATCTACTAAGAATAATACTAGTAATAAAGGTATAATAAGCCTATTAAAAGATATATTATACTACTTAGCTAGTTTTAAGATTATAAACTTCTAGTATTTTAACTATATCCGCCTAAGCGCTATATATACCTTTATTCTAGTATTTAGTAGGCTATTAATTATACTAGCCTATTTAATAATATAGTTAAAGACTAGACGTAAGTTATAGCTAGTATAGTACTATACTTATAGTAGATATACTCTAATTATATTACTCTCTACTTTATTATCTTAGAAATAATTAAGTACTTAACTTTAATAGTAATACGTATTAATAAGCTATAGCTACGCTTTATTAACTTTAGACTATACCTTTATCTACTATAGCGTAAATATTTTTTAATATAATAGTATAGTCTTTATCTCTCTTTAAGTTATAATTTTATTATATATAGATAATCTAGTACTATTTTCTTAGCTATTTCTAGTTTTAGCGTCTTCTATACCTATTCTAATATTAGAGCCCTACGCTATAGTAGTATTAATATCTACTTCTAACGCCCTTAATATACTTTCTTTATTATCTACCTTAATAGCTTTACTTAGTTATATATATATAGTATATTACTATTTCTACTTTAGTTATATCTAATTAGTAGTAGTCTTCTTTACTAATATAATACTTATAAGTCTAAGATAATTAAAGTAGTACTAAAGTATAAAGAAAATAGTAATTATATACTATCTTAGCTAATAAGCTCTACGCCTAAAGCGCTATATTAAGTTACTAATATCTATTATAACTAAAAAACTATACTAGTATACCTAGTGTATATTAGATAAATCTATCTCTATCTCTAAAGCTATAGTATAAATAATAACTCTAATCTTTATATTATTACTTTAAAAGCTATTATATATTAGCTTCTAATCTATTTTTAAGATATAGCTAGTATAAGCGTAGACTATTAACTAAGATTAATACGCTATATACCTTCTCTTTTTCTCTAGCCTAGCTTATAATATCTCTACTAGTTAAGTAATCTCTATATAGCTATTAATAAATATAACTATTTTCTTAATAGTACTAAGCGTTTATATAATTATCTAAGTAAGTCTATATTTTCTCTTTTAATGCTTACGCTGTAATACTACTATACTAGTATCTAATTATATCTTATTACTATTAGTAGTATCTATTTAGCTTATTTCTATCTTATTATCTTTTATTTTTTACTATCTAGTATCTATATACTCTAGTACTTATTAATATAAGAGTATATACTTATACTTAATTAGAAGTATTACTATAGCTATTTCTAGTTAGTCTATAGACGTCTAAATAACTTATAACTACTATAAGTTCTTACTATCTTTATATAACTTCTATTAAAATCTACTATTTTTAATTATATACTCTTTAGTCTTATAGTCTAAAGTTACTATATAGCTAAAGAAAATAGTAGATACTAATATAACGTTACGTAATACTATTAACTTTAGGTAGTTACTATAAGATATATACTACTACTATATAATATAGTACTTATTAATAGTAACTAGCTAGATATGCTTAGTAAATATATAATTATAAAATATAGAATAGAACTATAGTAATATAGCCTACTCTAGTCTAAGTAAGATATATATATATATACTATTCTTAATATACTTAAATATATAAAGATTAGTGTTCTTTATCTCTACTATAATTAAGTATACCTTTACTTTATTATACTAATTTATTATATTATACTATTCTTTACTAAGTTTAGATAGTAGTACTAACTATAGTATAATCTTACTTATTAGTACTAAGAAAGTATATAATATAATACTCTTCTTAAACTCTATCCTTACTATTAGTATAGTATTACCTTATCTATATACTAACTACTATACTATAGCTACTTATATATAATAAAGCTCTTACTTATCTAAGATATATTATAGAGTAGCTCTAATTATACGCTCTTATTTATATACGTACTCTAGCTTACTATATATCTTTATAAGATCTTATATCTACTAAATATATAGTTCTTATATCTAGTTAATCTACTTATAGTTAACTATCTACTAATATCTACTATCTCTATAATTTTAGTTTTACTATCCTAGCTATATATACTCTATACTCTCTTTCTCCCCTCTTTTATATATCTATTAAGTCTACTCTTAGTTACTTTTTTCTTTAAATATACTTTTTTCTAAGCTACTTTCTCTTATACTATCTTATAGCGTTATACTAGTAAGTATTAGATATAATATAAGTTAGACGTATTTTATTAGTTATATATTATACTTTACTATAAGTTTTACTATTATTACTCTATTATTAGTTATTAGATTACTATAGTATAGCTATATAGCTAGCGTATAATAGTTACTTATAAATAATATACTAATTTTAACTATAATTTTAAGGCTATTAGAGATAACTATAGTATATAATATATACACTATTATTCTTATAATATTTATTTATATATCTAATTAACGTTACTTTATTATAGCTAATACTATTCTAACTATATCTTTATTTTTATTATTTTATATATATAGCGCGTAATAGTTATACTCTAAAATAATCTTTAAAGTCTTTTAGATAGTAAATAAGAAAAGAGTAGACCTATAAGGGCGTAAAACGCGCTATCTCTAGTTAGTAATAGTAGCTTATACTAGTGTTTTCTTAGTTACCGTCTGAGCCCGTGCTGAGATAATCAGCCACATCATCGTTGGGTATGCGAGAACATTTATCGAAAGCATCATGCATCTTAGGCAGTGATTCGCTTTGTCATTTCTCCTCCAAATCACTTCTTTCCGGAAAAGAAGGCATCTAACTTCCCCTCGACGTCTCTAACACCAGCACCACTAATCAAGCTACCCCTTATCCACTTCGGCAGCTTATCCTGGATGCGCTTCGTTCCGTATCGCCTGTCCAGCATCAAAATAGCAGCATAGTCACCCTTGTGTCTGATTGCACGCCCGACACACTGATTCACTGCCCGCATGCATGCATTCTCAAAGAAGTCTCGCGCCGCTGCCTTTCCATCGCCTCCACGTTTCGTCTCCTTCGTAGAGATGTACTGCATCTTCGCTTTCCACTCCGCCGAGTTTGGATTCGGAAATGGTAGACCGACCACCACGACACCACGGCCAAGTGCGTCGCTGAAGTTGATACCTTCGGAAAGTGTGCCCCCAATAACGGCAAAGAGGAGAGCGCCGCGGCCGTTCCCAGATGCAATGGCGGCACTGTACGCAGTGAGAACTGAGTCTGCAGCGGCTTCCTTGTTCGATGTATTGGATGAGTGTTGCTGGCTGCGCTGCTCAAGGAAGACTGGTTTAGTCTGAGTGAAGCGGTCCCAGAACGTGGCCCTCGAGGCCGATACAGGGAGACGCTTCCAGGCTGCGATACAGGTGTCGAGGTATGAGTAGCTTGGAAAGAAGACTACTACGCCGTCTGGAATATGCTGTGCCATGGTGAGAATTGCATTCCCGAGATCGGCCATCGTCTTGTCTTTGTTGCGATTTTGGAACGTAAAGTCGAATTCGGCGCCAGAAGATGCCTTGACTACAGGAACGGCGAGAAGGTTGGAGGGTGGAATGACATGACCACAAGAGAGCGTCATGATCTTCTCAGGACGCAAGTACGACAACAAATGCTGCTCGTAGTCGCTCATCGGTGACATCGTGCCGCCCGCCAATACGACTGCCCTCGCTTCTTCGACAATGTCCTTGAAGTGAAAGGTCGGGTCGAGGAGCATGTAGCGCAGCGAGATGCTGGAGCCATCTTCTTTCGCATAGAAGAAGCGACCTTCAGCAGAGGGGTTCATGAGCGAGAGGAGGAAGGTTTGGACGTGCATCAGAACAGGCACGTTCTGTCGCGGGCTCTTCTCGGCCGTCTTCTTGACACCGTTCTTTGCAATGCCGTTCGCCATCGTGTCAGAGTACGCGGTGTAGCCATCGACCTTGCGCGCAAGTCTGCTCTCTTGCAGGTATGCGTTAAGCTTGAAGATATTGACCTGATCGACGCCCTTTCCGGACATGATAGACAGCATGTCCACTAGGCCATCCGTTGCTTTCGCATCCTTATTGAGAATATCCAAGTACGCAATAATCGAGTCTAGTATGCGCACAGTCTGCGCCACGTAAACTCGGTTTTTGCCCTTCAGCTTGTTGCGAAATTTCTGAAGGTAGACGGTAAGCTGTGTGCGCGCTTGCTGCACTTGTTCGAGCGTTACAGACACAGAGTATATGCCAGCTATGGCATCCATCAAGTTGTGTGCCTCGTCAATGATGACTACATGATTCTTTAGCGAAAGACCGAGAGCTTCGCGCGCAGTCTTCTGGAGAAGCAACGGGTACGGGAGCGTGACGATCTAAGGAAGTGAGTGAAAGCTTACGATATGAGAAAAGTCAGTCAAATTACCTCGCTATGCTGGATGGTCGGTCTAGAAGCATAGTAAGGACATATTCCCATCTTCTTCCCCAACAAGCCTAGATCCTCGATGTCTCTGATCTTTGCCAGTGCATGATCACGGAAGTCATTGAGCAGGGTCTCGTTCTCCTTGGTTGGCATATGCGGGCATCGGCTCTCTACACTACTGGCCTGCTGCAGCTCAACACAGCGCTCGTTGATCGCGGTAGCGTTCCCTAGACGGTTAACCTTGCTGTTGATGCACAGGTTCTTCCGGGAACCGAGGGTCAGATGCTTCACATCTTCGCTGAGAGTATCAATGCTATTAGTGTCCAGATCATCTGAGATGATTGCGGGCGGCAACCTGACGCGACGAAGTTCGCTCGTAAATTGCGTCAATTGAGAGTGCGTTCGAGAGCAGAAGAAAATCTTGGTCTCGTCCGGCATATCTCCCTCGTCAGCTCTGGAACCTTCAGAGTACCCAAGCTTCTCCATCAGAGCTTGAGTCTCCGAAGAAAGCCCTGACTCGCTGAAAGCGGCAAATCCAGCGGTTTTCCGAGACTCATCGTCGCTTTCATAGTCGTCGAGAGCAAATTGGGCTTCGTCATCGTCTCCGTTCTGACTACCTACCGCCACTTTCTGTCTCTTGTACCGAGGCTCTCCGTCCTCGAAACGCTCTTTCGCTCGCTTCTCTTTCGCCTTGATCTTGGCAAGGCGCTCGTTGAGCTCCTGTCTGCGATGGAGTGCTTCTTCTTTTCTCTGCTTCTGTGCATGCTCGAGCACCCACGCAGGCTCATCGTCGGCACCATCGTTCACTGCGAATCCTTCCTCAAACGTGCGACGCTTGTGATCGCGTAGCCAGGTGAGCGATCCACATATGAGACTCAGTGATTTGCCGGTTCCCGTCGGCGACTCGAATATGCCGACTTTTCCGCTCTCCAAACAATCGTAGACCGCGTTCATGAACTCCGTCTGGATACCATATGGCTGATACGGGTGGTGAAAGTCCCGCTGTTGGTTGAGGTCGTCCATGGTGCAGAGGATCTCGCCGCTAGAGAGTGCTTGGATTTTGGAAGGCGTGAGGGTCTAAAACACGCTAGCACGTGATGCGCTAACCGTACCGGGCCAATGCAGTTTCCTTCCGCCGCTTTTTCGCCACTGCTAAAAACTACCGCCGACGCGTTTCAAAGACAAGATCGCCAACGAGAACGAGAATCTAAGGCGACTGTGGTCATCTGGCAGATGTGCAGTGACATAACTGCATCATCTCTTCATGGTACTTGGATAAAGCCTTGTCGACTTACCCAATGATTGTGGAATATGTCGCCGGAAGGTAAGACTTCTTTGCGAAGCCTGCTGTACCGTCGGCTCAGGCAACCGTTGTGTGGCATGTGTGATAGCAGCTGGAGATGACGTGCTTCCGAACACTCGATCAACACTTGTGTTTCTGTACGGCCGTCGCACACTCATCAACAGCCTGCGACCTGCGACATTCTTGATCAGAATCACGTCTTGGTGCTGACAATTGCAGGGGTTGTACATCGCCAACTTTCCACCATGATGGCCGACAGCGACACACGCTGTTGCAAAGGCAAGCCCAACATAACACTGACCTTACCGTACCAAGATGTGTACTGAAGGACAGGAGCCATTGCTTTTCGTGCGATACCTCGCCAGCACAAAGCACTAAGACGTACACGTCGAGCGGTGAATCTGGCACCACATACGCTGAAGGATGACACGCTCGAGTCGAAGACGGCGTCTATCAGAAACATCGGCTATTGGAATAACCATAAGCTGGCACAGCGCGTGATTCCTGGTCATTTCACGCGTCATTGGCAGTCGCATAATTGCAACTCCAGCCATGGATTATCGGGGTAAGGATATGCGTCTATTAGCGGGAAGGAGGATAACATATTGACTGTTTAACGGAGCCCAGATATAAAAGCACGACGAAAACGGGCTGAAGAACACCTCCTTGAAGGTCTTTTGTTGCAGACAATGGGATTCGACGAAAATAGACGACAACTGCCGATCAGTGATATAACACCAGCCCTTGCAGAATCCATGCGCTTTATCTTCCGCCACGGACACCGAACGCAGCGCACTCGCCACACAGCCTTATCGCGAACAAAGGCGCAGCCTTCTTTCGAAAAACTGACTTCGCATCTGCCTGTCATGTCTCGAAATCTCGAGTTTCACGACTCGAGACAACAGCAGCCATGTCCTCAGAGATGCCCGACCTCAGCAAGATCCCCGCGGGACAGCCGCCGCCGGACGTGCAACCCAATTTCGTCAACCCACCTACACTTCTGACTGCTGTCATCGCGAGCACCGTGATCATACACGTCTTTACGCTACTCTTCATACTCGTTCGCGTATACGTCAACGCATGGACGCGCAAGCTCGACTGGGAAGACGCATTCGTATACGTAGCATGGGCCTTCTTCATCGCCGAAACAGCGCTGAGCGTATACAATAGTTTCCATGGAATGGCGCGCCATATTTGGGACGTCGATGTCGCTACTGTGCTTAATGGCAGCTACCGATACAACGTCATCTGGATATGCTACACGGTGTCTGGAGGCTTCGCGAAAACGACCATTTTTCTGCAGATGAAGAAAATATTTACTACGCGAGTGAAAGGCTCGGTGTATTGGGTCATTATGTTTTCTTTGGTGGCTAATGCGGTGGCTTATACCGTTTTGCTCTTCCTATATATTTTTACCTGCTGGCCAAGGGAGAAGTTGCGGGATCCGATGCTACAAGGTTACTGCATCGATTGGAAGGCGACGATTATAGCGATGGCGATTGTGAACATCATCTCGGATGTCGAGGCGATCATCGTGCCGGCGTGGGCGCTTTGGCAGCTTCAGCTCGCCATTAAGAAGAAGTTGTCTGTGTTTGCGGTGTTCGCAGTCGGGGCATTGTAAGTGCTGACCAGTGTCGTTGCTTGCTTCTCACCTGACCGACATATTTTTACCTGCTGGCCAAGGGAGAAGTTGCGGGATCCGATGATACAAGGTTACTGCATCGATTGGAAGGCGACGATTATAGCGATGGCAATTGTGAACATCATCTCGGATGTCGAGGCGATCATCGTGCCGGCGTGGGCGCTTTGGCAGCTTCAGCTCGCCATGAAGAAGAAGTTGTCTGTGTTTGCGGTGTTCGCAGTCGGGGCATTGTAAGTGCTGACCAGTGTCGTTGCTTGCTTCTCACCTGACCGACATTCAGAGCCGTTGGGATTGGATGCGCAGGAGTTTACTACAGAGTGCTTGTGTACAACAACCCCGATACCACATGGCATCTCACACAAGCATCGATCTTATGGTGTGTATTTGTCGTCCAAGGTAGTAGCTCCACTAATCATCGACAGTATGGCCGAACTCGGGAGTGTGATCATCGTTGGTTGCTGTCCATATATCCCAAAAATGTATCGACGACATCAACTCAAGTCGACCACAGCATATGGCGCCTACAGCAGCAGCCAAGACCCCACATCGTCGAGGTCCAAGGTGAGGTCGAGATTCCAAACGCTGGATGAAAGCCCTGAGCATGGCGACTCCGATCTGCGATCGAGTTCGGACGTGCATCTTGAGATGCATCAGTACGCAAACGGCTCGGAGCCGAAAAGCAGCGAGGAAGATGTGCCCACCGGCACTAGGATCTCGAAACTTACGCACGTTACGCAGACTTCTGAGCCTGTATAGGGTAGTATAAAAGGTTGCGACGATTCCATCATCTTTCAGACGCAACGGCGGAATTGATGATCGCGGCAATCCTAGACATAGCGCGTGTGCGTACTTGATATCCGATTCAAGGATTGACGAGTCCAGTGCTTTTTCTGGGGCTGATATGAGTGAAATGAGATGACAATTGAAGGATATCAGTGTGAGAACATGACGTGACCCAGGAACTGTACCCAACGATACAGGACACGACTT
>Ga0210040_10010939_pt1 | contig 10339 bp, 9 predicted proteins | sample CryGeyCG12114_NA_FD_185462 | JGI IMG/M metagenome (GOLD analysis project Ga0210040, IMG submission 185462) | Groundwater microbial communities from aquifer - Crystal Geyser CG19_WC_8/21/14_NA (SPAdes) (version 2) | ecosystem: Environmental > Aquatic > Deep subsurface > Groundwater | place: USA...
TGGCTGACCCGGTAGGCGTCCTCGAGCGGGCGCACCGAACCGGTGGACATCAGGAACTCGTCGTTCTCCAGCCGCGGCCAGGCCGGCGCGCCGCCCTTGATCAGGTCGACGACGACGACGGTGCGCATCGCCGCCTCCACCGCGGTGCCGCACACCTCGCCCTCGCCTTGCCGGCAGTGCCCGTCCCCGAGGGACAGCTGCGCCCCGGGGACGTTCACCCCGAGGTAGACCGTCGTCCCGGCGCGCAGCTCGGGGGTGTCCATGTTGCCGCCGTGGGCGGCCGGGGTGATCGACATGAGAACCTGGCCGGCGGCGGGCGCGACCCCGAGGGTGCCGTGCATGGGGTCCAGCGGTAGCTCCACCTCCGGCCCGCCGCGGCGCGGGCGGAACAGGCAGGTGCCCCGCTCCCGGTCGATCTCGTACACCCAGACGACCTCCTCGAGCGGGTCGTGCAGCATCGCCGTCTCGTGGGTGGCGGTCAGCGCCCCGAAGTGCGGGAACGTGGTGGAGACCGCCCAGTCCCGGGCGGGGGCGATGTCGACGACGTGCACGGCCAGGGTGTCGCCGGGCTCGGCGCCCTCGATGTGCACGGGTCCGGTGACCGGGTTGAGGTGAGCGAGGTCGCAGACCCGGCTGGGCAGGTCCTCGACCGTGCGCACCATGCCGCCGAAGCAGTCCTCGGTGGTCAGCTCGACGACGGTGCCGGGGCGGACCCGTACCAGTGGCTCGGTGCTGCCGCCGAAGACGTAGCGCAGCTGGTCGGGGGTGGGGTGCAGGGGGACGACGTCGAGCGGACCGGTCATCGGACCTCCTCCGAGAGCGCGGGCTTGCGCCCGGTGGCGATCAGGAACAGCAGCACGAGCAGGCCGATGCCCAGCCAGACGAAGCCGAGCGTCTGGGCGGCGACCTGGGCGTTGTAGACGACGTAGGCCAGGATGCCGAACCCGATCACCGGGACCACCAGGTGGCGCCACACGTCCCGGCTCTTCTGCCGCACCACGTAGTGGACGACGACCGCCACGTGCAGCACCAGGAACGCCGACAGCGCGCCGAAGTTCACCAGTGTGGACAGCAGCGAGATGCCGTCCTCCCGCTGGCTCATGTAGATGCCCAGCACCAGGCTGACGGCGGCCACCAGCAGGGTCGCGTTGACCGGTACGCGGCGGGTGGGGTGCACCTTGCGCAGGAATCCCGGCAGCTGGCGGTCGCGGGCCATGGCGAACAGCAACCGCGAGGTGGCGGCCTGGGCGACCAGGGAGTTGGCGAAGCCCCAGGCGACCGCGGTGGCGACCGCGGTGACGATGTAGAGCCAGTGCCCGCTGGCCGCTTCGGCGGCGTCGTAGAACGCGGTGCCCCCGGCGTCGCCCTCGGCGATCAGGCCGTCGGGGTTCGGCACGAGCAGCGCGGCGATCCAGGTCTGCACGATGAACAACGTCCCGGCCAGGATGAGCGCCGCGATCATCGACTTGCCGATGGACCGCGCGGACTCCCGGTTCTCCTCGGCGAGGGTGGAGATGCCGTCGAATCCCAGGAAGCTCAGCACCGCGATCGAGACGGCGCTGAACACCAGGCCGAAGGAGAAGGTGTCGCTGTTGTAGATCGGCGTCAGCGCGCCGGTCCCGTTGCCCTCGCCGGCGGCCAGCGCGATCAGGCCGATGACCAGGAAGACCGCCAGCACCACCAGCTCGCCGATCAGCATGACCTTGTTGATCTTCGCGGTGAACTCGATGCCGAGGTAGTTCACCACGGTGTTCAGCACGACGAAGCCGATCACCCAGACCCACACCGGGATGCTGCCGAGGATCGCGTTCATGGCGACCGCGGCGATCAGGTAGAGCAGGCCGGGGATCAGCACGTAGTCCAGCAGGATCATCCAGCCGGCCAGGAAGCCGACGGGCTGGGCGATGCCGCGACCGGCGTAGGTGTACACCGAACCGGCCATCGGGAAGGCCCGGGACATCTGCGCGTAGGACGCCGCGGTGAAGGCCATGGCCAGGCCGCCGACGGCGTAGGCGAGGGCGATCATGCCGCCGGAGGCGGAGAAGACGCTGCCGAAGATGCCGAACGGCGCGATGGGCACCATGAAGACCAGGCCGTAGACCAGCAGGTCGGTGAAGCTCAGCGACCGCTTGAGCTCCTGGGTGTAGCCGTAGGCCTCCACGCCAGGAGTGGCCTTCCCGGCGGTGCTCGCACCGGCGGCCGGTGCTGGGTGGGTGGTGCGCGGATCGCTCACGGCGACTCCTCTCCTCGGCCGGCCGGCGGCCGGACGGGAGGAGCGTAGGAGCGGTTTGTTTCCACGTGGAAACGAATCCGCCTGCCGGGGTTCAGCCGGCGCGCACCTCGGTGAAGGCGAGCCCGTCGGCCCGGGCCAGCCGCGCCGGTGCCGGCGTCGTCGGGCGGCTCGGGTCCTCGGCGGTGAGCAGGGCGCAGGCCAGGCGCACCCCGTCGTAGATCCCCCGGGCGTAGGCGCAGACCACCGGGGCGTCGGTGCCGGCGCGGTGGGCGTGCCGCTCCTGCAGGGCGAGCTGGCGGTCGTCGGTGGAGGCGGGAGAGGCTGCGAAGGAGGGCATGGTGGCGTACAGCTCGCCGGTGGCGTCCCCGCCCAGTGCGTAGAGCCCGTTCTCCTCCAGCGCTCCGGACAGCCGGACGACCCGCCGGTCCAGCCCGGCCCGGGCGAACTCGCGGTGGAACAGCGCCAGGTCGCGGCCGACCAGGCTCAGCAGCACGGCGTCGGCGCGGCTGCGGACGACGAGGTCGAGGAGCGGGCCCGGCTCGCCGGGGCCGAAGGGCACCAGCGCCTCGCCGACCACCTGGGCACCCAGCCGGCTCAGGGCCGCACGCGCGGAGCGGTGCACGGTGCGCGGCCAGACGTAGTCGGTGCCCACCAGCAGCCAGCGGGTGGCCCGCCGATGGGTGACCAGCCAGCCCAGCGCCGCCGCGTGCTGGGAATGCGGCCCCTGCCCGGTGCGGTGCACGCCGGGCGCGCCCGGACCACCCTCGTGCGGTGGGGTGAAGACGTAGCTGCCCCGGCCGGTCCAGGCCCCTGCGAGGGCGCGGTGGACGTCGCTGGTGTGGAAGCCGACCAGGCTGTCGAAGACGCCGGCCGCCCGCAGCCCGGCCACCTCGGCGGCGACGACGTCCGGAGCGCGCCCGGAGTCGACCAGCACCAGCTCGACCCCCCGGCCGGACACGCCACCGGCGGCGGTGCACTCCTCAGCGGCCAGCGCGGCCAGGTCCAGGGTGGACGGCGCGGTCAGCGCGAGCGGTCCGGACAGCGGCACGGCCAGCCCGATCCGGACGGCGTCGGGCGAGGGCCCGGAGACGAGGGCGTCCCACGGGTCCCGCAGCGGAGCCGGGTCGGCAGGCACGCCGCTGAGTATGGTCACCGGCATGGCCGGGGCGGAGACGGACGCCGCCGCGCCCGCCCGCCCGGACCTGGTCGAGCTGCTGACCGCGACCTCGCGCCGGGTCGGCCGCACGGTGTCCGCCGCGCTCGCCGAGGACGGCGGGACGCTGGAGGGCTACCGCGTGGCCCGGTGCCTGGCCGCGTTCCCGGGTCGCACGATGGGTCAGCTGGTCACCGCGCTGCACCTGCCCGGCCCGACCGCCACCCGGGTGGTCGACGGCCTGGTCGACGCGGGCCTGGCCTACCGGCTGCCCGACCCCGAGGACCGTCGGCGGGTGGTCGTGCACCTGTCCAGGCCCGGCCGTACCCGGCTGACCCGCTGGGAGGGGCTGGTCTCCGCGCAGGAGGCCTCGCTGGGCCGCTCGCTCGGCAGCGACCGGGTGGGCGCGCTGGTCCAGGCGCTCACCGAGCTGGCCGACGAGGGCTGATCGTGCTCCGGGTCAGCCGAGCCGCTGCTCCTGGTCCAGCTGGGCGCGGAGCAGCTCCAGGGCGTGCCGGCCGGCCTCGCCCTCCTGCTCCAGGCCGGTCGCCATCTGCTCGCTCTGCACCTGCCCGGCCTGCCCCGGCGGCAGCAGCGGCACGTCGGGGTCGACGACCGCCTCCAGCACCACCGGCCGGTCGGCGCCCAGCGCCTGCTCCCAGGCCGCGCCCAGGTCGGCGGGGTCGGCCACCCGGATGCCGCGCAGGCCCAGCAGCTCCGCGTAGCCGGCGTAGGGGAACGCGGGCAGCCGCTGGCTGGCGGGGAAGCGGGGGTCGCCCTCCATCTCCCGCTGTTCCCAGCTGACCTCGGCCAGGTCGCCGTTGTTCAGCACGCAGACCACGAACCGGGGGTCGGCCCAGTCCCGCCAGCGGGCGGCCACGGTGATCAGCTCCGCGATGCCGTTCATCTGCATGGCGCCGTCCCCGGCGAGGGCCACCAGCGGCCGGTGCGGGGCGGCCAGCTTCGCCGCGAGGCCGTAGGGCAGCGCGGAGCCCATGGTCGCCAGCGTGGAGGACAGGTGCGCCGGCACGCCCGGGGGGAGGGTGAGGTGCCGGGCGTACCAGTAGACGACCGACCCGACGTCCACGCTGACCTGCGCGTCGGCGGGCAGCCGGTCGGACAGCTCGCGGATCACCAGCTCGGGGTTCAGCGGCTGCGCGGGCAGGGCGGCGCGGGCCGCGGCGAGCTCGTGCCAGCCGCGGACCCGGTCCTCGACGTCGGTCCGCCAGCTGCTGCCGGTGCGCTCGGTCAGCAACGGCAGCAGCGCCTCCAGCGTCGCCGCAGCATCCCCGGGTAGCCCGACCTCGATCGGGTAGCGGTTGCCCAGCGCGGCGGGGTCCAGGTCGATCTGCACGGCGCGCGCCTGCCCCGGCGGCGGGTAGAACTCCGTCCACGGATCGCTGCTGCCCACGATCAGCAGCGTGTCGCAGTTCGCCATCAGGAAGGCGCTGGCGCTGGTGCCCAGGTGGCCCATCACCCCGGTGCTGGTGGGCAGCCGCTCGTCGACCCACGGCTTGCCCAGCAGGCTGGTGGTCACCCCCGCGCCCAACCGGCCGGCCACCGCCTGCACCTGCGCGCCGGCGGCCTTCGCGCCCTGGCCGACCAGCAGCGCCACCCGGGAGCCGGCGTTGAGCAGCTCCGCGGCCTGCCGCAGGTCGTCCTCCTGCGGCAGCACCCGCGGACGGCGCCACTCCGGGGTGCTGACCACGACCCCGTGCTGCTGCGGCAGCGGGTCGGGGACCGGCAGCTGCTGGACGTCGTGCGGGAGGACCACCACGCACGGCTGCCGGGTGCTCAGCGCGGTGCGGAAGGCCTGGTCGATGACCAGCGGCGCGTGCTCGGCGGACAGCGCGGTCTGCACGTAGCCGGTGGCGTTGCCGAACAGCGTCTGCAGGTCCAGCCCCTGCTGGTAGCCGGTGCCCAGCACGGAGGTCTCCTGCTGGCCGACGATCGCCACCACCGGCACCGAGTCCAGCTTGGCGTCGTAGAGACCGTTGAGCAGGTGCACCGCGCCCGGACCCTGGGTGGAGAGCACGACGCCGACCTCGCCGGTGTACTTGGCGTGCCCCACGGCCATCAGCGCGGCGTTCTCCTCGTGCCGGGCCTGCACGAACTCCAGCGCCTCCCCGCCGCGGCGCAGCGCGCCGAGCACGGTGTTGATGCCGTCACCGGAGTGCCCGAACAACCGGCGCACGCCCCAGGCCCGCAGCCGGGCGACGACCAGGTCCGCGACCAGCTGCTGTCCCTCGTCATCGCTCATGCCCTCGCCCTACCCCGGCGCCGGGACGGTCACCCGATCGCGGCGATGGTTGGCCGGATGTGTCCTGGGGCACACGAACGAGGTGAGCACGTACGCCGTCGGTTTCGCCCGTCCCGATCGCCGCTCCTGGGCCCAGCCCGCCGAGCAGCCGATGTCCTGGCACGCGGTCGAGGCGCACCGGCCCGCCGACGAGCTGGACGGCGAGGTCGAGCTGGCGCTGTGCGGCGCGATCGTCCAGGTGTGGGGCTCCCAGCGCTGGGAGCGGGTCGGCCCCGGGCGGTCCGGCTGCGCGGAGTGCCGACGGCGGACGGCGCCGGCACTCCGGCACGCCGGCTGACCCGACCGCGGGCTACCGCCGACCCGCCACGATCGCCATTCTGGCGGGTTGGGGAGGCGGTGGCCCTCAGATCGACTGCGGCGGGTCCGCCGGCTTCCCCTGGGCGCGGGCGGCGCGGCGGCCGGTGATCGCGGAGATGCCGGTGATCTCCCGGCCCACGATCAGCGCCTGCACGTGGTCGGTGCCCTCGAAGGTGTAGATCGCCTCGATGTCGGCGTGGTGGCGGGCGATGTGGTGCTCCAGCAGGATGCCGTCGCCGCCGAACAGGTCGCGGGCGTCGGCCACGATGGCCCGGGCCTTCTTGCAGTTGTTCATCTTCGCCATCGAGGCCATCGCCGCGGTCATCCGGCCCTCGTCGGCCAGCTTGGACAACCGCCAGCTGAGCAGCCGCATGCTGGTGATCTCGGCCAGCATCCGGGCCAGCTTCTCCTGCACCAGCTGGTAGCCCGCGATCGGCTGGCCGAACTGCTCCCGCTGCAGGGTGTGCGCCAGCGCCAGGTCGTAGGCGGCCTCGGCGATGCCCAGCGCCCGCCAGGCCACGGTGTACCGGGTGCGGTCCAGCACCACCGAGACGTCCTTGAACGAGGAGCAGTTGGCCAGCTTGTTCTCCACCGGCACCCGCACGTCCTGCAGGGTGATCTCGGCCTGCCACACCGCCCGCAGCGCCGTCTTGCCGGTCATCCGGGTCGCCGTCCAGCCGATCGACCCCTTGGGGACGACGTAGCCGCCGACGTTGCCGTCCTCGCCGCGGGCCCAGATCAGCACCAGGTCGGCGATGGTGCCGTTGCCGATCCACTTCTTGGCGCCGTTGAGCACGTAGGAGTCGCCGTCCCGGCGGGCCGAGGTGGACAGCGCGACGGCGTCGGAGCCGTGCTCGGGCTCGGTGAGCCCGAAGGCGCCGATCTTCTCCATCCGGGCCATCTCCGGCAGCCAGCGCTGGCGCTGCTCCTCATCGCCCAGCAGCGCGATCGACTGCATCGCCAGGAAGCTGTGCACGCCGTAGAAGGTGCCCAGGCTGCCGTCGGCCCGGGCCCACTCGGCGGCGACCAGCCCGGCCGCCACCGCGCTCATCCCCGGTGAGCCGTAGCCCTGCACCGTGCCGCCGGCGATGCCCAGTTCGGCGATCTTCGGGATCAGCTGGTGCGGGAACTCCGCGCGCTCCCAGTGGTCGTTGATGATCGGGGTGACCTCGCGCTCGCAGAAGTCCCGGACCCGGTCGCGCACCTCGATCTCCGCGGGCTCCAGCAGGTCCTCGAGGGCGTAGAAGTCAGCGGTCACGTTGCTCACGAACCGAAGCTACCCGCGGGTACCGGCCTGCGCCCCGTGCTCAGCGCCGCTCCAGCAGGCCCCGCAGCAGGGCGGCCTGCCCAGCGTGCTGCAGGTCGTCGCCGACCACGCTGACCAGCCGGACGCCGAGGGTGACCGGGGGGTCGAAGCTGTCGTCCACGACCCGGTCCAGGTCGGCGTCCGACAGCGACCCGAGGTACTCCGCGGTCCGGCGGTGCACGGCGGCGTGGTGGTCCACCAGCAGCTGCGGGTCGGTGATCCGGGTGTTGCCGACGTCGGCGCTGCTGAAGCCGTAGCCGGTGGCGTCGGCGTCGAAGGGCAGGTCGAAGCGCCCGGCCCAGCCGCCGGCGGTCCAGGTCTGCTCGGTGCCGGCGGCCTCGGCGACGTGGTCGTCCTGCACCCGGGTGAGGTGCCAGACCAGCCAAGCGATCGTGTTGGCGTCCGGGTCCAGCCGCTCGGTGAGCAGGCCCGGGTCGATCCCCTCCAGCGCGCTCGCCACGAAGGTCTCGATGTTGTCGAACGCGGTCAGCAGCAGCTCACGACTCTCCATGTCCCGCCGCTACCCCGACTGGTCCGGCTCAGTCGTCCCGGCCGGTCGCTCCTCGGTGCGGGCGCTCAGGACAGCTCGAGCACGCCGGTCACCAGCAGCGCCAGGGCGCCGAGCACCAGCACGACGAGCAGGGTCGGCGCACCATCGGCACGACCACCTGCACCGGGTGGAGATCTCCTTGAGCGCCACCTCCCGGTGCAGCACCCGGTCGTTGGCCAGCCAGACGACGCCCATGCCGCCGCGGCCGAGTTCGCCGGCGAGCTCGTGGCGCCCGCCGACGACCCGCTGCGCTGCCCCCCGGTCGTCATGATCGCGAGACCAGGCCCCCCGGTGACCTCGGCATACGCCATCGGGCCGTGCGCCGGTGACCGCGCTGCGCATCGGTACCGTGGGTGCATGTCCTCGACCGACCCGCGCGGTGCCGAGGACGAGCTGCACCGGCCGGGCGTGCTGCGCTGGCTCTGGTACGCCCTCGGCGGCGCGCTACCGGCGCGGCACCGCACCTGGGTGCTGCACGACACGACCACCGGCACCTGGGGTGTGCGGCACGTGCTGCGGGCCGCGGTGCAGATGGCGCTGCCGGTCGCGGTGGTGCTGGTCGTGGTGCCCGGCCCGTTCTGGATCCGCGGGATGACCGCGCTCGGCGGGCTGATGCTGGGGCTGATCTTCTCCCTGGCCTACATGAGCGAGACCACCGAGAACCGGGTGAAGAAGGCCGGCTACCCGGCCGGGACCGCGCAGGCCGTGCGGGACGTCGCCCAGCGCTCCCGCAGCGCCGACCGGACGGCGAGGCTGCAGGCGGATGCGGCCAAGCGGGCCGCCCGCTACCGGGAGCGCCAGGGTCGGTGAGCCGGGGGCGGTGAGCGAGCTGGTCATCGGGGGTCGAAGAGGGTGACCCGGTCGGGTTCGGCGGTGAACGGGTTGGCCCACTCCGACGGCGTGCCGGTGATCGGCTGCGCGTCGGTGACCACGGTGAACGGCGGCCCGGGGTAGACCGCCAGCACCCGGGTGGGCGAGGAGAGCGTCTCGGTGCGCTCGATGAGCTCGCCCCGCCGCAGCTGCTGCGTCGTCCGCACCCCGCTCAGCTCCGCGCCCACCTCGGCGACCCACCGCACACCGCCGGAGGTGAACGCGATCGAGTGCACCCGCTCGCCGGGCGGGGCGGGCTCGCAGCCGGCGAACTCGGCGAGGGCCTCGTAGAGCCGCTCGGCCTGCTCGGTGTCGCCGGCGCGGGGGAGGAAGAAGGCGGCCACCGGTCCATCCTGACGGGCGGTACCGACAGTCGGCGTAGGCGAGGATGGACCCGTGGACGCCGTCGCCCTGCTGGGGCTGCTCGTGCTGGGCGTGATCGTGCTGACCCCGTTGGCCGACCGGATAGGCGTGCCGCAGCCGGTGGTGCTGACCATCTACGGGTTGGTGCTCGGGGTGCTGCCGTTCATCCCCGCGCCCGACCTCGACCCGGACCTGATCCTGCCGCTGGTGCTGCCCCCGCTGCTGTTCGCGGCGACGCAGACCACCTCGGTGCAGGAGCTCCGCAGCGCCGCCAAGCCCATCCTCGGGTTGGCGGTCGGGCTGACCCTGGTCACCGCCGCCGTCGTCACGGTGGTGGGGCACGCGCTGGGCCTGCCGTGGGCGGTGGCCGCCGTCCTCGGTGGGGTCGTGGCCCCGCCGGACCCGGTGGCTGCCAGCGCGGTCGCCAGCCGCCTGCACCTGCCGCCGCGCCTGGTCACCCTGCTGGAGGGGGAGGGCCAGTTCAACGACGCGACCGCGCTGGTGGTCTACCAGCTGTCGGTGATGGCCGTGGTCGCCGGTGGGGTGACCGTCGGCGAGGTCGGCCTGGGCCTGCTGGTCGCGGTGCTCGGCGGAGTGCTGCTGGGGGCGGTCGGCGGCTGGCTGGCCCGCCGGGCGCTGGGCCTGCTGCACGACGCCGCGACCGAGACGATGGTGACCCTCGCGGTGCCCTTCGCCCTCTACCTGGTGGCCGAGGAGGTGGGTGCCTCCGGTGTGCTGGCGGTGCTGGTGGCCGGGCTGTTCCTGCGGGCCACGCTGGCCCGGGAGGTCACCTCGGCGGGCTGGCTGCTGGGCCGTTCGGTCTGGCGGTTCGTCGAGTTCGCCGTCAGCGGCGTGCTCTTCGCCTTCCTCGGCGTGGAGCTGACCAGCGTGCTGGGCACCACCGAGCTGCTGGACGACGGTCGCACCCTGCAGGTGGCCGCGGCCGTGATCGCCGTGCTGGTGCTGCTGCGCGCCGCGGCCATGTTCACCGCCTCCGCCCTCACCGGCCGGCGCGCCCGGCGCAGCGGCTCGGCCACCCCCTACGGCTGGCGGGAGTCGGCCGTCGCCTCGTGGGCCGGCATGCGCGGGGTGGTCACCGTGGCCACCGCCCTGGCCCTGCCCGTGGCCGTCGACGGCGGCGGCCCGTTCCCGGCCCGGGAGGAGGTCGTGCTGGTCTCCCTGCTCGTCGTGCTGGTGACGCTCGTGCTGCAGGGGCTGACGCTGGCCCCGCTCATCCGCAAGCTCGG
>Ga0210040_10010940_pt1 | contig 10339 bp, 4 predicted proteins | sample CryGeyCG12114_NA_FD_185462 | JGI IMG/M metagenome (GOLD analysis project Ga0210040, IMG submission 185462) | Groundwater microbial communities from aquifer - Crystal Geyser CG19_WC_8/21/14_NA (SPAdes) (version 2) | ecosystem: Environmental > Aquatic > Deep subsurface > Groundwater | place: USA...
GAGGAAAACAGGAATTGAGTCAGTTAGTTAGTGGAAGACACAATTCACCTCACACATTACTGCATGAATAGCAAACTCAAACATACCTACATCCCAAAAATTTTACTTTCTAGTTAATCCCCTAAACTCCATTTTATATTCCATAAATTTATTCCCTCGTGATTTCCACGGCTCATTAAAATTCTTATTAGTACTGCTATTTCAAAGTAACACAGAGACACAATGGAATGCTCCTATCGCAAAAGTCGCCCGGAAAACAAATACTTTTTATACTCTCCTATTCAAAATCCTCATCTACCGATTTTATTAGTATTTTAGTATCTTCTCTACTCTTTGTTGGTATTCAAAAGCAAAGAACAAAACCCATGCAGCAAACCAACTATATATGCACCTATCTTTGGACCTATCCATTAGTAATTTAGTGTGTATGCCAGCCAAAGCGCACCACACTAAATTTTAGATACATAAATACCCACTGACTGACTAATTCACTAACTAAACTAACTAACTAACTAACTTGAGAATGACTTGAGTCTACCAAGAATTCTCATCCATGTCATCATCATCAGGTTTAGGAACGAACTTACTGACTTGTAGCATCTAACTAATGCTAACTAAAACTACCTACTAAACCTGAATGCATATTATTGCCAAGAATATACCACCCCGTCTATTATTATTGTTCCAGATATTACATATTCTCAATCGTAACCAAACTCATTTACTATAGGCATGTTCTCATTTCTTAGCAAATGAACCTACGGAAATGAAAAGTTTATAAAGTTACAAGGTGCTACTGTCTCACTTGTGCTACTCATCAGCATGACGTCAACAGGTCCATATCAAGATCATGAGGCTTTGCTTACTAACTAACTGAGTGACTGACTGACTTGCTCCATGTATTTGTGTTACAATAAATACAGGATGATGTGTCTGCTTCTTGGAATCTCTGTTCCATCATATCATGTCAAATAGGTTAGTTAGTTAGTTGAAATTTTGCACAGCCCATGGCAAATTGCTGTTTACATGAATAATAACTTTTTTTCCGGAATATATAGAATGCATATTTATTTTCAAATCTATGTTCTCACAAATACGGTTAATTGCCCATGCTAATTTGAACATTGCATATGGGTAAAGGAAGTTAGTTAGTTAGTTAGAATTGCTGGGACTTGTAAAATATAGGTAGATAGGTAGGTTACATACATACATACTATTTATATAATGCATGATAATGTTACTAAAAAGAAGATGGAGTGCTCCAATTCTTGATGGGAGGCTTGGCTCATTTGAATGCAAACGTGCAAGGAAAGTTGCAAAATTTGCGTCCATGCGTTAGACATGGTGTCAATGAATCTGACGTGTATGTGTGTATCTTCATTTTCAGTCGTCCTAGAAATTGCAATATGAATATGGGAACCAGAAAGGGAGATGTGGAAAAACATGTGGAAAGTTGGATTATCATGTTGGTTCGTTGGTTGGTTAGTTAGCGTGACTGACTACTATAACATTAGAACTAATGTATCATAGTGAAAACAGTGTAGCAAGTTGGTTAGTAAGTTTTAGTATCTAAGTCTGGTCTTCTTGCATCTCATTATGTGCAAAATGTGTAGGAAAGCACGTGTTAGTCACTCGGATTTGCAGCTACTTTATGTCAAATATACCATAGCGGAATGAAAAAGTATGACAGGATAAAATAATATTTTACTCTAAAGTCTGGTACAATTGACAAATACGACCTAATAACCGACACACATATGGTTATGTACAACCAAGGGGATCTTGAACATAAACTATGATATAGGATGACCCAAGAAATTTCGCCAACAAGCCATTAGTCTATCAGCAAGGGTTATGGGTTTGACATGTTTTTCCCAAGAGTTTTCTAGTCATCATTTTCATGTGAAAGTAAGTACTCGGTAAATGTCGTAATTATTTCTAAATGATTTCATCATTACTTTTCACTGAATGGATCTTTTTTTCCTAAAAATGTATTTTTCTTTTCATGTTGAAAGTAGTCCATATTATACTGTATCGGCTTGGTTTGGCTATTGGTCTAGTTTTTGACAAGTTAGTTAGCTAAGAAGACTAAGACTAGACTAAGTGAGTAATCCATTAATTTTAATGGGATCATGGAAATCGTTTGATTCCACATGCCAGCCCATGGAATTGAAATCCTTGGTACAAACTAGTGCACGGAACACTGATTATATAGTGATAGCATTAGTTTTATGATAATGGGAAACCATAAAGATTTATAATTAGTCAGTCCCACTTTTTCCTTCATTCGTCAGCCACATGCTTAAAAACCGGGCATTGCTTGCTTGTGTGTGTGAGAATGAGTCACGGCTCAAGAGTTTACAGTCTCTCACATGAGTGTAACTTCCGGATGAATTCATTAATTTTCATCGTCATTTGACTACCAACAAAATCGTGCAAACATGGATACCTGGTTCGTGTGATAATGATGCACGTTTCCCATAAAAGTGTTTCATTCTATAATTAAACCTTCACTAAAAAGGTATTTTAAAAATCGCATTTTCTCTCATTACATAATGTACGTATAAAACAATCCAGAGTACCAAACAATCTATGTAAACATTTGCAATAAAAGCAAAAGTAATTTGCTAACTAACTAACTACAGTGATGAAACATTAACACGTTGAATTTTCGCCGCAACTACATAAATGAGTTATTCACCTGAAAAAAGAGGCAGAAACAGACCCACTGATAGTATTTGTACACCTTCATATCAGATTCGTCTGTGAGCTTGTCCACACCAAAATGCGGCACTTCCTTTCCTACTTTCTTGAGGAATGCACTTTTCACCAGATACGTGTGCATGATCCAACAGTACGTGTTGAGAACGTCTTCTGGAATCTCCTTCGTGTGGATGCAGTCAATTGGATTGCCCACATACTGCCTCGTGGTCACAATCAGTGAGAATGCCAGTAGGATCATGACAGTCACACTGTAGTGGAGACGGAAAACTGACGAGTCGATCCTCACATGGCTCACCTTGACCAGGTTTTTCAAACCCCGAAATATATCCAGCATCGTAACCACTACATAACGTTCCTCTGGGCACCTAAATTTAATCTCACCTATCAATAGCTACGGACATGATTCACTTCATTTGGCACAATTACTTGTATTTACACATCATAAACAACTGATCTTCCCATTCACAGGTAACCAGACAAACGCATTTGGCCACACTGAATCTGAGAACCTAAGGCACTGTTTAACACCTGGTTGACTAGAATATTGCTTCTCAAAGGTCCATTTATTGCTTGGCGTTGTGATTTCATTAGTAATAATAATTGCACGTAATTTGGCACTTGTTTTCATTCTTGTAGAGTTTAAAATATACTTCATGACGAACCAACGAGGCACAATAGCTCCATTTTATTAGATACTCGGTGTACTATACATTCGCAGCCTGTATTTTTATTGCATGGAATAACAAAGCATCTGTGCCGTCCTTCAAACGATTACTTTTGTCTGCACTATTTAGTAGAACACTCATTTTGAATACAGGAGAAGACAATGTACTCAATATTGAGAGCAAAAAATTTCATTTGGACTGCCTCGATCCTATTGAAAAAAGCTATATAGATATTCACTAACTTTTTCAGACTTGGTAAGAATACAAGAGTTGATTACTGGCAGTGCTAACGTGAAATGGAAGATGAAATTTTATTATTGCAAAGATGGCAATGATGTGTCGCTCTGGAAGCTTTGTTTCAAAGCCACTAACTAGGATTTCTATCTGCCCAATATTGCATCTGTACTGGTAACAATGGGTGGACAATAATGGCACGGTGGCTTCATGAACACAAAACTGGATAAAAAATAATGAACGCTTGAGTTGGAAATAAGAATACTAGTTAGTGCAGCAGTAAAGAAGACAATAATGCGAGCGAGTGTTCTTGTAATTAGCACAAGGCACAGAATTTGAGCAGATCCCGTCTACTGCACGACTAGCGGGCCACAAAACCTGAGAAATTCCGCGTGCTCATTTATTGGGACTTGTTCGTTCGTTAGCTATAGTTAGACGAGAAGCCACCCAGGACCGGATGGGGCAATTCTTTCGCCTGAACCTACTATGTTGGATCCCGTCTGTGTATTTGAGCCACGTATGTCAGAGAGCATTTTGTAGTTAGTTAAACACGAGAAAAGATTTTTCTATAGTATGTCTTTAGCATGAGCATATACTGTACGTGTTGTGAGTTTTTGCAAAGACATGCGCCTCCCAAATTAGCAACAGAACGACTTTCTTTCTACCATGCTTACTCATACATTGTATTGTGTGATCATCATCATTACATGATGAAATGGACGTGGAACTGGTTTGCACTCTTTTTTTAGTTCACGTATTTATTCGGGTCCCACATTTCCTGTCTCTCAAACAACAAGCTCAACTCACTCGGGCATTTTGTGAAAGACAGGGGCTTGAAGTGAACAGGAGTTGCTCTTTTTTCTTGCTCCTGTGATTTCAAGGAGAAAGAAAAAGAAACAAAGAAATTCTCAAGATGTAGTAAAACCCACTTATTTAAAATTCTCTAGTGATTAGATAGACTAGTAGGTTCAGTTAAAACAATAAAGAGAATCAGTGTTTTCTGTCCAACAGAATAAGGCCACAAACTCTTCCCAATCAGTCAAGAAGAGCCAGGGATGGGTGATTTTGAAGATTCCTTGAATTTTGTCTTCGTCTCAACTCACAAGGTTACATTGCGTGACAGTAGACAGATTTTTTTCTTAAAAACGTAAAGTAGTCGATTTATTTTAATTCGTGAACGCCTTGTATCTAAATGTGACATTTGTTTTCACAGTGGTGAATAGAACAAGGTTTTGGTTTCCGATGGAATTTCTTGTCACTTTTAAGTAACACGCATGGATTACATTTTCGACTCACAAATTAATTCGGAGATTGTTACGATAATTATTGTGTCAACTATGGTCTGGTGGATTGGGTTTTACAAAAATCTGAAATTCTACATGATTATATCTAAAAGGTCGGACGAAACTGTAACTAATTTTTTTGTCTTTTCCATTTTCAGTCATCGGTTACATCTTGTCACTCAATTTTTCCAGTTGAGTTGATAATTTCTAGCTAATGTGTTTTCTCGACAGTGTAATCCCGATTTTGCATTTCAATCAATCTTACAAGCCTAAATGTCACGATGACGGACATATTTTTCTTCTCTGATCTTTGTGTTTGCTAATGAAAAAACACATTTACTTAGCAGTAGATTCGCAATGATAAACTTGACATTCACATTCTTAGGATCTCGTTGAACGATAAGGTTGAGTTAACTAAACGGAGCTTACCCAATTGATACAAGTTTACGCTTTGATATGAGATGATCTCATCATGAACCAAAGTAGCTTTTGGCTCCATTTGACTTGGTCCCAACAATTTATAGGCTTTAAACGTTGACAATGAAGGTCAGGCTTTCTCTAATGAGCGATACTAATCGCAAGTCTTTAAAGTGCTCATGAGACAAGAATGGGTTGACACAGGAATGTCAGAGTGACATAAATTTTTAACTTTAGATCATCCCCAATAAAAACATGTTTTAACTAAAAATTTTCAACGACTATATAAATCAGTCAAGTAGTAGCATGAAATATAACTTTGCTCAAAACTAAAAAAGCAACAATGATAGGACTCATTTGGTAAAATTAAAACCACAAATCAGCTCATAGTTTATTTAACATCAACAAGACAACTTATGAGTGAACACAAAGAGCCACCTATATTCTCCTTTAAATATCGTAAATATAGCATTTCTTCGCAGCTAGCTATAACAGTGATATAAACAGTTATTAAATGTCCACTTTTTCCGTATGTACATGAATAGTGTTTCCCGACGAAATTTCAACCATATACTAGAATCAATAATAGTAGATTTAACTAGTCAGTACAATGCTTTCAACTAACTAAGCATAAAATTAGCTTGCTTACTTGGTATAGTAGTACATAAATATATTGCATAAACAGATTGGTGGTTTGTTTGAAACCCTCTCAATCTTCACAAGGCAAAGATAAAGTAGACACTCAATTTAAATAGTTTTGTTCACCAGTAATGCTAACAAAACAACTGAATGTGAGACAAAACTTAATGAAAACAAAACAAAGTTGAAACAGAGACAAAATAAAATCCTCTTTTCATTGGTCCCAAAAACACACAGGCGTCACAGGCACAGTTTTCTTGTTACACTTAACAAACCAAAAGGCAAACTACATGATAACTTTACTCCCAGTTTTACATTTTGCATTTTCGTTTTTCAGGAATAGAAAACGATTCTTTAAAAAAGCCTACCTATCCGTCTTAAAGATAGCTAACATATTATATTGATGATTATGTTGTGTGCAATGTTAACATTTTGGCTACTTCAAACATACAGCTTACTTAGCTAGTTAGTTAGTTATAGTAACTCTATAGTCAAGTCGATCGCTTATACGACTAACGAAACTTTTGATGACATATAACAGCTTTAGTAGGCTTAATCCGTTCTATTAAGTATTACACAGTACAGTCTGTACTAACTAGTATTAAAATAATAATATAAATGATGTTATTTAGCTAGATCCAATATCTTTTCCTCCTGCTGCTCAAGAGGGAAATAAAAAGAGCCAATGTTTTAGTATGTAACTAACTAACAACTGTTTATTTCATTTATGGGATCCCCCATATTCCTTTTTTTCACATAACTTTTGTGGATGGGTTATTAGATTGAGCGGTCTCATTCTTTTTGGCAAATTCAGAAATGACATCCCTATAAATCTGGGGATCAACATTTCGTCCCAACATGTAGAGGACCCACCAGTCACCCACTGAGATCCTCTTTGACAGAGATTCTATTGTCTCCTGGGGTACCATTCTATTTCGGGCGTGCATGAGTCGAGGTCGAAGTTTGGACGAGCAGATGAGAACGAGACGGAACACGACCACGAGTCCTGTGAGGATGGCTAGCAAATGAAACCAGAACCAGAGGAAAATGTATGTCTTCTCGTTTACAATGTTTAATGGGAGAATGCAGATTGCATCGTGTTTCTCGATCGTGGCTGATGGACCAAATCTGTGTTCACATTACAAAATGGTACATAAATAAACATGCTTGGGTAGTCTTATTTAGTTAGTTTCTTATCCACCAGTCATTCAATATCAATACGACCGAGCTGTGTTTTTACATCGCCGAGATTACGATTTTTTTTTCATGCTATATAGCTAAACTTTGTATTCTTTGTATGTCTGGAAAGATTTCTGCTATCATATTCTTGTATAGTAGCAACTTATTGAATTGCTTACTATTTACTTTTAGTGCTCATGAACTTTTCTATGTAGTGCTTGAAAGAATAATACTACCTTACCTAACTAACTGCTGTAAAAGTATAATATGGTTTAATACAATTAGTTAGTTGGTTAGCTTACCTTCGGAACGTGCATTTGGTGACACGTGGAAATACATATTTCATATGGTCATATCGGTCCTCCTGATCCTCATCGTCAAATGTCAAAACATTGAGCCCATAGGTCATAAAATCTCCTTTAAAGAACCAGTCCATGACAAACATTTGGAAAATGACGTTCACAAAGCACAGGAATTCACAGGCCCAGTAGCGAAATGCATAGGTGTTGTGTTCCTGCAAAACGTGAAATCAAAAGGGTATTCTAATTTAATACGAATTTATTGGATTCATTTGCTGGCTAGTTATTGGTTTCCATACATTCATATGCTTCGTTAGATACTCAATGAGGACGCCTTTCTTGATATTCTTTTCCTCCTCAGATCGGAGTCCAATGTTGAGTCCACAGACGATGGTTTTCATCAACTCGTTCTCCCAGCATTCCCACAACCATTTGGGGAAGTAGCACATGGCTGCTTGGAAGAAGAGGACGAAACATACCCATTGGTAGTAGGTGTAATGTTTTTGTGTGCTCTCGTCATCGAAGTTGTTGGCTACACCAGGATGTGCAACGCTGCTGGCTGGTCTCCCGAACGCGTCTGTGTAAAAGGAGCAAATAAATGATGGGCATGAGTATCCATGTTGAGGAAAAGTGGCATATGCTTTCACTTTTTGTGAAGGGATAGAAATATAGTCTGGTATCTACTGTTTGCAGTGCAATTAGATTACGAATTAACATTGTTTAGTCTGCAATAGCATAGCATTTGCTTATTGATTAGATTAAACAGCTATATAACGGATGCATTTGACGGAAAAGTAATCCTCGTTTGAGTAATTTAGCACTATCAGTACGAACGTTTTATCATCCAGTTGTTTGCGGATTGTTTCCGGCCTTAAAATTAAGGGATAAAATGTTCCGATTTTCGAATTTCTAGCTCATTTGTGTATAAGGGTTGGAGTTATTTGGCACATTAGATTAGATACTAAATTTTCCTCTAATTTTCGGGATAACTAATGTATGTTTAAGTGTTATTGATCTTTTTACCAGGCATTGTAAACGTGGTCATAATCCAGCAATAAGTGTTGACAACATGAGCAGGTACTCCTTCGATAATGCATCGTATCGGTTGTCCCACAAACTGAGTCCATGTGATAATCATAGAAAATACGATGAGAAGCACGGTAGTAAATGTGCAGTGAATCCGGAATATTGGATTGTCAATCACAATTTCCTGACGTTTAAAATAGTCTTTAAGTCCTGAAAGTAAATTATACATCTTGACGGCCGAAGTTGTACACTACCAAAACGCTAAAAAAGTCACCAAACCACAACAATTTTCTCCAAAAAACCAACACAAGTCGCCAAAAATGGTAGCAAACTTGCTACTTCTCACTGGCAAACTATCATTAACTAATCCAATCCACAATTTGCGATCGACTAGATCATGTGCCCAGTCAGTTAGTCAGAATGTAGTTCATATGTTATTTTAATTCGTCCACAGAAGCTACAGGAGCTGCTACTGCCACAGCTTTTAAGCCCTATAGAAACTAGTGTGACTCTTTTGACTACTAACTAACTGTGATTAACCTAGCAGCTGAAGAAAATTTTAAGACTGCTCCAGACATACAACGCTCTGTACAAGTAACAACTACTACTGTATAAGAATGGAATTCTTGTTCCTCTATCAATCCTCACTCACAGATCCCAAAGTGTAATTCCTAGATTTTTTCTCTCCCCCATATTATTCCTTAGTTGGCCATAATACATACATACACACTGACTACTGCTTACTTATAGTTAGTTATACAACTAACTACCCGTAGCTGTCTACTACAAAAACATGATGCACGTATTAACTAACTAACCAACTAACCCTCCACCACCCGTCCTAAAAGATATAGGAAAAACACCCCTAAGCAAACAGACCAGTGTTGCCAGATTGTACTACTCAACTTTTCTATCCCAGCCAGTCGAAAAATCATCCCCTCCACATTTTCATTCCCCTTCATGGTTAGATGGACGGACTACGTGATGGAACAGCATGACCTGGGGCATATTCTCGACCAACTGAATCATGAGCCTTAGTTAGTTAGTTAGTTAGTCCAGGTCATTCCCACGAAACAAACATGAGTCTGAGAATCTATATGAATGCCTATAGACTATTGGTAACAAGAAAATAATGCTCACTTGAGTAACGAAAAAAAGCTATCCCTTCACATGGGAGATGAAGTGAAAGAAGATGCAGTCAGTCGGTTGGTTGAAATAATATCGACACCATGGAGAAACTAACTATTGGGGAACCATGTAGGACCATATTGGTTCGGAATTTTGGTGCCCAGTAAACAAAACTAACTTTGGTCATGCAATCATCATCATGTTATTTAGGAAGGTGTGATGCATTTTTCTTTCCCCTTGTTGCTTTACTATAACAATCTTGTACAACTTTTAATATGTACTAGACTACAGAGGGTAGAGAATTGTGTGGAATGCATTTTTATTGCCTTTTCTTCTGTGGTCTTCTCCCCTATGGAATTTTACAAGCTAATACACGAACATGAGGTCGTTTTTTTACCTGCTTGTTACTACATATGAAAGTGCAGCGATGCACATTATTGTCTGGTTGGTATTGGATTTTGTGTGACGTAACGCAAGGAAATTATTGCAGTCAGTTTGAAGAAGCGTGTTGTACGTAAATGACACGTTCTGGGAGACAAAGGCGGATGAGTAAAACTTTATTGCATGTGATAACTTAAACTATGGAATAGAGTAAGTAGGTATGGTAAGTGTTGGAAATTCGTCATAAATAATTGAACGATGACGGGTTCAAAGGAAATGTAGAAGTTATTTCTAGTTTGTTGGTTAGTTAAGGTTGAAACGAATGCATATGCGCGTTAGAATACGTGATATTAATGATTTGTTC
>Ga0210040_10010941_pt1 | contig 10337 bp, 5 predicted proteins | sample CryGeyCG12114_NA_FD_185462 | JGI IMG/M metagenome (GOLD analysis project Ga0210040, IMG submission 185462) | Groundwater microbial communities from aquifer - Crystal Geyser CG19_WC_8/21/14_NA (SPAdes) (version 2) | ecosystem: Environmental > Aquatic > Deep subsurface > Groundwater | place: USA...
TTGCTGTTGGCATCCCCGCCGGTGTTGCCGGGGGTGTTGCTGTTATCCCCGCCTTGGCCGGGGTTGCTGGGCTTCCCGCCGCCGGAGTTGTTGCCCTGCCCATTGTCGCCGTCAGCGTCGGCGCCAGTTCCATTTCCATCGGGCGCGCTGACCGCAGGTGCGGAAGAGGTGTCACCATCGCTTTCAGAGTTGTCGCGGCTACTGCCAAGCATCTGCGACGCGTAGACGGCTTGCGCCTCGTCGACCGAACGGGTCGAACCAGCAGCTGCCGTTTGTTGCTGCTGGTCGATCAGGCGCTGCTGGCCTGCCGTAAGCGGCAAGCCATTAAGGCTAACAACCGGCTCCTTTAGACCTGGGCCATTCACTTCGACGATGCGGTTTTCGCCCACCGAGGCGCTCTGCCCCGCACCGACGGCAACACTCAGTCCATTGGTGATGTCCTGCACCTCGACACGGCCGCGGCTTACATCCACGGCGCTACCGTTGGCATCGGCAGTCACGGTAAAGCGTGTGCCCTTTACAACTGCGGCGAGGAACGGAGTCTGCACAGAAAAGTGCTGCACATCCTTGGCTTCCGCATCAACGGAAACTGTGCCCTTGTGCTCCCACACCGTGGTTTTACGATCGCCCGCGAAATCGACGATTTGCACCCGCGTATCGGGCTCGAGATCGATACTCTGCCCATCGCGGGTCAGGGTGACACGGCCATTGGGGGCTGTCTGCAATTGGCGGCGATCGGAAACCACATCGCCTCGCTGCAGCGGCACCCAGTTATTTGCCGCATCCAGCGCAAACACTGGGCCGCGCAACTTGGTCACGGTCCAGTCCCCCGCCAAGACGCCGGCCGGCGATAGGCACAAGGCGATTATCGGCAATGCTGCCCACTTATAGATCCGTGACCGCATGGCGCGCTCGTGCTCCAGTCCTGTACGGGAGAACATTGACGCGTAATGGTTAAAAAGGCGGTCGCGCGAGCCCGGGCGAGTGCCGATTAAAGACCTTGTTCACCAAGACCCGAACTCATCGGCAAAGTTAACCTTGAACTCGGCCTGAACAGCCATCTTCCACCCATGCGCCGCGCACACCTCGCACTAACCGCCCAATGGGTATCCCTCCGCTCCAGAGTGGAGGCTCGGTCGTGACTTTCAAGGTCAGGGCGATCACCCTGTCGGCATTATGGATCGCAGTTGCAGGACTTGCGGCGCTCGGAACTTTCCATCCCCTTGACCGGTCCGTCAGCGAGTTGCGGTTCAGCGCCGCGAGCCGCCCGGCAACCGGCAGCATCGTTGTTGTCGATATTGACTCGGCCAGCCTCAGCGCTGTTGGGGTATGGCCCTGGCCGCGATCGGTTTACGCGCAGGCGCTCGATACTCTCAGCGCCCTGGGATCAGCTGAAGTGGCGTTTGACGTCGACTTCAGCAGCCGATCAGATGAAACAAACGACGGCGCGTTCGAGGCCGCATTGGAGGCAACTGGCGGCTATGCCTATCTTGCCGGCTTTCAGCAGGTCGCAGGTGAATCCGGGCAAACAGCGACCAACCTGCCGCTAGAACGTTTCCGCCGGCACGCCCCGCCCGTGGGCGTCAATGTCATCACCGATCCGGGCGGCATTGTTCATAGCTTTCCTGCGGCAATGGTCAGCGGGACCGAAGTGTACCCCTCACTCGCCGCGGCCCTGAGCGGCGTCAGTCCCGATCAGGCGGAGGTGTTTATCGACTTTGCGATCGATCCACGGACGATCGATCGGATCCCATTCATCGACCTGCTCAACAACACAGTCGATCCGACCCGCATCAGCAACAAGCAAGTGGTGATCGGATCAACCGCGCTGGAATTGCGGGACATCTTCTCCGTTCCACGCTTTGGCACCCTGCCGGGCCCGGTGATCCAGGTGCTCGGCGCTGAAACGCTGAAACAGGGTCGCGCCCTGGTGAACTGGGGCTTTTGGGCCCCGATGCTGCTCGCGATCTTTGTTGCAAGCTTCCTGTTTGCGCAGCGAGCTCTCCGGCTAACCCTGCGCGGCGCGGTTGCGGGCGTGATCGGCTTTTCAGTTGCGGTCGAACTCATCGCGCTGCTGCTGCAATCGGGGTTCGGCATCATTGTTGCCACTGTGCCGCTGCACGCCGCGGTTTTAAGCTTCGTGATCGCGCTCATGGCCCAGGAAGTTGTGCGACGTCAGCGGCTGCATGCCCAGGCATCCCGCGAGCGCGACATGAATCGGATGATTCTGGATCGCGTCATCGCCGACAATTTCGATGGCGTTGTGGTGGTCGACGAGACCGGCACGATTGTGGCCGCAAGCCGCCTTGCTGAGCAGCTGTTGGGCGAAGGCAGGCCAGTGACCGGCCGGGCAGCCGTAACCGTGCTTCCACCGCTTTTCTTCGAGGCGGTGGAAAGCGCGCTTCGCCAAAGCGGAGAAACGGGCACGACGCAGCTTTCCGAGTTGGAGTTGACGCTTGGTGGCCGTCGCTACGACTTCGAATTCACCGTCACCCTGTCCATGCTTGCCTCTTCCCGTCAGGATGAGCGGTCGGGCAGCAACCGACACGTTGCCTGCCTGACGTTTCACGACATCACCACGCGTCGGCAGGGCGAGCGGCGGCTCACCTACCTTGCGAGCCACGATGCGCTGACCGGGGCGTTGTCGCGGCGCAGTTTCGTGGAACGGACAGCCGCCCTGCTCGCCTCACCGGATACCTCTTCACAGGGGCTGACGATCCTGGTGCTCGACCTTACCCGCTTCCGGCTGGTCAACGAAACGCTTGGACATGCCCACGGCGATATCGCCCTGCGCGAAACCTACAAGCGGCTGACCCAAACAAAGGCGCGCGCCATCGCCCGCATGGGCGGCGACCATTTCGCCCTTGCCGTGGATGGCGCCCAGACTGAGGCAGCCATCGCCGAACTCAGCCTTGATCTGATCGCGCGCATCACCGAACCGTATCACCTCGGCGAACACAGGGCGGTGCTGGGCGCAAAGATCGGCGCGACCACGACCGACTTGTCGGGTACCGATGCGGAGCGGCTGCTGAGCCACGCCGATATGGCACTTTCGGCAGCCAAAACTGCTTCGGGCAATGTGCACAGCCATTTCTCCCCGACCATGGACGCGGCGATCACCGAAAAGCAAACCATGGAAGTGGCGCTGCGCAATGCTCTGGCGTTGTCTCAGCTGTCGCTGGTTTATCAGCCGCAGGTTTCACTTGAAACCGGCCTGCTCACCGGCGTTGAAGCCCTGGTGCGCTGGAACCACCCAACGCTGGGCGCCATCTCGCCGGCCAAGTTCATTCCGCTGGCCGAGGAAACGGGTCTTGTTGTTGAACTCGGGCGCTGGATCCTCCAAACCGCCTGCCGCGAGTTTGCGAGCTGGCCGGCATGGATCAAGCTTGCGGTCAATGTTTCGCCCGTGCAGTTCGAGCTCAGCGATGTCACGACCGACGTTTCCGAGGCTTTGAAAGTCAGCGGCTTGCCCCCTGCCCGGCTCGACGTGGAAATTACCGAGGGCATTTTCGTGTCCCACGATACTCGCATCAGCAAAACGCTGGAAGCGTTGCGCTTGACCGGCGTGGGCGTCGCCCTGGATGATTTCGGCACCGGCTACTCATCCCTAAGCTACCTGGGACGCCTGCCGATCGACAAGATCAAGATCGACCAGAGCTTCGTGCGCAGCCTGCCCGGGGACGGCGAAGCTGAGGCCATCATCACCGCCATGCTGACGCTGTCGCGCAGTCTCGGCAAAACCGTTGTGGCCGAAGGCATCGAGACCGAAGAGCAAAGGCGCATGCTGCATTCGCTTGGCTGCGAGATTGGCCAGGGCTATCTCTTCGGGCGGCCGGAAAGTGCTGCAGCAATTGCTTCGAAATTCCTTTCCGCCGAAAACAAGAAAGCACTGGCGCTGGCCGGATAGGTTTTCCTCAGCTATGCCGGCTTTATTGCCAGCAGTGAAGAAAGGACCTCGCCGTGACCGAAATGTGCCGCATGATCCTGGACGTCGATACCGGTATCGACGATGCGCTGGCCCTGTTCTACGCCGTGCGACACCCCGGCATTCAACTGGAAGCGGCAACCACGACCTACGGCAACATCGACACCGCAACGGCGACCGCAAACACGCTGAAAATGCTGGAGCTGTTTGGCGCTTCGCACGTGCCGGTCAGCAAGGGTGTCGACCGTGCCTTTATCAAGCCGTTTCACGGTGGCGCCAAGCATGTGCACGGCAACAATGGCATCGGCGATGTGGATCTGCCCGAGCCGCGCGCCACGGTCACCGGCGAGCACGCCAGCGATACGATTATCCGGCTCGCCAAGGAAAACCCGGGCGAGATGACGCTCTGCCCGGTCGGGCCGATCACCAATGTGGCGTTGGCGCTCGCCAAGGCGCCGGAAATTGCCAAGCTGTTTCGCCGCATTGTTGTCATGGGGTCGGCGATCACCGCGCCGGGCGTGCACGGACTGCCGAGCCCCAATGCCGACCCAAACTGGTTCAACGATCCGGAAGCCGCGCATATGGTGCTGACCTCGGGCGCCGACATCACCCTTGTGGGGCTGGATGTGACCATGACCACGCTGTTCAGCACGGCAATGATGGACGAGGTTCTCCGGCAAGGCGACCACGCCGCGCAAACGCTGATGCGGATTACCGCGTTCTACGTCCGTGCCTACGAAACCATGTATCCCGGCATTGGCGGCTGCGGCTTGCACGATCCGCTGGCAGTGGCGATCGCGCAGGATCCGAGCCTCGGGACAACCGAGCGCTACCACGTTGGGATCGAACTGCATGGGGAGATGACACGGGGCGCAACCGTCGCCGATCGCCGCAGCACCGCCCGTCATCTGCACAACGCCGATGTCTGCGTGGATGTGGACCGGCCACGCTTTATGGCGCAGTTCATGGAGCTGCTCACCGGAAGGTAAGGCGGATCACGGGCCTGCCCTCCCCATGTGAACAATTTTTAAGTCTGGGAGTTACACCGAAGCTCGTCGGGTAGGCGAGCGCAACACGCGCATCGGGGTTTGTGCATGCCGGACAAGACGTGGTGGAAAAACGGGATCGTTTATCAGATCTACCCGCGCTCTTATCAGGACTCCAACAACGATGGCATCGGGGACTTGGAGGGCATCCGCCGCCGGCTTGATTATATCGCCGAGCTCGGGGTCAACGCCGTCTGGATTTCGCCGATCTTCCCCTCGCCCATGGCCGACTTCGGCTATGACATCGCCGATTACTGCGGCATCGAGCCAATTTTCGGCACGATTGAAGACTTCGATCGGCTGATCGGTGAGGTGCATGCGCGAGGATTAAAAATGATCCTCGACTTCGTCCCCAACCACACATCGGACCAACATCCGTGGTTCGGGGAAAGCCGCAGGTCAAAAAGCAATCCCAAGCGCGACTGGTACATCTGGCGCGACCCGAAGCCGGACGGCAGCCCCCCCAATAACTGGATTTCCAATTTCGGCGGCAGCGCCTGGTCCTTCGATGACGCGACTGGCCAATATTACTACCACGCCTTTTTGGCCGAGCAGCCGGACCTCAACTGGCGCAACCCCGAAGTGCGCGAAGCGATGCACGATGCCCTCCGGTTCTGGCTCCGGCGCGGCGTCGATGGCTTCCGCGTCGACGTGATCTGGCACCTGATGAAGGATCCGGAGATGCGGGACAATCCGCCGGACCCCAATTATAAGCCGGGCCGGCCGGAAATCGACAGCCTCCAGCAGGTGTATTCCAACGGTCATCACGACATCTACGGCGTGGTCAACGGCATGCGCCGCGTGCTCGAAGAGTTCGACGAGCGCGTGCTGATCGGGGAAATCTACCTGCCCGTCGAGCGCTTGGTGACGTATTACGGCACCGCCGAATTGCCGGGCGCCCACCTGCCCTTCAACTTCCAGCTCATCTTTGCCCCCTGGAAGCCGGAAGCGCTGGCGAAAATGATCGAGGAATATGAGTCGCTGCTGCCCGAAGGCGGCTGGCCAAACTGGGTGCTGGGTAATCATGACCAGAAGCGGATTGCCGCTCGCATCGGACAGGACCAGGCCCGCGTCGCGGCGATGCTGCTGCTGACGCTCAGGGGCACACCGACCATGTATTATGGCGACGAGATCGGGATGGCGTATGTCGACATCCCGCCCGAGGCTGTGCAGGATCCTTGGGAGCGGAACGAGCCGGGTCTGGGCTTTAATCGCGACCCGCAGCGCACACCGATGCAGTGGGACAGCAGTGCTCATGCTGGGTTCTCAACGGCCACGCCGTGGTTGCCGGTTTCCCCGCGTTATCCCGAGCAGAATGTCGAGGCGCTCTCGAGCGATAGCGGCTCGATCCTGAACTTATACCGGAAGCTCGTTGCAGCGCGCCGGCAACATCAGGCCTTAAGCATTGGCAGTTTCAGGCTGCTGCACAGCGAGGGCGATCTCCTCAGCTATGAGCGGCAACATGGCGATCAGCGCGTCGTGATCTTTCTCAACCTCGGAGGCGGCGAGGTAGAGGCCCAGCTGCCAGAAAGCCGCACGGGCGCCGTTGTGGTTTCGACATTGGGTGAGCCGCGCGAGGAAAAACTCGGCAACAGCTTCATCCTCCGCCCGCATGAAGGGTTGATCGTTTCGGAATAGCCACCCGTGAGCGGGCTGGACGAGCGCTCAGCCCGTGATCGCCCGCCAGATCATGTTGAGCCCAACGAGGGCGAGAAAAGCGGCAAAAACGTATTTCAGGGTTTGCTGTTCGAGCGCGTGAGCAAGCCGCGCGCCGACCGGGGCCATTACGGCGGCGATCACGCCCACAAGCACCACGGCGAGCAGATTGACAAAGCCGAGGCTGAGCGGGGGCAGCCCTTCCCGCCCCCAGCCGGAGATGATGAAGCCCAGAGTGCCACTGAGCGCAATGGCGACGCCAATGGCGGCCGCCGTGCCCACGGCCTTGTGCATGGTTTGACCGAAGGCGACCAGGGTCGGCACGCTGAGCGATCCGCCGCCGACACCCATCAGGGCCGAAACGTAGCCGACCACCAGTGCCGAAATCCGGTGCGCCCAAGCGTAGCCTGCCAGTGGGGCCATAAGCTGGCGCTGGAAAGGCAGCACGATATTGAGAGCAATAAACAACGCCATAACGCCGAAGACAATGCGCAGCGCATCGCCTGAAAACCACGCCGCCATAAGCCCGCCGACCAGAGTGCCAATGACGATGAATGGCACCCAGGCACGCAACGCCGCAAAGTCCACCGCACCCCGCGCATGGTGGGCCCGTGCACTCATTATGCCGGTGGGAATGATGATGGCGAGAGAACTGGCGACCGCGACATGCTGGACCACATCGCTGTCAAAGCCCATCAGGCCAAGCATAAAGGCGAGCACGGGAACAATGATCGCCCCGCCCCCGATGCCCAACAAGCCCGCCATGACGCCGGAAACAGCGCCGGTCACCAGCAGGCCAAGAACAAACGGCCAGTAGGCAAGGAGTTCGCCGGGGCTCATGATGCCTCACCAAGGAAATGGGCCACCACCTCGCGCCGGTGCGGCATGGCGCGGTGTTCAAACAGGTAAATACCCTGCCAGGTGCCGAGGACGGCCTCGCCGGCCATCACGGGAATGGACAGCGAGGTTTGCGTGAGAGCCGTGCGGATATGGGCCGGCATGTCATCCGAACCTTCCGTCTTGTGAGTCGTAAACGGCATGGTTTCGGGCGCCAGCTGTTCGAAATAGGCCAAAAGGTCGGACTGCACGCTGCGGTCGGCGTTTTCCTGGATCAAGAGCGACGCCGAGGTATGCCGGCAAAACAAGGTCAGGAGACCCGTTCGCAGCCCCGACTGGCGAAGGAACGCCTGAACATCAGGGGTGAACTCGTACAGCGCTTTACCGCGCGTCGAAATAAACAAGGATCGCTGAAATTGCTGCATGGTCGGCTCCGATGCTGCGACTAGCACGAAGGAGGCCTTCCGGCTACCGCAAGTGGGTGGAACCTGCACGGTGAGTGCGCGTTGGGCATACCGGCGGGTGGCGAGCGGAGCTCGATTGCGGGCGCTCGTTCATTTCAGGTTCAGCCGGTCCCTGTGACCCTGAGCAATCGTTTCGACAAAAAAGGAATAAGTAATGCGTCTTCGAAACTGGCTGTTGACCGGCTCTGGCCTTGCAATGGTGCTCCTCGCGCCGGCAGGCGTGGTGCAAGCGCAGGATGCGGGCCTGGCCTCTGCCTATCAGGCCTATGTCGAAGCCCAGAGTTCCGGTGATTCCGACGCGACTGCTGCTGCCCGTTCCACTTTCGCCGAAGCCTGCGTTGGTGCCGGGTATAGCGGCATCGATGACTGCGTGAACGCTGCAACCGGCGCCGCTGAACCTGCCGAAGAAGAAGAAGAAGAGCCCGCGGCAGAAGAAGAGCCCGCGGCAGAAGAAGAGCCGGCAGCAGAAGAAGAGCCTGCAGCTGAGGAACCTGCAGCCGCCGAAGAGCCGGCAGCCGAGGAGCCAACGGCTGAGGAGGCGTCGGAAGCTGAAGAGCCTGCCGACGAGGAAGAGCCCGCAGCTGAAGATTCCGCGGCCGAGGAAGAGCCCGAGGCTGAAGAACCCGCCACCGTGACGGAAGACGCGGCGCCGGCGACCGAAACCGAAGCGGTGCCCGAACTGCTCGACGAAGTTGTTCCTCAAACGGAAGCTGAGCCCGAACAGGCTGACGAGCCCGAAGCGACCGAGGAACCGACCTCACGATTCGGCGTATCGCCCGAATTGGCGCCCGATCCGGCTCCCGCCCAGCAGCGGCCGACCGAGTCGGTAGCTCCCGAAACAACAACTGAGGCTGATCCCGAGGCCCTTGAAGCCCCGGCCCCAGACGAAGACGAAGCTCCCACGGCCGAGGATGCCGAGACCCCGGTGATTGAAGCCGCGCCTGAGCAGCCCGCCGCTGCTGCGCCAACTGCTTCCGAGCCCGCGACCTCTGAGACACCCGTCACCGAAGAACCGACTACGGAACAGCCCGCTTCTGGTGCGGAGCAGTCCCCTGCACCGGCCGCGTCCGAAACCGTTGTTGCTCCCGATGCCGCAGTGGTGCAAGAGCAGCTGGCATCCGACCCGGCCCTGGTCGACCAGCCAACCGAGACGATCACCGACCTGCCTGAGGGTGTGACGCAGGAGGAAGTCGCTCCTCTGCTCGACAGCGCCAAGGATCAGGTCACCCGCATCGAACAGGGCACCGCGCCCACCGAAGCATCGCCCGCCGCAGCCCAGGCGGCGCAGGAGCCCGCCGCACCGGCACCCACAAACGACGTGCAGGCTCAGTCTCAGGTGCAAATCGCGCCTGACCAGGTGACCTCTGCTCGGCAGGAACAGGGCGAGACCCTGCAAGCCGCGCCCGAAGTTGTGGTGCCGCAGAACGTCACCATCATTAATCAGGTCAACAACAACAACACCACCGCCACCAACACGACGGTGAACAACACCACCACGACCAACAACACGACCACAAATAACACCACCAGCAATGCCGCCCCGGGCAACACGCGGGACGGTGGTCGTCAAGGTGGTCGCGGCAGCAACGACGCCGGCTCCGGCACTTTGAACTTCGACGTCAACTTCGTTTACCAGGTCAACAACCAGACCTATATCAACAACACGGCTCGTGAGCGTGATCGCATTCGCAGCGATGATCAGGACGACATAATCTACGAAAGCCTGCCGCGCGGTCGCGTCCGTGAAACGATCGAGCGGCCGGATGGCACGCAGATCGTGACCGTGCGCGCTCGTAACGGGGATATCCTGCAGCGTTCGCGGATCACGCCCGATGGCCGTGAGTATGTGCTGGCCTATTTCAACGACGAGAACGAAGACGACCTGGTTGAATATCGGGATCCCGGTGCAGACCTGCCGCCGCTGCGGCTGAACATCTCCGCTCGGGAGTATGTGCTCGACGTTGAAGACGCTGACGAAGACGAGGTTGAAGTGTTCTTCAGCCAGCCGCCGGTGGAACAAGTCCGTCGCTTGTACTCGATCGATGAAGTGAAGCGTTCGTCACGTATCCGCGACACCGTGCGCCGGCTTGAAGTGGGTGGGCTAACGTTCGACTCAGGCAAGGCAACTATCCCCCGCGATCAGGTGCAGACCCTGGCCAAGGTGGCAGGCGCCATGCAGGACCTGCTGGAGCAAAACCCGGCCGAAACCTTCCTGATCGAAGGTCACACCGATGCCGTAGGCTCGGATGTGTCGAACCTGACGCTCTCGGACCTGCGCGCCTCGACCGTCGCCCGGATCTTGTCGGACTTTTACGATATCCCGCCCGAGAACCTGGCCACCCAGGGCTATGGCGAGCGTTATCTAAAGGTGCGGACCGAGCTCGACGAACGCAGCAACCGCCGCGTCAC
>Ga0210040_10010942_pt1 | contig 10337 bp, 5 predicted proteins | sample CryGeyCG12114_NA_FD_185462 | JGI IMG/M metagenome (GOLD analysis project Ga0210040, IMG submission 185462) | Groundwater microbial communities from aquifer - Crystal Geyser CG19_WC_8/21/14_NA (SPAdes) (version 2) | ecosystem: Environmental > Aquatic > Deep subsurface > Groundwater | place: USA...
GCGGTCGCGGGCGTAGCCGAGGATGTCCCGGGCCGTGTCGGCGTCCGGGGTGCGGCTGCCCGCCAGCAGCACGTACGCCTTGGGCACCGCCAGCCGGATGGGGTCGGGTGCGGCGACGACCGCGGCCTCGGCCACCGCCGGGTGCTCGATCAGCACCGACTCCAGCTCGAAGGGGCTGATCTTGTAGTCGCTGGACTTGAACACGTCGTCGGCGCGACCGACGTAGGTCAGGTAGCCGTCGGCGTCCCGGCTGACCACGTCCCCGGTGTGGTAGACCCCGCCGGTGAAGGACGCGGCGTTCAGGTCCTCGGACGCGTCGGCCGTCACCTGGTAGCCCTTCATCAGGGCGACGGGACGCGGGTCCAGGCTCAGGCACAGCTCGCCCTCGGTTTCGGCGACCTCGCCGGTCACCGGGTCGACCAGGACCACGGCGTAGCCCGGCAGCGGCCGGCCCATCGAGCCCACCTTGACCTCGGCTCCGGGCGGGTTGCCGACCTGGGCGGTGGTCTCGGTCTGGCCGTAGCCGTCCCGGATGGTCAGGCCCCAGGCCTCCCGGACCCGCTCGATCACCTCGGGGTTCAGCGGCTCGCCGGCCGACAGGCACTCCCGGACCGACGTCTGCACGCTGGCCAGGTCGGTCTGCACCAGCATCCGCCAGACGGTCGGCGGCGCGCAGAAGGTCGTGACACCGCAGCGCACCATCACCTCCAGCAGCCTGGCCGGGTCGAAGCGGGCGTAGGTGTGCACCAGCACCGTGGCGCCCGCCAGCCAGGGGGTGAAGAAGCTGCTCCAGGCGTGCTTGCCCCAGCCCGGGGAGGAGATGTTGAGGTGCACGTCACCCGGCCGCAGGCCCATCCAGTACAGCGTCGACAGGTGGCCGACGGGGTACGACGTCTGGCTGTGCTCCACCAGCTTCGGCAGCGCCGTGGTGCCGGAGGTGAAGTAGAGCAGCACCGGGTCGTCGCCCTTGCTGACCCCCGGCAGGTGCCCGTCGGTGTGCAGGAAGTCCTCGACGCGGCGGTAGTCCAGCCAGCCCTCCGGCACCGCCTCGGTGTCCTCACCGGGGAGGCCGGCGGGAGCCGGGCCCACCGCCAGCCGGCCCAGCGGCAGCTCGAGCTCGGCGAACTTGGCCACGTCGGCCCGGTCGGCGACCAGCAGCCTGGCGTCACCGCGGGAGACCCGGTCGGCCAGGTCGGCCGGCGCGAGCTGCGGGGTGGCGGGGATGACCACGGCCCCGAGCCGGATCGCCCCGAGCATCACCTCCCAGAGCGGGACGACGTTGCCCAGCGCCACCAGCACCCGGTCGCCCCGGCGCAGACCGAGGTGGTGCAGGAACTGCGCCACCGCCACCGAGCGGTCGGCGAGCTCGCGGAAGCTCAGCCGCACGTCGGAGTCGCCGTCGGTGACCCAGAGAGCCACCCCGTCCGGGTCCTCCTCCGCCAGCCCGTCGAACCAGTCGGTGGCGAAGTTGAAGAGCGGCAGCTCCGGCCAGCTGAACCCGGCGTAGGCGACCTCGTAGTCGTCTCGGTGCTGCACCAGGAAATCGCGGGCCGCGCGCAGGTGTCGGTTCAGCGACGGCATGGCGGTGAGGTTACCTCGCACCGACTAGTCAGAACGACGGGGTGCCAGAGCCCCCGCACCTGCTGACAACTCGGTGGGAGGGGCGGCAGAGGGGGGTCAGGAGCGGGCGAGGCGGGCGTCGGGGGCACCCAGCCGGGCGGCGTCGGCGGACAGGTCGTCGGGCTGGTGCTGGGACTCCCGCTCCGCGGCCACCCGCAGCTGGTAGTGCTGGACCTCGCGGTCGACGTCGGCCGGGCTCCACCCCAGCACCGGCGCCACCAGGGCGGCCACCTCCGGGGCCGCGGCCAGTCCGCGGTCCCAGGTCTCGATGGAGATCCGGGTACGCCGCGCGAGCAGGTCGTCCAGGTGCAGCGCCCCCTCGTGCGAGGCGGCGTAGACCGCCTCCACCCGCAGGTACTCCGGTGCGCCGGCCAGCGGCTCGGCCAGCTGCGGCTGCTCACCGATCAGGTCGAGCAGCTCCGGCAGCAGCGAGCCGTAGCGGTTGAGCAGGTGCTCCACCTGGCCCAGCCGCAGCCCGCTCTGCTCGGCCACCAGCTGACGGGCGTTCCACAGGCCGTGGTAGCCCTCCGCCCCGATCAGCGGCACGTCCTCGGTGCAGGAGGCGGGGACCTTCTGCGGCAGCTCCCGGACCACGGCGTCCACGGCGTCGGCGGCCATCACCCGGTACGTCGTGTACTTGCCGCCGGCCACCATGGTCAGCCCGCGGACGGGCGAGGCCACGGCGTGCTCCCGCGACAGCGTGGAGGTGGAGTCGGACTCACCCGACAGCAGCGGGCGCAGCCCGGCGTACACCCCGACGACGTCGTCGCGGGTCAGCGGGTCGGCCAGCAGCGCGTTGGCGTGGCCGAGCAGGTAGTCGATGTCGGCCTGGCTGGCCGCCGGGTGCGCCCGGTCGAGGTGCCAGTCGGTGTCGGTGGTGCCGATGATCCAGTGCGCGCCCCAGGGGACGATGAACAGCAGGCTCTTCTCGGTCCGGGTGATCAGACCCGTCCGGGCGTTGATCCGGTTCCGTGGCACCACCAGGTGGACACCCTTGGAGGCACGGACGGTGAACGGGGCCCGGCCACCCAGCATCTCCTGCAGCTCGGCGATCCAGACCCCGGTGGCGTTGATGGTCTGCTTGGCCCGGATCTCCAGCTCCCGGCCGGACTCCAGGTCGCGCACCCGGACCCCGGCCACCCGGTCGGCCTCACGCAGGAAGCCGACCACCCGGGTGCTGGTAGCCACCGCGGCGCCGTACAGGGCGGCCGTCCGGGCGATCATCATGGTGTGCCGGGCGTCGTCGACCTGGCCCTCGTAGAACTCGATCGACCCTCGCAGCGCCTCGCGCTTGGCCGAGGGGAAGGCCTCGAAGGTCTTGCGCCGACCGAGGTGGCGCAGGTGGTGCGGGACGCCGCGACCGGCGCCCATCAGGTCGTAGACGCCGATGCCCAGGCCGGCGTACGCGCGGTCCCAGACGGGCGTACGCAGCGGGTAGAGGAACGAGACGGGCTTGGCCAGGTGCGGCGCCAGCCGGTTCAGCACCAGCGAGCGTTCCTTCAGCGCCTCGAACACCAGGGCGAAGTTCAGCTGCTCGAGGTAGCGCAGGCCGCCGTGGAACAGCTTGGTGGAGCGGCTGGAGGTGCCGGCGCCGAAGTCGCGCGCCTCGACCAGACCGACCCGCAGCCCCCGGGTGACGGCGTCCAGAGCGGCCCCGGCCCCGGTGACGCCGCCGCCGACGACCAGGACGTCGAGCTCCTCGGCGGTCAGCCGGTCCAGCGCGGTGGCGCGGGCGGCAGGGGAGAGCGGGGCGGTGGTGGAGAACACCAGTGAACCTTTCCAGAGCGGAGCCGGACCACGTCGGAGGAGCCCGGGAGTGCAGGGTTCGAGCAGCCGGCGGACGCGGGGTGCCGCGTCAGACGTCCACCCAGTCCAGTGTGCGCGACACCGCCTTCTGCCAGCCCGCGTGACCGGCGGCCCGCTGCTCGTCGCTGGTCGACGGCGACCACCGGCGGTCCTCGTGCCAGTTCTCCCGCAGCTCCTCCGAAGAGGCCCAGAAGCCGACGGCGAGCCCGGCGGCGTAGGCCGCGCCGAGCGCCGTGGTCTCGGCCACCACCGGTCGGCTCACGTCGACGCCGAGCGTGTCGGCCTGGATCTGCATGCAGAGCTCGTTGGCGGTGACGCCGCCGTCCACCTTGAGCACCTCCAGGGGCACGCCGGAGTCGAGCTCCATGGCGCGCACCACGTCGCAGCTCTGGTAGCAGATCGCCTCCAGGGTGGCCCGGGCGATGTGGCCGCTGGTGTGGAACCGGCTGAGCCCCACGATGGCCCCGCGGGCGTCGGAGCGCCAGTGCGGGGCGAACAGACCCGAGAAGGCGGGGACGAAGTAGATGCCGGCCGCGTCCTCGACCTCCCGTGCCAGCACCTCGGAGTCCTCGGCGCCCCGGATGATCTTCAGCTGGTCACGCAGCCACTGCACCGCCGAGCCGGTGACCGCGATCGAGCCCTCCAGCGCGTACACCGGCTTGGCGTCCCCGAACTGGTAGCAGACGGTGGTCAGCAGACCGTTCTCCGACCGCGTCAGCTCGTTCCCGGTGTTGAGCAGCAGGAAGTTGCCGGTGCCGTAGGTGTTCTTGGCCTCACCGGCGGCCAGGCAGACCTGCCCGACCATCGCCGCCTGCTGGTCGCCGAGCACACCGCCGATCACCACCTCACCGCCGAACGGGCCGTCCGCGCGGGTGCGGCCGTAGGCCTCGGCGTGGGAGGAGGGCAGGATCTGCGGCAGCATCGCGGGCGGCACCCCGAAGAAGCCGACCAGCTCCTCGTCCCAGTCCAGCGTCTCCAGGTCCATCATCATCGTCCGGCTGGCGTTGGTGACGTCGGTGACGTGCCGCCCCCCGTCCGGTCCGCCGGTCAGGTTCCACAGCAGCCAGCTGTCGGTGGTGCCGAACAGCGCGTGGCCGGCCTCCGCGGCGTCCCGGACGCCGTCGACGTTCTCCAGGACCCACTGCAGCTTGCCGCCGGCGAAGTACGGGGCCGGTGGCAGCCCGGCCCGGTGGCGGATCACCTGGCCGCGCTCGTCCCGGTCGAGGGCGGCGGCCAGGTGGTCGGTGCGGGTGTCCTGCCAGACGATCGCCGGACCGTAGGGCCGGCCGGTCCGCGGGTCCCAGACCACGGTGGTCTCGCGCTGGTTGGCCACCCCGACCGCGGCCAGGTCGGCGGCGGTGAGCCCGCACCGGGCCAGGACCTCGGTGACCACCGCCCGGGTGTTGGCCCAGATCTCCTCGGCGTCGTGCTCGACGCGGCCGGGGGCCGGCAGGTGCTGGGTGTGCTCCCGCTGGGCCCGGCCGACCTCGCGGCCGTCGTGACCGAAGACCATGCACCGGGTGCTGGTGGTGCCGTGGTCGATTGCTGCGACGAAGTCGGCCATGCAGCAGACCCTAGACCGGCGCAGCAGGATCGCCGGGCTCCCACCGCCGGAGCCCGGCAGCACGTGACGGGCGGGCCGGGAGCCGCGCGCCGCGGCGATCGTTTCCCTCGTCGTCATCTGCGTGCGTAGGCTTTCCCCGTGTCCGTCAGCCACCTCGAGGTCCCTCCGGGCTACCCCTCGGAGTGGGAGGCCGACGTGCTCCTCACCGACGGCGGCGTCGCCCGGCTGCGGCCGATCGTGCCCGGCGACGCCCAGAAGCTCGTCGACTTCTACACCCGCGTCTCACCGGAGTCGAAGTACCTGCGCTTCTTCGCCCCGTACCCCCGGCTGAGCGCCCGCGACGTCAAGCGGTTCACCGAGGTGGACTACGTCGACCGGGTCGCGTTCATCCTCACCCTGGGCGATGAGATGATCGGCGTCGGGCGCTTCGACCGGATCGAGAACGACCAGGCCGAGGTGGCCTTCCTGGTCGAGGACGCCCACCAGGGTCGCGGCATCGCCCAGCTGCTGCTCGAGCACCTCGCCGAGGCGGCGCGGGAACGAGGCATCCGCGGCTTCGTCGCCGAGGTGCTGCCGGAGAACCGGCGGATGGCCCAGGTCTTCGCCGACGCGGGCTACCGGGTGAGCAAGGGCATCGAGGACGGCGTCTTGTCGGTGGAGTTCCCGATCCTGCCCACTGACACCTCGGTCGGGGTGATGGAGCGTCGCGAGCACCGTGCCGAGAGCGCGTCGGTGCAGCGGCTGCTGCATCCGGAACGGGTCGTGGTCTACGGCAGCGGCCGGCGCGTCCAGGGCCTGGTGAACGCCATGCTCTGCGGCGGCTTCCGCGGGGAGGTCATCGCGGTCAGCGCGGACGAGCACCCGGTCGCCGGGGTTCCCACCGCCACCTCCATCGCCACCGTCCCTGGCCGGCTGGACCTCGCCATCCTCTCCGTGCCCACCTCCGCGCTCGGAGGGGTGGTGATCGACGCGGCGCACAAGGGTGCGCACGGGATCGTCGTGCTGACCGGTCCCGACTCCGGCGCAGACGCCAACCACACGGTGGTCAACCTGGCCCGGGCGTACGGCATCCGCGCCCTGGGTCCGGACGCCCTGGGCCTGGTCAACACCTCGGGTGCGGTCGGCCTGAACGCCACCCCCGGCCCGATGCCGCGCCAGGGCGGCGTCGGCCTGTTCTGCCAGTCCGCGGCGGTGGGGGTGGCGCTGATCAACCGGGCGCTGCGGCAGGACCTGGGCCTGTCCTCCTTCATCAGCACCGGCGACTACGCCGACGTGACCGGGAACGACGTGATGCAGTACTGGGAGGACGACGCGTCCACGCGCGTGTGCCTGCTCTCGCTGGACTCGATCGGCAACCCGCGCAAGTTCTCCCGGATCACGCGCCGGCTGACCCGCCGCAAGCCGGTCGTGGTCATCGAGCCGGGTCGCACCAGCCGCTCCGTCCACTCCGGGGTCCGGGGTGGGCTGGGGCACGCGCCGGACGCGGCGGTGGACGCGCTCTTCCGGCAGGCCGGGGTGATGGTGGTGCACCGGCGCGGAGCGATGTTCGACATCGCGAAGCTCGCGGCGCGACAGCCGCTGCCCCGGGGACCGCGGGTCCGGCTGATCACCAACTCGGCGACCCTTGCCGCCCAGATGCAGCAGACCATCGCCTCGATCGGGCTGCTGGAGGAGCGGGCGCCCGTGCTGCTCACCCCCGCCGCGGAGTCCGTGGACTTCGTCGAGGCGGCGCGGACGGCGCTGGCCGACCCGGGCTGCGACTCGGTGGTCTGCGCCGCGGTCAACGTCTACGAGGAGGGCACCGACGCGGTGATCGACGCCCTGGACGCCATCGCTGGGGAGGGCGACAAGCCGCTGGTGGGGGTGTTCCTCGACTTCCACCTGCCGAGGACGCACGAGGGCGAGGTCGACCGGGTGGGCGACCTGCCCTGCTTCGACGCGCCGGCTGACGCCATCCAGGCGTTGTCCGCGGTCACCGCCTACGCGCACTGGCGCGACCGCGACCCCGGCGCGGTGCCGATGCTCGACCCGGACACCGTGCGCGCCAAGCGGGTGGTCAACCGGGTGCTCTCCTCCTCCCCCCAGGGCCGGGAGCTGAACGACGAGGAGGCCGCCGAGGTGCTGGCCGCGTACGGCATCCCCCTGGTCCGCCGCTACCCGGTCGCCAGCCTGGAGGAGGCGACCGCCGTGGCCGCCCACCTGGGCTGGAACGTCGTCCTCAAGGCCACGGCGGCGGCGGTGCGCGGCCGGCCCGACCAGGTCAACGTGCACCGCAACCTGGACGACGAGGCCGATCTGGCTCACGCCTGGCGAGAGCTGGGCGTGCTGGTGCACGAGCTCGGTCTGGGCGAGGACGTGGGCACGGTCGCCGCCCCCGTGGTCCAGGTGATGGCCCCGGCCGGGGTGGCGCTGGTGGTGACCAGCCGGGAGGACGCCGCCTTCGGCCCGATCGTCTCGCTCGGCCTGGAGGGGATCCCCAGCGAGCTGCTGGGCGACACGGTCTACCGGGTGCCCCCGCTGACCACGGTCGACGCCGCCGGTATGGTCCGCGACCTCAAGGCCGCGCCCACCCTGTTCGGCCGGCACGGCAGTCCCCGGGTGCACATCGCCGGGATCGAGGACCTGCTGCACCGGGTCGCCCAGCTGGCCGACGACCTGCCGCAGCTCGCGTCTGTCTCGCTCAGCTCCTGCGTCGCCTCGCTCACCGGGATGTCGGTGCTCGGCGCCCACATCTTCATCGCCCCGACCGACGACCGACGCGACCCCATGGCCCGGACGCTGTAACTCTTGGCGCCGGCCCGACCCCGCCCTGGTGGTGCGGTCTTCCTCCCTCGCTCGCAGACGGAGAAGCGTGTCTGCTCCCTCGGTCGTGCAGACCGCACCGGGCGTCGTCGACCCAGACGCAGAACTCCTGCGTCCCGATTCCGCCGTGATGGACCCGGAACGGGCAGGGTGGAGGGTGGTGCGGGCCCTGTGAGGAGTGGGACGAGGGGCCGGGGCGTCGTGGCAGGATGATCGCCATGAGGCTTGGTTCCATGCGGAGAGACCTGCGAGCCGACATCGAGGCGTGCGGGTACTTCCCGGACCTGGTGGAGGACGCGGTCATCCTCGCCGTCGGTGAGGAGGACCTCCTCGACTTCGTGGTCCACCACGAGCCGACCTTCACCCACGACGAGGTGCACCGCCACGTCACGGTGCTCGCGCTGACCCCCAGCCGGCTCATCGTCGGGCACACCGACGACCAGCCGGCCGAGCCGCCCGCGACCGGCATCGCCGCGGCGTCCTCCACCGAGTCGGTGTCGCTGTCCAAGATCAACGCGGTGGTGCTCACCCGCGTGGTCACCCGTCCCGAGGACTACCGGGCGGGCACCACCGACGTGAGCGAGACCTGGCTCTCCGTGGGCTGGGGTGCGGTCCGCCGGCTCGATCTCGAGCAGGCCAGCTGCACCGACCCGCAGTGCGAGGCCGACCACGGCTACACCGGTGCTCTGGTCGGGGACGACCTGACCGTGCGGATGAGCGCCGCGGCCGACGGTGCCGACCGGGTGGCCCGACTCGTCCGCTTCTCCAGCACCCTGCAGCGCGCGGCCGCGGTATGACCGCGCCGGCGGCAGCGTCGACGACGACGTTGCCCCGGCTGGTGCTGCCCGCCCACGCCTCGGCGAGCCTGGCCGACCTGATGCCCGGCATCGGCGCGCACCTCGGCGTGCCGGGCTGTCCCGCGGACCTGCTGGGCCTGCCCGACGCCCAGCGCTACGTGGTGGTGCTGGTCGACGGCCTGGGCTGGAACCTCGTCCGCCGCTCGGCCCGCGAGGTGCCGTACCTCGCCGGCCTGCTGGCCGGCGGCCGCCCGATCACCGCTGGAGTGCCCAGCACCACCGTCACCAGCCTGACCAGCCTGGGCACCGGTCTGCCGCCCGGCGGGCACGGGATGGTCGGCTACACCTTCCGGGTCCCGGAGACAGGTGAGATCCTCAACGCGCTCACCTGGGAGTCCGACCTGACCGCCGCGGTGGTCCAGCCGCGGCCCACCTTCTTCGAGCGGTCGGTGGAAGCGGGCGTCGCGGTGAGCTCGGTGGGCCTGGCGCGCTTCCGGGGCAGCGGCCTGACCGAGGCGGCGCTCCGTGGTGCCGACTTCGTGCCCTTCGAGCACGAGCGGGCCGAGGAGAAGCGGATCAGCCTGGTGGCCGCCGCCGCCGCCCGCGGGGAGCGCAGCCTGGTCTACGCCTACGAGCGCCAGCTGGACCACGTCGGGCACGCGCAGGGCTGCAACTCCGAGGACTGGCTGCGGCAGCTGATCCGGGTCGACGCCATGTGCCAGCGGCTCCGTGAGGTGCTGCCTGCCGACGTCGCGCTGGTCATCACCGGCGACCACGGCATGGTCGACATCCCCAGCGCGAACCAGGTGGTGGCCGAGGACGAGCCCGAGATGATGGCCGGCGTGTCCGCGCTGGCCGGCGAGGGCCGATTCCGCCAGCTGTACGTGGACGACGACGACCCGGGTGCCGTCGCCGACCGCTGGCGCGACCGGCTCGGTGACCTGGCCTGGGTGCGCACCCGCGGGGAAGCGGTCGAGGAGGGCTGGTTCGGACCGGTGGCCGACGACGTGCTGGAGCGGTACGGCCACGTCCTGGTCGCCATGCGCGGCCCCTGGGCGGTGATGACCCGGCAGTACCCGCGGGAGCTCAGCCTGGTCGGCATGCACGGCTCCCTGACCGAAGCCGAGATGCTGGTCCCGCTGCTGCTGGACTGAGCGCCGTCCCGCTGCCGCGCGCGGCCCGGTCCTCGGCCGGACCGCCCCTCGGTTGGGCAGGAGCGGCGGCCGCCCGGGATGGCAGGATTCGGCCGTGGCAGAGTTCCTCTACTTCACCGGTCCGATGGACTGCGGGAAGTCGACCCTGGCCCTGCAGTTCGACCACACGCACAGCGCAGGCGGTCGGAACGGCCGGCTGTTCACCTGCCGCGACCGCGCGGGCGAGGCGACGATCTCCTCCCGCCTGGGCCTGATCCGGCCCGCCATCGAGGTCAGCCCCGGCTTCGACTTCTGGGACTACGTGGTGGGCCAGCTGACCGGGGGAGAGCGGATCGACTACCTGGTCTGCGACGAGACGCAGTTCTACCTGCCCGAGCAGGTCGACCAGCTGGCACGGATCGTCGACGACCTGCAGATCGACGTGCTGGCCGTCGGCATCATGACCGACTTCCAGACCCAGCTGTTCCCGGGCTCGCGACGGCTGGTCGAGCTCTGCGACAAGATCGAGCTGCTGCAGGTCCGCGCGCTGTGCTGGTGCGGGGCCCGGGCCACCCACAACGCCCGCACCGTGGACGGCGTGATGGTCGTCGAGGG
>Ga0210040_10010943_pt1 | contig 10336 bp, 10 predicted proteins | sample CryGeyCG12114_NA_FD_185462 | JGI IMG/M metagenome (GOLD analysis project Ga0210040, IMG submission 185462) | Groundwater microbial communities from aquifer - Crystal Geyser CG19_WC_8/21/14_NA (SPAdes) (version 2) | ecosystem: Environmental > Aquatic > Deep subsurface > Groundwater | place: USA...
CTTAAACATGTTGGAAGACAATGGCCAATTCTCATTATTTTCGAGTCCACGTATACTCTTTATTGTTATCTTTAACAATGAGACTTGTAAACATAGTTCATACACTGGAGACGTAATATTATCTAAGCTTTTGACTGTATTGTGTAGTTTCATGCAAAGTAAAAGACGCTTCTAGGTCATCAAACGAAACGATATGTTAAACACGGAAATTTTGACACAAGATGTCGCAGAATGAGTATCATAAAAAACTTTCCATTGCTAAACATTTCCGTAAATGGGGAAAAAATCATTTTCACACCGTTTGTCGAAAACTTTTATGTCGAAAATCCAATAGATTAGGTTAAGCTACGTTTTTGGATGTTTTGTCGTAGCTTCTACGCCTTTACGGTTTCGGCATTATTGTTTTCGGCAAACCGGCTGTGAACCGAAAAAATAGTAAGCTTTGTAAGGATAACTTAATATTGTATACAGCAGGAATATATTTTTATTACTTCCATCATTTCCCTTGCATAGTGTTACTTTAGTTAGCTAATTAGACCAGATTTGGTTGAGAACATTAAAAATCCGCTTCCATCGCTCTTTCCAAAGGTGATTTGTATTTGGCAAAGTCGGGGAATCCTGAGAAAGCAAGTGGCTGAGGTTCTTCAAACTTAGTCTGGACAATTGGAGGGGGATCAAAAATCTCCACAATGTCACTTGAATCTCCTTCGTACAAATTAATTGGTTCGTCTTTGTATTCTTGTTCCAAAGGGATGTAATCATTGTCATCTAAAATAAAAGTTGCTTACAGTCAACAATTTCATTGAGCTTGTGTCTAAATGTATTAAGTTTTGCTCACAATTTTGAGCACCAGCTCCATCCAAAGTTACAGCGATTGCTAAAATTAGCATGAATGCTAGGTTTTTTGTACAGAATGGCATTGTAAAAAATTGCGAATTGAGATAAACGATACACAGGGAAGACTTTGAAAATTCTTATACGGTAGCCTATTCCAATGTTATGAGAGGTTCATTTTTTAAAAGTAAACAAAGGGGATTCTCATAATATTTACCTTGCAAATCTAAACATGCTTTGTGTCTATGCGTTGAGCAATGTTGGCATTTTTTTTCATGATGCATATGGATTGAAATTGAAGAATTGCTGTGTATGTTGTTTGCATGTAAAAATAACATTTTTCAAAATGTAGTTTAAGCAGCACCCAAATTTAGAGTGAACTAGTTTGTATTGCTTTCAGTTTTTTAAGGTAATAGTATGCAAGGACTAGGTCGTAGTTTTAAGCAAGCTAAAAATAAAGGATTCCGAGAATGTAGGTGAACCTTTTTTGGGTTCAAAAATCCCAAAATGGATTTTAATCCATTGAAGTCTTAGCATTCTGGTTGAACACACACTTTTTTTGCTAAAGTTCATAACAATGGAGATTTTTTTGTTTCAATTCACGATTTTGTTGTCGGTTTTTAACTTGGTAATTTCTGCCCCAATTACAGGATTGGACGAGTTGGCTTATTTGATTGAAAAGTAGGTTTGAAAAATGATTTTATTGGTTTTTGTTTTTGTTTTCTAAACAGACATTAATAATGACTATTTTCAGGGATGCCCGAATTCAAGAGAGGATAGAAGAAATATCAGGAATTGAAAAAGATAGTTTTGGGGACACAGTTATGCCTGTAAATTCTGAAGGAAAACAGCAGACTCAAGAAATTAAGTGCACTTGTGTATCGATTGACAAAATTTGTGAAGCCTCACAAAATCAAGCAAATCAAAATCTCTATGTAAGGACAATTTGGTGCATAATTCGTATTTCATTTACTATTCTGAATTAGAATTCGTCGCTTTTTGTTCCAGAATCCAAAATGTGCTCCAGACGAGAAATCCTGTTGCCTTAAAAATGATGCACCACGTGTAAAAATCGTTCCCGTCTCAGAATATTTACCAGAATTCACAAATGTTAATGAAGGGAGGACTTTTGAAACCAGTTCTGGCTTAAATTCTCTAAAATCATGTTCCTGCAAAAAACGAGAACTGTGTAATCCAAAGGACATTGACTACTCATTTGGATTCCATTGCTCGTATGATTCTGTGCGTTGTTGTTCTGATGATTTGTCAAAAGTGTCACTGAATATGGAACATGGGGCTGAAATCTTGAAAAAATCTCTCAAAGTGGATAAACAGACGGAGACTGTTGATAAAACTTTAGAAACTGACCAAATTTTGGAAAGTTTACTAAGTGGGGAGGAAATTTTGTTGCCTGAAATGGAGAGTTTCGAAACACTTGATGAATCGGAGCTTTCAGGTAAACTTATTATAAATGATTAGTTGATTTAATTATTTTAATTGTTAGTTTTCATGAACTCTATAAATATTTTTTTCTTTTCAGAGACAGAAAAAGATGAAGTTTTGCTTAAATTAGAAGAAAAGTTGGATTTTCCTTCAGAGAAAATATTGTTGTCGAAAGATACGGATAAAAATGAGGAAAATATTGACTCAGATATGCAGAATAAAGATAATCTTCCAAATTTTGAAGAAAAGGAACCAATGTTGGAGGAAATCGAGCCAAAACTGCCAAATGAAATTTTCCAAAGTAAAAACATTCCAATTACTCTAGAAGAAGATTTAGTAGACTCTGACTACACAGATTTGCCTAACAACGAAGAAATTTCTAATAATTATAACACTGGGGATGTTTTAAAGTGCTATTGCGTTGAAGAACGTCAATGCAAGCATCAGACTGAAATTTTAGATACTTCTCTCTGCCCTGCAAATCTAATGCAATGTTGCGAATTGGAAAGTCCAGGTAAAAAATTATTTTTATTTAAAAAAAAGTTCGCATCACTTAACATGAATGTTTTAATTTTTCAGAACCGAATAAACAAGTTATGCCAAATTTGAACTCTGAGCAAGCATATACAGGTAGAAAAAGTTTCTAAATACAATTTTTCCCTTCTAACACATGATCAAAATAATCACTATTTACTCTAATCTTTCAGTGCAAATTGAAAGCCCCATTTTTCAAGTGGATCCCAACGCCAAGATTGAAGAAAATTCTATCCGCATGCATGAAACCCGAACCCCAGTCAATGCAGCGCATTATCCAGTACAAAACGCTCGGTATCCCGAACCCAATAGATTCTATCCGGGTCAAGCTACAGGTGAAATGCTGATGTATCCAGATAATCCTTATATTGTGCATCGGAGAAATTTTTATGAACCCGCTCCGAGCTGGTTATCAACTTTGTCCAGCTTTTTTGGATGATTAAAAAATGTTATCAAAACAATTATTTTGAAAGACAGAGATACATTTTATCGATTGCTCATGTGAATATAGAAACGATAAAACTAGATGAAAAATATGATTTTAATTCGCTAATTGTAAAATTCAATCAATTTTAATATTTTAAATTTGTTTGTGTCACGCCCTCAATAAAACTAATAAACCGCCTTAAGCAAACAAACGCAACAAAGTCACTCTATCTATAACATAATTGAACGATGCTTGCATAAAATATTGAAATTTTAACGCATTTTTTTCCTCAAAACACAGTCAATTTGCATTTTTTTTTTCAAAAATGGGAAAACCAACATGTCTATTTCAAATGGTTGAAAACCCCTCCTATACGAAGCCAAGTGAAAAACAAAATATGCGACAGATTGAATCCAATAATGCAATTCAATACTTGAATGTCTTTTTCCGGTTTTTCAACTTTTTCGGTGTGTGTCCCTTCTTTTTTCGAATGAACCAGTCCAACAAAATAGAATTCGTGGCACCAACTCTCGGCATAGTAAGTGGGAACACCGAAAAAATTAAATTTTAGTTTAAAAAACTAACATTTCCCGCCTCTATTCTTTGAACAGGTTCTAATAGGTGCAATGCAATTTGCCATATCCTTATTCGCGAATTACAATTCATTTTTCAAAAGCTCAACAACCAAAAGTTCTGATCCCTTCAGCGTGTCCAATCTAACGAGACTAATTTTGATGCCGATAATAGCAATTCATCAGATAATACTTGTCCTCACATTTTGGACCAAAGGAAGCAAAAATAAATTTGAAAACATTTTTCACCATGCCATGGACAAATCTTCTAGTGAATGGATTTGGACGTGCAAATCATCCAACGTAAATAATTTTTCCCGCTTTTTTATACTTTTGTCTCAAAAATGGATTTAATGCATTTATATTTTGTAGAAAAAGCTACAAGCCCAACTAGGCTTGTTCCTTAGTTTGACCATGTACTTGATATTGAATTCTGTCATCACTTTGGAACAACATGACTGGGATATAATTCGTACATTCAAATCATACGCACAGCTTTTCGAACCCGTGTTTTCTAACATTGCCGATTCCTCTTATTCTTTTTATTTGGGCATTGTTGGCTATATTTTTCAAGCACTGGTTACCATATCTGGAGATATAACTATAGTAGCGGTCTTCTTCTTTGCGGTTATCCATTCCGAACTGGTTTCAAACTTTAAGACACATTTGGAACAATTTGATTTGCTTTTACATCCAAATACTGTAAATTTCTGACATTCAAAGGAATCCTTATAATATGGTTTTCCCCGATGATATACAGAACTATAATGTGTTTATTACAGTTGCTTCATGATTTTGAAGCTTTGAAGACAGCAATGGATCACATGAACAATGCGGCTGGCCCCCTGATTTTGTATTATTCTTTTATTGGGATCCCATACTATTGTACAGCAATGTCCATCATTATTCAAAAGGCAAGTTTGCCTACAAAACTGCTACACGGGTATAATATGATCGGTATTTTGATCATACTATATTTAGCTGCTCATACTTCTAGCAAGGTAAGGGAAAAAGGAATTTCAATAAGTTATGTTTTCTCATGTTTTGTTCGATGGAAATAAAATAATAAATGGGCATCCAAATATGCATACATAGGTGAGGAGTTTTAAGAAAATTTTGCATTCTAAACAAGGCATCACACATTTGGAATCCAATGTTTTGAAAATAATTCATGACGAAATTGATGACGGCGTTTTCTGCATTTCTGGAAACGGGTTTTTTGTCATAAACTATGGATTTATTGGATCGGTAATTCAATTTATGATTTTTCTGCTAAAAATGTGTTCGAGGCTAATATTAATTATGTATTTTATTCAGCTGATTCAAGTCATTTTGACATATGGAGTTCTTATTCTTCAACTGCGCAGCTCAACAGGCCTCATGGAAAGTTAAATTACAATCATACAAAAAAATCCATGGAAAAATGTTACTTTACTTTCAATTGCATTTCATTTAGTATTAATTAAGTCTAAGCAAACGTCTCAAAATAAGTCATTTGGAAAATTGCAAACATTTAAAAAAAAAAAATAATAATTGTTTTCTGACACTACATAACGATACTTTATGGAGAATTCGGGAAATTATAGTTTGCACAAGGTGGAAGACAAACATTGCATAACAAATTCACTTTAACCATAATAGATAATGATGTTTGCATGAAATAGTGAGATTTTAAGAGCATTTGTTACACAGAATACAGTCGGCTCGCACCTTTTTTTTTCCAAAAATGGGAAAACCAACATACCCAGTATTTCAAACTGTTGAAACCTACCGCAATATCAAGTCAAGTGAACAGCAAAATATGGGACAGATTGAACCAAATAATGCTATTCAATACTTGAATGTCTTTTTCCGGTTTTTCAACTTTCTAGGAATTTGTCCATTCTTTTTCAAAATGAACCAGTTCAACCAAATTGAATGCGTGGCACCAACTATCGGCATAGTAAGTTGGAACATGTAGTAAATAAACACTATTAAAATTTAAATGAAAAAACTTAACTTTCCCATTTTTTTGAACACTGCTATATAGATCCTAAAAGGCGCAATGCAATTATGTATAAGCTTATTCACAATCTACGATGCATTTTTTCCAAGTTCCATACCCGAAAATTCTGTTGACCCAATTGTATCAAATCTAATGATCCTAATTTTGAAGCCAATCACACTGATTCATCAAGCACTACTTTTCTTCACATTTTGGACCAAAAGCAGCAAAAACAAATTTCAAAACATATTTCAGCATTCCATAGAAAAAGCCTCCAGTGAATGGATTTGGACACATAAATCAACAAATGTAAATTATTTTCCCCCTTTTCCATACTTTTCGCCCAAAAACAAATTGCTGCATGCATATTTTGTATTAGAGAAAGCTACAAGCCCAAGTTGGTTTGATCCTCTGTTTGGCATCTTATTTTATACTGGATTTTGTGGTCATTTTGGAAGTCTATGACTGGGAAATGATTCGTGCACAGAAATCTTATGCACAAATCTTGGCCCCTTTATATTCTGACATTGGCCATTCTTCCTATGCTTTCCTTTGGGGCATTGTTGGCTACATTTTGCGAGTGCTCATTTGGATGCCTGGATGTATTGTAATAACTGGAATCTTTTTCTGTGCACTCATCCATTTGCAGTTGGTTTCAAACTTTAAGTCACACTTGGAACAATTTGATTTGCTGTTGCATCCAAATACTACTGTAAATTTTTGACATTTAAAGCAACCTTACATGGTTTCCTCCAATACAAATGAATGTAATGTTTTCATTGTAGTTGCTCCAGGATTTTGAAACCTTGAAGGCAGCAATGGTCTGCATAAACAATGCTGCTGGGCCCATGATTTTGTATTACTCTTTTGTTACAATCCCATACTATTGTTTAGCCATGTCCATCATAGTTCAAGAGGAAAGTTTGCCCACAAAATTACAACATGCGCATCAATTGGTCGCTGTTTTAACTATATTATGTTTGGCTGCTTATACTTCTGGCAAGGTATATGGGAATGGGAAAGGATTTCGATAATGTAGGCTAATATTTAGCAGAATGAATTAAACGCCGGTTAATGGGTATGATTAATGAATAGGTGAGCGAGTTTAAGAAAATTCTGCATTCTAAACGGGGCATTACACATTTGGAATCTAATGTTCTGAAAATAATCCATGAGGACATTGATGATGGTGTTTTTTGCATCTCTGGGAACGGGATTTTTGTCATAAACTATGGATTTATTGGATCGGTAATTCAATTTCTGTTGAAAATGAATCCAAAATTAATATTTGCATGCAGTAATTGTGTATTTTGTTCAGCTGGTTCAAGTCATTTTGACATATGGAGTTCTCGTTCTTCAACTGCGCAAATGAAAACTATGATTATGGATATTCAGATACATACAATCAGTATACAAACTGGGTTTCAAAGGTAATGACAATGAGCAACTGGTACAGATTTTATTGTTTTTCTGCATCTGCAATGTGTGTTCTATTAACAATGGTCATGTTCACATTAGACAGAATAGTTAGTTAGTTAGTATAGCAAGTGAAAGAAAAAGGGATCGTTTAACTAACTAAGCAATTATCTATCTATGTATTCTGATAGTTAGTTAGTTTTAGAGACTATATAGCATAGGAACGGAAAAAAACGTGGCTAACAATGAGCCTGTGAAACACCCAAAATGGTTGGGACTCCATCAATCAATTTTTGCTTATCAGAAGAGTCGAGAAGTCCAAGAAAAAATTATTTCTCAGCAGAAACTGGATGCCAACTTCCGTATGTACATTACATTTAGGATTGTCCTCAGTTTTGGGGCGGGCATTTTAAACAGAACTAGTGATTCATTTTCTCGTCAATTTTTAGCCAGTATTGTACATTAGTTTCCCTGTCACTTTTTGACGGGTATTATTAGTTCATTTTCTAGTCACTTTAAGCCAATGTTTTGTGTGAATTTGTGTGGATGCATATAATGTGTCATGTATGTGCAAGCGGGTGTCGCTCATATGTTTTCTAAATATGAATTTCTTTCAGATAGCGCATAGTCAAGGTGAGCCATATTTTGTAAGTTTAAAGTTGTGGTGCCGCCAAAGAGTGAGCAAAATCTATCAACTCTTGCCTCCTCAGTCAAGATTTTTTCGATTAATAAACTTTCCTTACTTGGAGCTCACTACATTCATGAATCTCCCATTCTAGACGCATACAATTCTAATAATGAACTATATAATATTATGTTCTGGAGTTTCTGTATGTGTGTGTGGCATTGTAAAACCCTATCATTATACATTTTTCAAAATTGTGCACCGAAATTTGAAAGTATGCTTCCATGCAGCACGCAAACTTATTTCTGAATAAATTCTACATCATCCTATTTTATATTTTTTAAAGATATCAGATTCAAAAGTCAATTTACTGGCACGACTGCTTATGAAATAAAAAAGTCTAGACTTGAGCTGAGTAATCTATTTTCATTCATGACATACTATTTGCATTAAAAAATAGCTTCTCAGGCAATTTATATAAATTTTCAATTTCATTTTCTTCAACATTTTTTATTGTAGTTAAGTCAATTTTCAAGGCTCATGTTGCTTTGTATAATATTCACTGCATGACGAACTCAAAAACATTTAAACCGAACTTGCCAGTAATTCTGTCAAGCTTCAGTCGATAAACATGAAATTCCGTTGATTTTAATGCTTAACGCTTCTTAAGCGCCTTATTATTTCCCTTTAATTTTTTCAAGCAACTAAAGTTGGCTATTTAGCTGTTTAGGAATTTAAGTTTATGAGTACATCGGCATAAATATCTTCTTGCCATTGTTGCTAACGTTTTCGCAACTCATATCACTGACAACGTCTTTCTTCTTCTTTGACTGAAGTCACTGAAGTCCAATGTTATAACGCTGATTCACAAAATATAATCATAGTACAGATTATAACTTTCATTATATTCCATGCCGCAAAATTGACATTCAAACAAAAACTTTAAAATATTTAAGGCATATCCTTTTTTCACTCGATTAACGGCACCACACGATGCGCACAAGCGCTCCAAGACAATTAGCTTATTTAAAATGCATTGTACTAAAAAAAAAAAATCATTATCTTCGATTGATCATTGATATCAAAACGGACTTAGCCAAGAAATGGACCGGCAAAGGTGGAAATTACAGTTTTGTGTGTCTTTTCATAAAAGTCCGATGGGGAACCACATCATCGTTGCGCTCATACCGTTGTTCTCATTTCGAGGCACTCATTTCGTTGCGAACTCATATGGTTGCGCTTTGAACATTGCTGACTCACATTATTGTCACTTTTATCGTTGTACCCATTATTGTTGTATTTGTTTTCATTGCAATTACTTATTTATGCTTACGTGTTTTTAGCTCTTCGGTGCATTGGGTGGCCCTTAAAAGGGCCGGTTTTGACTCTAAATATAAAACACCATGTGACTAGTCTACAAATTCTATGTTACACACAATTCCCTTCAAGAAATCCATTATTTCTCGATTAGGACAGTCCAAAACCATGCACGGTCAAAATTTTTTGTTCTAAACACTTTCGCTTTGATTGATTATGATTTTTGGAATGTCAAGTCACTTCACTTCCTATAGTGTGACACCTTTCCTTACACTTATTGCTATAAGATTCTGTGCAATGCCAAATTTTTTTATTCGAACCATCACGTTCAAAAACAAAAGTAAAACCTTCGTAGACTACCACTTGTTTTCCTTTTGTGCTCTTGATAACCTCCATTTTGTTACTGACAAGAAATTTACTTGTTATAGGAGTTCAAACTTTAAAACCAACAACAAGTAGTACAGCATCCCCCCCTATATAGTTTACTAAGCCGAGATAGGGAATTTAACATGGGAAATTTCTGCAAACTTTTGCGCACGCGTGGAGGTCGCAATTTTTAATTTTTGCAAAATTAACTTTTTTTATGGGTCGTCACTTAACACGGTTCAGTGCCTTTTGGTATTTACAGAACATAGTTAACTAATTGTAATTACTTAACTGACCTGCCAAGTTTGAGAAAGTAAAAAAAGGCGATGAGTCCGGCGAAACTTTAGCATAACGTGTAAAACTCATTATGGCAAAAAAAATTGAAAGACCTGAAAAAATCAAGGGTTATCTTGCAGATCATATTTCATTATCATTATTTACTCATCTTTACCCATGAGAAGGCTGCGTTTGCGGTCATCAAGTTTTCATCTTAATCACAATTAACATTTGACAGTCACAATTAATTACTCTGAAGTAACATTTTTGTCAATGACCCTCTGACTGCAATCTGGGTTTCAGCCAGGGGTTGCAGCCAAGGGGTTTCAGCTAAGGGTTGCAGCCAAGGGGCTGCTGCCAAGAGGTTTCAACCAGGGATTGCAGCCAAGGGGTTTCAGCCATGGGTTGCAGCCAAGGGGTTGCAGCCAAGGGGTTGCAGCCAAGGGGTTGCTGCCAAGAGGTTTCAGCCAGGTGTTGCAGCCAAGGGGTTGCTGCCAAGAAGTTTCAGCCAGGAATTTCAGTCAAGGGTTGCAGCCAAGCGG
>Ga0210040_10010944_pt1 | contig 10336 bp, 4 predicted proteins | sample CryGeyCG12114_NA_FD_185462 | JGI IMG/M metagenome (GOLD analysis project Ga0210040, IMG submission 185462) | Groundwater microbial communities from aquifer - Crystal Geyser CG19_WC_8/21/14_NA (SPAdes) (version 2) | ecosystem: Environmental > Aquatic > Deep subsurface > Groundwater | place: USA...
TCCCTTCCCATTCTCTCCCCTGTATAGTTTTCAATACATAGCAAAAAGAGGAGGATTCTCCGGGGTGCAGTTTACAATCTATTTTATGGAGAAACAAGAGACATGGTTTCATTGTTTTTATGGGATTCCTTTTCCAGATATACATATTTTTTATTTAAGGTCAAATAGGGTCTTACGGTCACAGAAAAGCTTTTTTAAATTAGTCACAACTCTAACTCTAGTCTGTAACTTAATGTAAATTTATTTATCAGCCACCAAATGGAAGCCATACCCCAAAGGAAAGCTAGATTTTCACAATATTTTCCTCTCAAATAATAGTTTTTAAGTTGTGCTCAAATAACAATATTTGACTGGCCTTTCACTCGACTGTAACTCGTGCTATCCAAAAATATAGCTTTCATTCCAGCAGTCGAGTTGTTCCATTTCCTCGCAACAGTCGCTATTTCTGCCCTACTTACTTTCTAAGGCTTGAAATAATTGGACAGTAGAAAGATCTGTTGCTCAGTGACAAGCAATGTAACTAAGGCCGTACATTTCTCTCTCCCAGTCATCCATCATAATCTTTTCAGCCTTTCATTGTAAATAATTGTGAGAACTATCATGAATGTGTGCCGGGAATAATCATCATGTGGACTGAATACGGAAAAATTCCTAGTGATTCATCAGAGAATTTTTGCTCGAAAAATTACAAACTTGAAAAATGGTTGAACGGACAAAACCCATGTGTGTGCATTGACTGTATATGAATACAATAACTAAGCAACTGATCATGCTGACAATATTTATAACCCTTAGCAGAGAGGAGCGAAAGAAACTATAAGCGTAATATTGAAGCAGTAGATACAATTTTGAAAGATACTTGAAGCAAAAAGATTATTATGAAGGGTCGTGGGGAGATTCCTTTGGCACGAGCTTATCTGGAGGACAAAATTGGTTTCTCCAAGAAACACAATATCCCATCTCTACACGATGTCCACTTATGTTTTTCCATTAAGCTCTCCATGCTTGCCAATCGATTGGTCCCCACATTCTGACAACATTCTGTGCGTGGAAAAAAATGTTGTGAGCTTATGTCTTTCTACTCATGTTTTTGCTATGATTGAAAAATATTTTTAACCTTGGAATTCACCATGAAGAGAAAACAATTTATGTGTCTTTGCCACCAATGTTTTCGTCTGGCTACTTCAGTTTACTTTGTGATTGATTACTCTGGAGAGTATACATTTTTATTAAATGAATATAATTTATGTCATATACTCGCAATCTACAACAACTATAATACTATATTTTTATCATCCTATAGTTCCCAGTCTATTTACTAACAGCCAAAACTCGTTAACAGAATTCATACTAACTAACTAACCAAGTATTCAATGTTGTTCCAGTTGCACAACAAATCTACTGGTCCAGTAATAATCTCAAGAAACTCTTTTATGTACTGAGCCTTCTTTGATTTCTCTGTGAATGTTCTCTGGTTTCCCAGTCATTCCTACTAATTCCCAGTTTCACCGCTTCCGCTCCGAGTGACATGGCAATTCCCCGAGGGTCTCATAACTCTCAAAGTTAGAAGTCCTTATGTGACTCAAGATACTGGCTCTCATTTCATATCAATTGTCAAGGCACGTGTCTTATAACTGGACTGCTTTAGTTAGTTGCTTCCAAAATGCACCATACGTGAAATTCCAGTCAGTTATATTAAAGAGATTTCAGTATTCTCGAATTATTTTGTCATACCGTTAGTTAGTTCCTTGATTTGATATGTTTCTTATCATTTCCCATTGTTACCACCAATTGAAGGAAACAAGAGGTCATAACATCACGTTGAAAATAGAGATAGATGGATGGGATTATGTGTGCCACTAAAAGTTGGCCATAGATGGAGCCGTTTGTATGAAAAGCGGATACGATTGATGTTGGTTTTTGGATTTAAGTGAAATGGTTTACAGTGTTTCCAAATTATAAGATAGCTAAGAAGAAAATTTCAGATTCAAAAGTATTTTTGAACTGGAATTCTTTTAGCTAGATATTAACTGACTGTATAACCAAAATCAAGATTTGGTTAGAGTTAGTAGTAGAGACTATTTATATTTATACACAGAGATATGATGTACGTGAACGTAATGTTAAAGTATTGGTAGTGTCGCTATCATTAATAATATTCAAACGAGTTAAGTTGATGACAGAAAAGTGTATGCTCGTATAGTAAGTAGAAGAAGCATTATTATTATTTTTCTGTGGCTCAAGTGAACCATGAGAAAGATAAAAATGTACAAATAGCAAATGCAGATGTTCCGACAGAAGACCCAATATGAACATGGCAAGTAAAGCATGTAAACGGCAGAGCGTGGAAAATGAAGCCGATGAATTTCTTTGGCAGTTAATGTACAAGGCATAATATCCTTGAGAATTGTCATTTAAGTGGCGTACATATGGGAATAGAAATATGCACAAGCATGTTTTGAATTCTAAAAGGGAAGCAATTTTACTACCAAGTCAGTCATCACATTTATTCTATTCCTGTGGTCTTGTTATACTGTAATGTGGGGAGCTCGTAAAAACTAAAAGGCATGTAAATTGCATCTTGTAACTTGGTCACCAACTAACTAACTTGAATTTTTCCATTACCAACTCCTGATTATTTTGTAAGCCAATCTTTCCATATATTTCATCATACACGATGCAAATACTCGTATATTCACTCAAACTAACATTTTATTCTACAAATTACAATAGATACCTTACATCTCCCCCTTTCTAAAAGAAATTCATAACAGAGACTGCCATATTATCTAACAAATGATTAGACACACTAATTGAAAATCTGGAAAGACAATTTCAGTAAGCCGATGTGACGACGATATAGACGAGATTTTTTTCCAAATTCCAATTACTATTAAACTATATTCCTTCTGTGCGAGAAAACTGATATTTGCATTGCATTTCTCATTCTATCTATCTATTTGCTGTGTGCATTCATCCAAAGTCATCACTTGTACGACATGCGTCTTCTATTCATAATATAGGATGAGTGCTTTGGGTTCTGAAAAAAATGACAGCTGTGCATGATTACACTATAGTAGACTTGATATGTAAAATCGTGAAGCCATGTTGACATATTAGAGCTAAGTAGTTGCGGCAGTCAGTCAGTCCTTTAAGTTCCATACTCGGGTAATGATAATAATAATAATAATATAACTTTCATTCCACTCGCTTTTGAAAGGAAATGGCAAAGTGTGATGTAGATGTGAAATGAATGAGTATATAGACAAGGATGGAGTGAAATTTGAATGCCCTGTGTATACCACATGCTCATCTATTTTGTCGTCAACTTGTCTTTTCTCGGTGAAAAAGTTTAAGTTAGCTTTATTAGTTAGCTATATACCAGAGTCAAGGAGTGCGTCTTTATTCTTTGGACCCAGAGTTTTCAATCTAATCTATAGAGTGACTCCCATATGCTGACTGAAAAGATGGTTATTATTATCATCATGGATCCATACGGTACTCTTTTTAGGTCGAGCTTGCTCGTAGTCAGGGTCTTTAAATTGACATGTGTGAACTACATACGGATGTTGGAAACTAGAATTGGATCTAGCTATGCAACGAAAGTTTCCTGATGCAATTCTTGAGTTTGAATGTAAAAACTCGATTTAAAGAATTCAACTTTATGGAAAGCACAATTTATTTTATATGTAATCCATGCAATTTATGTACGGAAATTAGCCTTTTTCAGTAGTAAGCATTCGGAGATGATTTCTTTTCACAGTATGTAGAGAGAGGTGGTACACATTGGTGTGTATATGATAGCTGTAGGAGAGAAAAATGGGCTGCTTAGAGCTACAATTTAAATTTTCATATTTACAGCCACTTTGAGCATTTACTTCCGCTTGCTAAACAGAATGAAGAGAAACGGATAATAATTTCCTCCAAGAGTAAATCCATTTCCATTAAATTCAATCCATTTCCATTCGTAGCTCATTCAACCTTATTACATTACTTTTGGGAGGGATCCCATTTTCTAATCTGCTTTCACTTGCCAACATAATTCAGTTAGTTAAAGGTGCAAGTGAGTGTTCCACCCTCTGTTTTATAGTCACATACAGATAGTTGTTACACCCAATCCTTAATTTTTAACTAAAAATGAATTCTTAAAACGTTGATAACAACTTTTCCAGCCCTTTCCAACTTACTGAAATCCAGCATCGCAAAAATAAATACACTTTGGCAATGATTTTACTGTACAAATATTCATTTTAGCTACTAAACATCCTCCATACACTTGAAGGCTTTGCTTGATGTTGTGAAATTCTGAATCCATTCGGCGTTAAACCTACTCGTGAGCAATGTAAAACAAATATAAAGTCATTGATGGGCACTCATACTCATCCTCTGGCACTTATCTTTTTGTCCACATCTCTATTGCTTGGTTCAACTTACATAGGGGTTGTGGGATTACAGTGAAAGCATACTGGAAAATCAGAGAACACTGGTCTTGCACATTCATGAAATAAGTTAGTCACTCACTGTTGGCTAACAACAGTTGTATCTATAGAGAAAGCCGACAGAGAATATCATGGCGACGGTTAGGTAGGCAACTAAGATAACGGAATGATGGAGACTCGATTGCGTCGAGTGAATAATGTCAATATTTGGTCAAGCAAAGAGCAAATACAGATATTTATGGTGGATCCACTGGGAATTTCAGTATCTGTAGTTATGAATGTTATCTTGTCTAGCGGGCGTAAGTAGCGTAAATATTGTATTTAATGTCATTGGTATATATTGGGCACTTTGGATGCTAATGCTGCTGTGCCAGATTTTTTTAGCAAAGGATTTAGAGATTATGCAAGAAAGGATAAGTTTTTCTTTCTTCCTCTTTTAGATGATGAATATTGTATCATGTACATATGCATTCATGTGTCCACGGATATGCATAATATTTTTGTTTTATTTAAACGAACGTCATGAAAAAGAAAGGAAACATCCTCCTTTAGTATTATACAACTGGAATAAATGGGAAAGGAACCAATATATGTGCGCTTTGTCATTTGTGTTCTATTCACATGGCTCTTTCTGTAATGACTACACATTCTGATCAAATCCTTGTCAATCCACTTGATAGGAAACAGGAGTGGTTCTGATATTTGATCATAGTGAAATACCAAGTGGATGGATCAGGATCATTGAATAGAATTCAATGAAAAGGTTCATGCATGAAATATATGGAGTGAATTTGGAATAGAATTTTTATTGTATTGATCCGATATATGAGTCAGTATTGGCCCGCATGAATAATTTCAAATGACATTTTTCCAATGATTCTTTTATGTCCATGGAATCTACAGGGCCTATGGATTTTATTCTGAGAGCCAAATTCGTTTAGACTTGGTTACGAATTTATTGCATATTTATCCAAAATTTTGTCCAAATACTGCATAATCGCAATTTGTGATTTAGTATTCATCCCAGCAAATTTATTTATGTAAAAACTGGCGAATTTCAATATTTTTGCTTTGCAATGGAACTTAGGACTTTCTACTTGCAGTAGGATTATTGCTATTTCATTTGAACAACTTGAAAGCATCTCATCCATACAACTTTCTATCCTATTAAATTACTTTCTATTTGCAAATAACGAGAACCAAAGAGAAGAGAAACTTAGCTTTTGAAGACATCATTATTTTTAAAGTTGAGAAGACCCAACTTTGCCTCGTCAATGTTTCTATAATCCAACCCAACCTACTTTTCTCGATAATAATAGGTACATCCATACAAACAACCTCAATTGTACAGTTCAAATTACTTAAGTGCTCTCTCACAATAAACGACAGTTTTGCCAATTTACTTAAGTGAATGTTAGTATTAGTCTATATATACTAAATATGTGGTTGGCGGGACTCTAGCCTATAGGGTTCATTCTCTAGAATTTAACCAACTGCCCTCCACTATGAGAGTAAATAACCCAAGAAAAGACGGCTGATTGCCAAAAAATAGTAGTGTGCCCTTTAGTTTGAAAATAGCCTCTCATGTTTAGTCACTGTTGTTTATTCACCACAACCCTATCTCATAGAGTAAGTAAGTAAGTTCATTTAGAAACTCAACTGCTAAACTAACTAGCCTGGTTTGGCCAGTAGTCAGTGTGCTCCAAATGTTGGAAAGAAAACAACAACTTCATTCCTTTTTCTTGGCATTCTCTCATAGTAGAAACAGAGTATGAAAACAGACTGCTAGTTCCTAAACTAAAGTGTATAGCGTAGTTAGTTAGTTTTGTTGTTTGGCTCTCACAGTGAGTAAAAAACTCGCACAGTATGGCCTGGTAGTAATGTATTAATTTAAAAAGAAAGACGGTTTAGATTAAATTGGGTGGGCCCCATTATTGTCAACGACGGACTGCAGAAGAAAGTAATAACAATGGAACGTTGAAACAAAAGGAGGAAAATATGAGGATTATTTGCTCACTAGGAGCATTAATAAATTGTGAGCAGTTCATTTCATTTCACTTGGATTTTTAATACGACTCATGGAGCCATGAGTCTAAGTCTAAGTCCATATAGTACAGCTATGAGTTGGGGTGGTTCCACTTTTTCCATGTCCTCATTTAGTTTGATATAAGATGGCAAACAGGAAACGATAATGGTGTGAACGTCCATCCAAATGGAATAAAAATCACCCATAAATAACAATTAACGTTGCAGGAGGGTAAGCAAGAGCACAGACAAGCGAAACGTAAGTTGTTGTACAGTACTGACAGTTGGGAAAAAAACTGTGGATGTGGATTGCACACACAAACTGACTGACTCTAAGTATTGATAGATAGGATGGGCAATAATTCAAAGAGACAGAGAAGTTAAATGTGAAATGCTCGTGCGCATTTCCCCTTGTAGTCCATAGATGTGCCTTCCTGGATACAAAAGGATTCATTTTTTCATGCATAACGAACAAGTCAAACAAATATGGTCTTGGTAGTTCAAATGTGACTTATGCGTTAGTAATGGTCCATGAAAATAGTGTGTCTTTTCACATTCTTCGCCCATTTATTTCTACAGAGAAAAAGGACTGCGGCAATAATTTCAAAACCTGTATTATTATTATTATCATCATCATCATTATCTAACTTACTTGGCTTGGATATGGAAACCATGTTTTTTGACATATCATTTTACCGTATAGCACATTACTAATAGGTACTATCATTCATCATACCATGAATCTAATGAGATTTTTGGGGAATTTTATCACATAATTCACGAAATGCCAACAGCCATCAGATTGAGTATGTATAGGTGGGAGTAGTAGATTGTTGTAAACACTTGAAAACTGCGTATGCAACGAACACACAGGGAGTAATAAAATCATCGTGCAATGTATATTAGTTTCACCTACCCACTTTTTCAGAATTAAAGCAATCATCATAACTCCCATGGCAAGCTCTTTAAATGAGCTTTTTACAACAAGAAAATTTGCATCCGCTTTTTTATGTGGTAAGTTTTAGCCTCCCAAAGGCAATTCTCTAAATGAATGTTTATGTTGTCATGCCTTGACTTTAGGCTGGTGAAACCAATCTGTGAGAAATACACTAATGCATTGCAAGCTGAAATTTATTTCATGAGACGGCTCATCATCATCACGAGGAACTAATACTAAATATTTTACTGTGACTACACGAATACAGTGTATCTAACTGGGTTAGCTAGATATATTTCAAAGATCGCAGTTAAGCTTGCTTGCAAAATTTAAACGCTTTGCAAAGCCAAACCATACAAAATCTGTTTCCAAAAAATAAAAAACAATCCTCCACACAAGCATTACGTTTGCATACTGAATTGAATATTGCAATACTTGAGCAAATGATAGAAAGGTTCTGAAAAATCCTTTGTTAATTCTCTGAATAAGTACTATAGCAAATACATGTATCAAAGGTGATTAACACAGGTAAAATTTATGCTGAGCAAAAGCAACTTCTTAACTAGTAAATTATCCCTGTAAGGCATTAGACCTACCTGGTTATCCTTTTGGGTGTCTTCATGGGAGTTTTTGAATTGAATTAGTTTGTGAGTGGGCTCTGGTAGACACATGCTTCAATTTTTAGTGCTACCTCGATTGCTCTATGAAACATTAGCCGGAGCACTCGAATGAAATGCACGCTGAATACATGATAAAAATGCGTGCCCTAAACGCATTATTGCTTCTTAGCATGATATCTTTATAACAAGCCGGACACACATGGGCAAAACCAAAGTATGCAACATAAAATCAAACTTGATTCGCATTATGTATTTTGTATCACGTCAAATATCACTACAGTGTAAAAAAAAGTAGTAGTAACTAACTAGTAGTGGTAGTTTGATTGTTACACATTATTATTATTATCATTACAATCATTATTAATGCTACACCACTCCTGCTACTTATTCCCAAAAGGCGTGTATGACTGAAGATGCATGGAACATAACATGACAACATGTTATTATCGAGTTGACCACTTCCGCTCTTTGTGTGAGCGCTGTAATGATCAGTCACATAGTACATGCAGAATAGAATGTGTGAGAGATTTTTAAAGGGAAAAAATCTGAGCTACACAACTAATGCATGTGTGTAGTGTATACAATGGCACACAACCATGCATATTAAATATATAATTCACTTTTTCACTGCTAACAACTTTTATTGCAAGACAACCCACCTGGGGTTCACGACTTAGATTTGAGTCGATGATAAATTAAATGGAGTCCACCAATTATTTTGTCAGATTGTAATAGAGATCAAGTATCTGGCTAATTGCAATCTTTGGTTGAGTTTTGACTCAACTATGCAAGAAAACATGGTATTTATATTCGTTGGTTTGTAGATAGTAGATATAGCTACAATGGTATAGAAAGCTCGTAATTTCAAACGGGTGGTATCTTTTTATCAATACTCTTGTCATATTTTTTCCTCACCATCACCAGACTATGAAGTTACATCTGCATTAAAGTATCCCGCTATTGTGTTTCGCTGTGAAAACTGACTATGGTATTCTTGGTTGTGTAAGCGATATCAACTAGCTTGTGATGGGATTTGAAAAAAAAATTCTACAGAATAGTTTAATTTGTTCCTAGCTATAAAAATCTAAAAAAAATAGACACGCGTACACAGAAACTGAATGTGAACAGGTCAACCTTTGAAGCTGTTAGGAACAATGGGAGAATAATTTCCTGCAATTTATTCTAACGGGTTGGCATTATTTAAAAATAATAGGCAAAATAATAGCTGATAATGACAGCCAAGTGGGAACTCTGTCATTTCATTGAGCAATTAGAATTGTTTTACTCTCTTTATGACTGGTGGTCATTCAATATGGCTTTGACTGTGACTTGGAAACCAGTCCGTCTTGCTTGAGCTGTGAAAATGCAAATGAACTTACCACACAATCTTGAAACTCACAACAAAACTTGTACTGCCTATATGAAATGTCAAGAAGTAACAATAAAACGTGCTAACTAACTAAAAGTAAGTAACTAAACTAAGCTAATGGCCATTCCATTTGAGCAAACACTATTTTCCTTTCGTGCTAGAGTCAACGCTTGGGTAAATACATGGTACATATTTAGCTGTGGAAAACAAGTGCGGTGACGTTGTTGGGTTATTTCCTTCTCTATAATTCTGTCACCATTGCCGCAAATTAAAGTAGGTGGCAGAACAGTCATAATAGTTGTTAGAATGGTCGTTATTTCGTCTGTATCCCAAAATTTTGGAACAGTCGGCTGCAGAACACAAGTTTGTAAGCAATACTACATACTTAGAGAAAAGCATGAGAACCTAATACTTAAGGCATTTGATTATAAATGTATAAATGCACATGCAATTTATTTATGACCGACTAACTCATTTTATACAGCCGAGCCGAGTTAGAGGTAGTTAGTCAGTTAGCCAGGAAAGAAAATGCCAAATTACAGTCATATGGAATTTAATGACACATACTTGTTTACTAACTAAAAGTGACAAACATATGCTGCTATTTTGCTGTTTGGTGACTTTACGTTGCGAGTACACATATACTTAAAGAACATAATTAAATAAACGCAGTCGACGTCTAAAATCATTCCTTGAAGTTAAATCTAACGATAAAATAAAGAGCTGTAATAAAAGCTAATGGACAAGCTCGTGCATGTCCAAAATGTGCAAACAAACAGAATGGTGATGCTACAATTTGAGGGTTCGCGGATTTAGATTTTTCTTTGATATTCGTTTATTTCAGTGAGAAGAGAGAAACAACGTTTATTCGTCACTGCCATTCACCAATATTAGCCCAAATGGACTCAGTACATCACTTAATTTTGAGTGATAAGGACTTATTCTA
>Ga0210040_10010945_pt1 | contig 10336 bp, 3 predicted proteins | sample CryGeyCG12114_NA_FD_185462 | JGI IMG/M metagenome (GOLD analysis project Ga0210040, IMG submission 185462) | Groundwater microbial communities from aquifer - Crystal Geyser CG19_WC_8/21/14_NA (SPAdes) (version 2) | ecosystem: Environmental > Aquatic > Deep subsurface > Groundwater | place: USA...
GATTTTCTTTATAGAATGTTATGTAACTAGCTAACTAAAACTAACGAAAAGGGAAAAATGGCCAATAGTGTTGAACGAAATGTAGTGGAACACACGTATCACATTTATAACCTCATTGTTCGTCTGGGCTGCCCTATTTGCACCACGTGAGCAAAAAAGAGCTTTATTTCTTCCCCATGTTTTTTGTTGTCCAACTAACTTGCCATGTTTATATTTGAAATGGCTGCTGCTAATAGTCCGTTCAGCTGTATCACTGACTGGGCCAGGCTAAATAAAATTCGGTTTTCGGTAGTGACTAACTATAGAGTGTACATAAGATGTCCATTTTTAACATGGACTCTGCTACTGTCAGTTTAACTAGCAGTCACGGGGGAAAATGGGATCTCATTTACAAAAGGATTCTTTTTGTTCACCCTTGTTGTTTTCTTACTGTAGTTAGTTGCTAACTACGGCATGCAAAAAAAGGAGATATTTTTGTACGTGATGCATTTAAGATCATAAGGTTCATAGTTTCTTTTAGTTAGCGGCTTCTTCAACAAGCTCCCTATCACGTAATAATAAGTCAAATCTAGTTAGTTAGTCAGCAGTTAGTTAGCTGTAGCTGTTAGTAAGGAATTGTGTGCGGCATGTTTACAATACTACTGCATAGATCTACGCTACAAACTGTGTGTGTGTACATGAGGGAGGATTTTAATACAGAAGCGCAGTCTCATCCCAAAATGCACGTTCTCCGCCACCGTACATGTGATACACATAATACACGTTCCAGTTGGAACAACAGTGTAGTACGGAAGCAGAAATGAAGCGGCTTTTGAAACTGATGGAAAATCTCTTTTGGGGCAACTCGTTCAGTTCCCTGTCAACAGAGATCCGATAAAGAGCTGTGGTGAAATCCGCTCCCGTTTTTTAAACAGGAGTGAAAAAAGACCAGAAAAGAATAAATGTGCATTTAAAAACGTATACTGCACAACTCAAAGCATAACTAGCGGAACTGACAGTGAAAAAGTAGAGGTTTTTTTAATATGTAGCAAAACAGATCGTACCAAATTTGCATACGGGGTGCAACTTTTTCAAAAAATTTCAAAGTGTTATATACAGACCTTTGGTTTGCAAGCCATTAGGAAAACAAGTGCACCATTGTAGTATGGCTTAGTAGTCTCTGAGGAGTCCATTAGCCACTCTTAGTGACTGTGAGTTCTGTAATTGTTATGGACGAATGGTGTGTGCAGATTAATTAGAGAAGTATTACATTTCCTCTAATTGACTCTTTCCAACGGATTTCTGAGTGGCTAGTTAGTTTCTGTGTGTATGATAAGAGTTTGAACCAAAATACTTTTGCCTGGGTGAACTGACCTAACAGAATCTCGATCATGTCAAGTCAACTTCCCCTTCAAAATGTATTATACTGCTAACAATGCAGACAAACAAAAATAATTTTGACCACCGAACTTACTATGCTTGGTCAATGAAATCCACCCAACCTAATAAGTCAACAAATTTCATTTGATATCAAATTTTCGGGGTAAGTCGAGATGTCTTTTGACTAAGCAAAGGTTAATTACAAGCGATCATTTTTGACAGGAAAAAATAATTGGCATTGAAATCATGCAAAATAATCGTATGCGTATGTGTACAGGCCTTTCGCATCTACACATCTACTGTAGCAAGGTCATGTATACATAAATATAAAGCATAGGTAAAAAAAATCTCGTAAAATCCTCATCAGTCCAGTCAGTCAGTTTTCTTCTCCCTTTGAAAAGCAAACAACAAATGGAAGGGTGAATCACAAACAATTTGCTAAAAGGGAGGTAAACACCAACCACACCACGGTGACTCGAGTCTCTCATTTAATCAATTAGTGTGAAGAACCAAGGGTGGTTTACTCTGGACATGGCTCGTTGAAGCGAAAGGGAAAGGACAAGTGGAGATTTCACTTTCCACGTTGTGCCAACAAAGCCACAGAGGAAAGCAAACAGTAGATTATGGTTGCACACACAGCAACTTAAGTTTGCTCACAGAGGATCTATAGTCATGTATTACTACATAAGGTACATACATACCCAGACAGACCGGGACCCTCATTCTCAGGTGAAAGGAAGTGTGGTAGACAAATCTGTGCCTTGTTTTTACTCAGCGACTATGTTTTCACTCCTCTGTAGTGGTAGGTACGTTCGGCAAATGATAGCAATGCGTTAGTTCAAAGGCAGTTAGTTTCAACACTTTTGTAACTCTAGTCTATTTTTGGGCAAACTTGTTGATTCGGTTGAATGATCGGTGGCTGTGAAATACAGATAGGGTAGTAAGCTTAGCTTTATGAATAAATGCAGCGGAAAAATTCATGTGAAGGAGGATATGCATTAAAATGTGGTTGGTTAGAAGTTCACGTGAAAAATTGTGGTAAAGATTTGACAGGATTTTGTTTTAGGCACATTTATTTTAGTCCACCCTAGAGGCCCAGTGTGTAGTGAATAGTTTTTAATAGGTTAGAAGTTGTGGGCAAACTTTATGCAACCAGCCATGATAATTTGTAAATGAAAAAGTGTGAATCTGAGCTGTTTATGTTTTACTGAAGAAAAACGGATGGTGCACCAAAATATGGGAAGGAATGAAAAGGATTCTTGTGTTAGATGCTTTATTGCAAGAAGTGTAATAATCATAAGAGAGAGAGTGAGAGTTGAGCACAAAGAAAGGAATTCAAAGACTCTCTCGCTAAGAAGCATAATTACAGTTTAAAGCCCACGTAGACGATATTGTGTGTTCAAAGATTTCTCTCAAGTTTGTTAACCCCTGTGGAGAAATATTTGGAACGGTTTTGAATGAATTTGAGGCTGTAGGCAGACTTCATACGGAAGAATTTGACGTTAAACTGGTGGTTTAAAGTATTTTACCGTTGATTTTTGTTTGCGTTAATTAAATTCATTATGGAGAAGCATTTTTTTGCAAACAGTTTTTTTGTTTTAAGCTAAAAAAAAATCTTACACAAATTTACTGAAAATGCTCTTTATACAGACGTATAAAGACGTAACGTACGTATACGTACGTTGCTGTATTGGATATATATTTAACATAAATTCTATGTAATAGAAATTTACAGCAAATATTAACGCCTGAATAGCCCTAAGATAGCATACACAAAATAAAACAATTCGGGCTTAAAATACAGTAAAATCTATTTGTAGAGGGAGAAAAAACGTGACAATTTTGAACAGTAAAACTTTGTCAAGCTTACTTTTTTCACCCGTTATAATAGTTAACAAGAGAAACTTAAAAGAACGGTTGTCACCACCTATAATCAGTCATGTTCAAGTCACACAAAATATATGGCATGTCAAAGTCCATCCTCACACATGCACACGCATTTGTTCACATTACTCTCTTTAAGAAAACAAGTCTTTTCCCTCGATTACCTTAAAAAAGATACATTTCCCTATCATTGCCACTTAATGCAAACATTATTATCAAAGCAATGAGGTAAGCCAAGAATGTGTTGATAAAAAATTCACACAAACTACAATGCAATCCCATTCCATTGCCTTGTGTACAAAACAAAGCCCAGGATATTTATTAGTTAAATGATACTCTAAAGCATTCAAGATAAATAATTGAATGGATATTCACACTCTCAGTTACTTTTGTCTGTATCCAATGAGAATATAGCAAACCACATTTTATAGTGTTCGTAATCAGCAATTGTTTCCCAAGCAAGAAGAATTCCATTCACTGACGAAGACATATTGCTCCAATGTGTCTAAACGCTTCACTTTTAAACGGCGAGCTCCCTATGGAGCAAAATCAAATGCACTTTTACATTTCCCTAACTAACTATGTGCTGAACATAAACTGCTTCATAGTACCAGTTAAGTAGCCTAAGAACTGCTATATGATATAAGCAGTACAAGAGTCATAAAAAAAGGAACCAAGATCAAGTCGTAAATTCCTTATTTTATACGTCCCACGAATAGCTACAGCTTTAGATAGATGACTTAGGTGTGTGCATTCGTGTATTCGTTTTTGTTTTAACTAGCGATCGGTTAACTATGCATACATCACTGGAGTTTGTAAATTAAGCAGTAACTAACTAACCAAACTTAAGCCTTCATTCGTGCAGTTTTCAGTCACAATCTGTACAACTAACTGACTACTCACTAAAAATCAAAGGGAAACCTCTTGACAAGTAAAGAATAGGAGCAAGTGGCAAAGATTTTTTACCCATTTGAGTTGTCCCACGTGAGTGAGTGAGTGAGCATCTATATGCACTCGTAAATCTATAACTTTGTTCAGTTCAAATTATGGAAGAATATTATTGAAACTAACTGCCTAAGATTCGACAACGTGTGAAGGAATCATTTGTGGAATGTGAGAGCATGACATACCTCCCTAGTAACTATAAGCTTTGGAAATAAAGTGAATCTTAAGAATTCCCAAAAAATCCGTAGATATAGTTTTTGTGCACAAAAAGTTCTACTATATTCCCATTCATTCTTTTGTTCATTGCAGGGAGAAAAGTACGGAAATATATATTCCCCCTTATGGTGAATTTGAACGCATTTTTTAAACGCACGAGCATTCTTTCTGACACGAGTGAGTGAGTAATTTGACAGTTTCGGTTGCCTCTGCATAGAATACTTTATTTGGCAAGAATTTTACTCGTGAAAATAGTAAGTTCATTAGTTCTCAAGACATGCAGAGCAACTATGAGCGCCATTTCTGTCCACAGTAAATAAAAAGATGGGAGTGATTGTGCACTAAAAATGAAGTAAACGAGTGAGAAGCTATTATTGTTTACATCAGGATCCTCACTTTACAACATGCGTACCAAATGAACCATAACATTGCCAGTAGCTAGTAAATAAGTAACTAAAATACTAACTACCTACTTACCTACCATATGCATACGTTTTTTCTTATGATAGATCACTCGTGTTTTACAAATGAACCATGTGCAATGTTGTCACTGTGTAAAACAAAGATATCCCATTAGTGGGGAATATAATTTGAGTCGAAATGCACGGGCTCTTACAAAAGTACATTGCTACTGGCTTGCACTACAGTAGAACTTTACCTTGTAATGAGCGCTTTGTGTCAAAGGACGTAATGATTCCAACAAGATAATAACATTGGAGGATAAGAAAAAAAAATGGGCAACTTGCCTGCATTTTTTTGCCTCATCATCCGACAAGCTAGTGTATATTTCTACAGTTCTGCTACGAAACTAACTAACTAGAGTTAAAATATTCGTATGATATTGCATGTATGTAGTGCTGACAGAGATGATGACACTTGCAGAAGGGGGAAGATTTTTATTGAATTACGATGGACATGGACACATTTATGTATGGAATTCATGTGGTGCAAGCATGCAGTGCAAAAGTGTGGATTTTTTATTATCCACATCATGTGTCATCGGATATGTCCAATGAATGTATCCACTACTCGCCAAACTCGCCATTATTGTGCACGAAGCGCGTCTTTTCTTCCAGTATTGGTTTCCCAGTAGTATAAATGAATTTGACTGTTGGCTCGTGGTTTATGGGGGATTCTTAAATAAGAGAAATTCTCACCAGTCAGTATCTTCTTGTGGGTGATAGAAATGCAAAAACTGTGGTCGTAATGGCCTGTGAAAGTGTAATAAAAGAAAGTGGTTGGGAGACACGAGACACATGGAGGAATGCGTGTATTGTAATAACAAAAGGGGCTGCAGGGTATTTCTACTCTTCCAAACATATCGTATAGCTAACTTTTTACGCACAATTTATTGCTCCTCAAATGTATGATAGTACATACACTTTACGCACTTTTTTCTTGGCTGCAGCTTTTTTACCTTATGAATAACGATGAAGCTTTGCACGGTCAGTCATGAACACTTTTGGTTTACTGTAACGACCCGTACTATTGAGAATTCAATTCACACTACATCTTACAGAAAACCCTTTTAAAGCAGTGAAGATTACTCTGTTTTATAAAATATTTCAAAAACGGAGTACAACCTACTCAAAGTGTTTCCCCATGAAAATAGTTTGCAAGCTGGAGCTAAATAAATACTACATTCTACTGTTGTGTGCATCTGAATGAATAATAGTGCACGATTTAGAACGACAAGATAATCATTTACAGACCAAACATTTGTAACTAATCATGGTGAAACGACGGTTTTCATTAACTAAATGCAAACCTCAAGAAAAGGGGATGTAAACTAGCGCTGACAACTGAACACTGCCTGTAACTTGTACACAACAATCCATATCATCTACAATGAGAATCTACTACTCATTCCACTGATGAAAATAAGGAAGACAGAAATGTCACTCTTTAACAATATAACTATTTTCAAACAAAATATTACGTAAGTTAGTCCTCGGCTACTAACTAATACATATGGAATTCGACCAGCAGTAATAGTTAGTTAGTTAGTTAGTTAGTAGTATAGTAGTTAGTTAGTAATATACTAGATACACACTGATAAAGTGAAAATTAATGTTACCGCCACAATAATAATTCATATCAACTCAACAAGCAGTAGTAAATGTAAGTTGTGACTGAAACCCTCGCGAATTCGGAATGATGCTCGTCTATGTATCTCGATTGCTTTTGTGTACATGTGCTTAACAAAACACTTGTCTTCATTCATTCTCTGGTTCTCATTAGCATCTGTTCCCCAGTCTGTGTGTATCCTCTGACTGACTGAGTCCAGTTGGGTACTCCAAAGCAGCTAAAGCAACATGTATACATTACTAAAAGGCTAATTAGTCCCATGAATGCCCTAATTAAGTGTGAATGTATATGGCAATGACTAGTGCACGGAGAGTTAATAAACTCTTTTTGTACATGTCCAAGATTTTCAAACGCTCACTAGTTTTTAGTCTATATATTCCAAAATAAGCTCGCAAAATTATGTGAAGCATGTGTTTTTGAAATGAGTCAACATTATAAAAACAAAAGTAATCAGCTGAGACAGGAAAGGAAGTCGCGGATTATTGTAACCTTGCGTTTATATGCATGCAGTTAGTTTGGACAAAGAAGCTGCTGGAAGATAGCTATAACTTACGTTATTATTTAAGCACTGGTCTACAAAGAGCTGACAGTTGTGTTCATTTGATTTCAATGCTTGCATATTGTCGACTATACTTACGTTGGGCGGAGAATGCAAGTGAACCCGTTCTTTTGTCTTACTGTCATTCCCATTAGTTTAACAAATAAATCCTGTGGTGGGTTTTGTACTCGAGCAAAGTATAAGTTAGTTGCTTGAGATATTTTGGAATTTCAGAGAGAAGAAATGATTTTCTACAGTTTGAGCTATTGCTGTTGGTATTTAGTTTGTATGAAGAATGTTAAGATTCTTCCAAAATGGTTTTCTATTTACTGCTTTAAAAATGCTATAAATTTCATGTGGCTGGCTGGAAGTTTGTTATGTTAAAAAGTGAAAAATTATGGATAGGTAGAAAAATGTTTTCACTTGCTTTTCGTTTAAATATAAACAACGTGTTTTAAATAAACCTTTGAAAACATCTAATGTGCATATCTTTTTCTCTTTCATTCCCAAATGAATGCTATTACTGCTGCAGAGAAAAATCTTTTCCTTTATTTACATGCTTTTAATTAATAAATGTAACAGGAATGCAACAAAGGGAGAGTATAATTCCTTTTCTTCAAGTGCTAGTAACTGGTAAGTAACTGAGAAAACCTTGTTTTCTCAAATTTACCACAAGATGATATGCACTGTGAAAATGTGTTTACTCCATAATGCTCCTACTGGATCTCGTTAGGAAACTAAAGAAACGAGTTTCCTTTGTCATTCTTGTTCATTAAAACATTTTAAGAAAGAAGAGATTTCTTTTGTGAAGAAAGCTTGCGGTTTTAGTTACCTTTGAATGCATCCCAATCTGCTGGGGAATGGCAGAACGGCAAAAATTAAAAACTGCCATGCTATACATACGAAATTCAAACTTATGCTAATCCACATACTACTACCTCATAAAATAAAATGCACAAACTGAAACAATTATTGCAAAAACCAATAAAACGCATTTAAATCTTTATTTACAGGTAAAAACCAGTTGAACCAAAAAATTGCAAGCTTGAACGACTTTCTAATAAGCCAAAAAACATTGTATATTACGGGAGACAAAATTGAAAGGAAAAACATGCTGATGCAATGAAAATCACAAAGACTACGGATACAACTAACTAAAGAGGAAAAAAGTGACAAGGAAGCAAAGATGACAACAGGAGTGACACTAATAAAAAGGAAAATTTGTCCATCTTTGCTGCTTCTGTGCATTCTCCTTGTACCAGGTAATAATAATAATAATGATGATCGTGTTTTCCCTCTCTAACTGAGACTTTCAAAGAATTTTCAGCATGGGTAGTATAGATTTTCTTGACTAAGGCTCACATTGATAATTCCCTATACCTTACAAGCAAAGTTACAAGACGATAATGATGTGCTGATGACTTTGAACATATACCATCTTAAAATCAGAGTAGAGTTACAAACTAACGAACTCCTTTAAAACTATACACAATGGTAATATAATGTATTTGCTAAAACATTTTTCACCCATTGATAATGCCAAGTTTCAAGAGCTATTATTATCGTTCCGCATGAGCTACTTTTTTCTCAATGAGACTCACTTAACGGGAGCATGAAGTTCAAACTTTTAGTCAATTTAAAACGGCTTGACTGATAAGTTTTAAACTTTTATTTCTTTGTTAGCTTATTATAGTTGATATGGATTGAATAGTTTTTTTTTACTTTTGCTAATTTTCACTTTGCCCCTTTATAAATAGGACAAAGTTCATAAAAATTGATTTGAGAGGAATGAAAATAGTTGAAAATGTTATTCATATTGAAAATCCAAATGTCTTGATGAAATGCTTTGCAAGAACATTAGACTCCAATCCAATGTACATTACGTACCAGCACTGTATTTAGTTTCAATAAGTTAAGGATTTGTTTGAGTTGAGCTCAAAGAATTCTGAGTAAGAAGCTTTTCCACCTAATGAATGAATAGCACTTGCACTTACTTAGTTAGTTGCAGTATGAAAGATTTTTCAGGGAAAATTAATTTTATATCTCCTTGATTAATATCTCAATGACTCCATATATAACATTAGTTAGTTATTAATATTGAACGTAATTAATTTCTTGTTTAACTTGCACTTATTACTTGCTCTTGTTTATTGGTATCACTTCCTTGAAAAAGAAGCAGAAAGTTCAAGTTTTTATTTAACAAAAAATGAAAAAAATCTCTAGAATCAATATAACTAACTATACACTCTTTCCAATCCAATTCAATGGCACGTTCCAAGTGAAAATATATTATCTACTATTAGTCGCCATCCACATGAGCGATAGAATGTCAAATCGATAACACGATTAGATGTTCAGCTTGTTAGTTCATGTAAGAGAACGTAATAGGTGACTGCTGACGGACAAGATATTTCTACACATTTGATTCAGCCCAGGGAGGTGAAGAAAGTGCGGAAAAAAAGACAGAGTGAAAAAATGCGTACGATCTGAAACTTTACACACTTCTTTGGTGAAAGGCATTTTTGGCTACAATGTGCTTGTACTGTGAGCACTGTGTACGTGAGGGAGTGAAAGAATGAGTGCATTTCACTAGCTCTTCACGTACGGGGCACGAAAGCAAGAGTGGCAGATAATAATCCACTAGAGGAATAAAAAAGGATCCAAAGATGAGGGAAAAAAAGAATCCAATCATTATTGCTACACAAACTAGCTCTCTATTTGCTATTACTTGTAATGTGGATATGTGTTCATATACTAGTTTCGGACAACAAGCAAATCTAATCTTGTGCATTGTTTGTACTAAAAATTTTCGAGCGATAAAGAATATAATTATCTAATATGCACCAGTCAGTCGAATTAAAAAATGTATCACCAACTCAAGTTAACTACCTATAACTATGTACATATTTCTGAATCCTAATTTGAAGAGCTAACCAACTATAGACTGGATTTCAATGGTTTTGAGTGGCTTCATATCAGTCTCAAAACAGAAGCATATGAAACAAAGGCCGTTTTTGGATGACAAAGAGAGGATAAGAAATTAAGTGAATTCTTAAGGGGGAATTGACGTTCTCCTTTTCAAGAGTAGATGCATTGGAGTCATCGTCACAGTTGCACACATACTCTTACACTTTCTATACTATACAGGGGAGTGAAAGTGGATAAGAAAAGTGAGTGAGCACCGTTGAAAGGGAAAAGCCGCCCTGTTCTTCTCATAAGCTCTTTTCACACTTCAGTCAACAGTAGTAAGTAAGGTACCAAAAACTACCAAGTTACTTATAGTTAGTCACTCACTCACTTTTCCTT
>Ga0210040_10010946_pt1 | contig 10335 bp, 7 predicted proteins | sample CryGeyCG12114_NA_FD_185462 | JGI IMG/M metagenome (GOLD analysis project Ga0210040, IMG submission 185462) | Groundwater microbial communities from aquifer - Crystal Geyser CG19_WC_8/21/14_NA (SPAdes) (version 2) | ecosystem: Environmental > Aquatic > Deep subsurface > Groundwater | place: USA...
GCCGGGCGGCGCAGCGGATAATCGAAGGCCGAATGGACGGCAATGAAGAACAGCGCCGCCGCGCCCAGCAGCGCCAGGCGGCCCGCCTGGTTGCCACGCTCGGCCCAGGCGGTGCGGATCGGGCGCCACAAGGCCGCGACGACCAGCGCCCAGAAGATCGGCGCGGCGATCCCCGCCTCGATCAGCTGCTCCAGATAGTCGTTGTGGACGTGGTTGATGTAGGAGGGCAGGACCCATTCCAGCTGTTCGTGCGACGGGTACACCGCGGGGAAGCTGCCGAGGCCGCTTCCCACCGGGAAGTAGCGCGTGACCAGCGGCCAGCTCCATTCCCAGATCGACCAGCGCAGATCGCCCTCGACCCCGCCGAACCGCGCCACCGAGCGCGAGGCGACATCGGTGAAGGCGACGACGGCGAACAATCCTGCACCAAATACCGGGATGGCGATCAGCAGCCAGCGCTTGCCGCTGCGCAGCCGCTCGCCCGAGGACAGCACCACCAGGAAGGCGATGGCCGCCAGGCCGAACACGATCCCTGCGCGCGAAAGGGTGGCCAGCAGCGCGATGAACAGCACCAGGCCGACGGACACCACCATCGCCAGATTGCGCCTGTCCCAACCGTGCCTGGCGTAAAGCGCGCCGTAGCCGAACAGGAAGGTCATGGCGATGAACAGGCCGGTATGGTTCTTGTTGGCGAACAGCCCGGTCAGGAAGCGGCCGGCGAAGCCTTCGTGGAACACCAGCAGCGTGTTGTTGGAGACCACCTGGACCACGCCGATCGCCACGTTGAGCAGGCCCAGCACCAGCAGCAGGCCGAATATCCGCCGCAGATCGCGCGAGGGCAGCTGTAGCGCCGCCAGCAGCAGCGCGGCCAGCCAGATGAACACGAGCGCCGTGCGCAAGGTGGGGCCGACGGCCAGCGTGAGCGGCCGCCACCGATCAGCGACGCCCGCCAGCGTAAGCGTATCGACGGACAATTCGCGGCCGGGCAGCGCCTGCCACACCGCCGGCGGCAGCGGCAGCAATTGCGCCAGCGGTATCAGGCAGGCGAACGCCACCATCGCCTGCGCAGGCCATGAGAGCGAGCGCCAGGAATCGCCCGCGCCCCGCCACAGCAGGATCGCCAGCATCGCGCTGCCCGACAGCGCCAGCATCGAGAACAGCAACAGGCTTTCGGGCGCCGCGCCGCCGAAGATCACCCAGATGCACAGGACGACGGCCACCGGCAGGAACAGCGGGGAACGCGGTTCTGTCCGCTCCGCCCCCTTCGCCTTGCGCCCCACCGGCATGATTTTCCTCAAGAATATCCTCCCGGTTCGCCGCCCGTCCGGCGTGGACTGCGCGGGCCCGGTTTGCCAGGCGCTGGGCTTCGTCGTATCCGCGTGCCGTATAGAAAGGGCGGTCCGGGCGGACAAGATGCTCAGCGCAGGCGATGTTGGCCCGCGCGTTCGGGCGCCCGTCATGTGCCGTGCGCCATGCGCCCTGTTCGATTTGGATGCCAGGATATTTCGCGATGCATGATGTTCCCGACCAGCCCACGCCCATGTCGCGGCGCACCGCCCTTACTCGCATGGGCTGGAGCTCGGCGGCGCTCGTCGCCGTGGTGCCGGGGGTGGAAGCGGCTCTGGGCGCGCAGGGACTGGCGGGCGGTTCCGACTCCGGCGCTGACCCCGGCGCTGACCCCAGCGACGACGACGCGCTGCTAGCGCGAATCGTGGCCGGTCCCCGTCCCTTCATCGCCCGCCGCGACCGGCCCTATCGCCTCACCCGCACGTTGCGGATCGAAGGCGGCAGGAGCGTGCTGATCGAGCAGGGCACGCGCATTGTGTGGGAGGGGCCCGCGCGCGACGAGACCGTGACGAATGCGACCACGCCGGTCGCCGTGTTCGAGGCGGTGGGCGATGATGTGGTCTTGGCCTCCGCCGGCGAGGGCGAGGTCTTCGTCGAATGCGCAGAGCCCAGGCCTTTCGTCTATGCCGCGACGATGCGCGGCCGGCGCGGCTTCACGGTAACGAACATCAGGGCGCGCAATTGCCAGCATGTCCATGTGGACAGCTCGGCGCTGGAATACGGCGCGGTCCGCACGCAGGGGGCTGACATCAATATCGCCCGCGACGTGCGTATTTCGGGCGGGGGAGCAAGCTTCCAGAGCATGTCGGAGCAAGGGCACGGATCGTGCCTGCTGGCCTATGTCGCGGGCGCGCATGTCAGCGATGCGAGCTACGAGAATGTCGGCAACGGCATCCAGTGGTGGGGCGGGGATGCGGGGCTGCTCGACTGGCAGAACGGCGCCCGTAAAAACGAGCGCAAATGTTCCGGCCTGCTGATCGAGCGTGTCTCGGTCAAAGGCGCGCTGATCGGCGGCATCTGGGGCGCGATGGGCCGCGATATCACGGTGCGCGACTGCTCGGTCGAAGATTGCCTGGATGTGGGCTTCGATAGCGAGGGCTGCGACGATGTCACTTTCGAGCGCTGCACCGCTCGCAACGGCCACAATGGCTGCTTCACGGCGTTCTTCCTCAATGATGGCGTCCGTTTCGTCGACTGCCGCGGCGTGGTGGACGACAAGGCCTGGCCGCTGTTCCGCACCTACAACGTGACGCAGAGCAATGCCGACAATCGCAACATCATGGTCACGGGCGGGCGGTTCGAATGCCTTGATCCCACTGGCCCGGGCACGATGGACTGCGCGATGGGGCCGGTCCGCGAACTGGCGATCACCGGTGCGCGCCTCAGCAATGTACGGATCGATACGGTTTTCCTGAACATGCACCGGACCCGCATCGCGGACAACGAGCTGGTGTTTCCGCATCCGCTGCCTTCGGTCGCGGCGATAAGCGCAGGGGCCTCGCAAGGCTTGCCCGACGCGCCGGGCGGCGCGATCGTGGAGAACAACCGGATCGTTTACGAGGCATCCGCGGCGGCCGCCTCGGCGGTGGGGGCTGCGGTTGGGATCAAGATCCTGGAAGGCGACTTCAACACCAATGCGCATAGCCAGGTGAAGGGAAACCTCCTCTCAGGCCCGTTCGCGACGGGAATCGCCCTGGTCAGCGCCAGCAGCAATGTCGGGATCGTCCCCATGTTCGACGTATCGGGCAACCGGTTCGAGGGGCTTTTGCCATCCGCACCCCTGTTGAGCATCAAGCGTGAGGGCGAGTATGCGAGCGCCCCTGCGGTGAACTGGGATGCGGGCCAGACGCGGGACGGCGTCGCCACGAAGCTGAGCCAGGCTCTGGACCCTGCCCGATCGCCGCAGACCCGGTAAGCCGTCGCTTCAGCGCTTCAGGGCGATTGTTCGCTCCGTCCCCGTTCTAGCCCGCCTGTCCTATCAGGCCCTGTTGCGTGCGGCCCTGTTCGATCGCGCCGCCGTGCAGCGCCATGGCCGTGTCGACGAAGCGGGTGATTTCCGCGCGGAAGCGCTGGATGGCGAAGCGCTCCGCATTGGCGCGGCATGCTTGCGGCGTGATGATGTGCAGCCGGCTGTCGAGATGCTCTACCGCCGCGGCGATTGCTTCGGGCGTCTGCGAATGGAAGAAGACGCCGGTCTGCCCCCCGCTTTGCGCGTCGCTGTCGCGCCCGCGGATGGTCTCCAGCGCGCCGCCTTTGCCATAGGCGATCACCGGCGTGCCGCAGGCCTGCGCTTCCACCGGGGCAATGCCGAAATCCTCCTCGGCGGCGAAGATGAAGGCCTTGGCCCGCTGGAGGTGCGAGACGACCACCTCGTCCGGCTGTCGGCCCATCAAGGTGACGTTGGGCCCGGCCAGGCGCTGTGCGGCCTCGAAGTCGGGCCCCTCGCCGATCACCACCAGGCGCCGCTCGGGCATGTGGCGGAACGCCTCCACGATCAGCGGAATGCGCTTGTAGGGCACCATGCGCGACATGGTGACGTAGAAATCCTCCCGGTGCTCGCTGAAGGCGAAGCGGGTGATATCGACCGGCGGGTGGATGACCGTCGCCTCGCGGCCATAGGCCTTGCGGATGCGGCGGGCGACGAAGGCGGAATTGGCGATGAAGTGATCCACCCCGTGCGCGGTGCGGCTGTCCCAGATGCGCATGTAATGCAGGATCGCGCGGGCGATGGCGCTTTTCACCCCGCGCTCCAGCCCGGCTTCGCGCAGGTACTGGAACTGCAGGTCCCAGGCATAGCGGATCGGGCTGTGCGTATAGGCGATGTGGACCTGGTCGGGCCCGGTCACCACGCCCTTGGCCACCGAGGAGGAGGAGCTGATCACCAGGTCGTAGCCGGTGACGTCGAACTGCTCCACCGCGATCGGCATCAGTGGGAGGTAGGAGCGGTAGCGCTTGCGCGCGCCGGGCAGCCGCTGGATGAAACTGGTGTGAACCTTGCGCCCGTGCAGCCAGCCGCGGTCCTCGTCGGCCAGGAACTCGACCACGCAGAACAGGTCGGCCTGGGGGTAGATGGAGAGCAATTGCTCCACGCACCATTCCCCGCCGCCCTTCAGCGTCATCCAGTCGTGGATGATGGCCACTTTCATCAAGTATCTCCCGTGATGCTCAGGCCGCCGCCTGTTCCAGCACCGCGGCGACGTCGTGCGCGGTGCGGTCCCAGCGGAAGTGCGCTGCGCAGGCGATGTTGTGGCGCAGCAGCGGGTCCAGATCGGGCTTGCCGGAATCGACCATGGCGCATGCCTGCTCGATCGCGGCGGTCCATCCCTCGCGGTCGGTGCCGTTGACGAACTGCACGAAGCCGCCCTGTGCCACCTCCACCAGCGCGCCGGCATTGGAGGACACGCACAGCGCGCCTGCCAGCATGCCCTCGATCAGCGGCAGGCCGAACCCTTCGTAGAGCGAGGGCATCAGCAGGATCGCGCTATCGGCGTAAAGCGCGGCAAGCTCCTGGTTGGAGATACCGCGCCGGATGTCGATGCGCCCGCGCCTATCCTGGCCGGCCAGCGCGCTCAGGTCGATCGAGCTGAGCAGCGCCTCGTGCGCCGAGACCACGGTCAGCGTCCAGTGTTCGGGCACCCGGGCCTGGCGCCAGGCAGCAAACAGAAGGGCGAAATTCTTGTGCTGCTTGGCGGCGGCGACCACGATCAGCCGGCGCGTGCGCTGGGCGACGGGCCGGTGCCCTCCGCCAGCGGCGCCGTAGTCGAGATGATCGGCGCCGTTCTGCACGACGATGCCGCGATGGCGCGGCGCGCCGATCATGCGCTGGAACTCGGCCTGGGTGAAGCGGCTGACGAACATCACCGCGCGCGCATCGCGGCGCAGCTTGGCAAAGGTCTGGCGAGACAGCTGCCGCTTCAGGCGCGAGGCGGGGATGTGTTCGGGCAACAGGTGCAGCATGTCGTGCACGGTGGCCACGAACGGCGCGCGCCAGGCCAGCGGCACCCAGTAATTGGTGAACCAGGTGAGATCGGCCCCGCGCGCGTAACGCTGGAGCCCGGTCTGCTCGGCCAGCGAGAAGGGCGCGATCGGGCACGCGACCGGTGACAGGTTGGGCACGCCGGCGAAGGCGGCCCGCGCCGCGTCGGCCTGGTCGGGCGGGACCAGCGCCTCCACCTGCCAGTCGGGCCGCAGGCGGGCCAGCCGCGGCACCGTGTTGGCGATGACCCTGCCGATGCCGTGCCCCCACCCGGTGCGCGCGTCAACCAACAGCTTCACGAACACTCCTGACAGGCGAAGCCCGGCGATGCGCGTACCAGAAGCCCAGCCCGACCACCGTCCAGAAGAACATCATCACGGGAATGAAACTGAAGGCCGCATCGGCGCAGGCGATGATGGCGTACATCAGCAATCCCTGCAGGCAAGCGCTCGCCTTGGACAGGGACAGCACGCGCGTGCCTTCCGCCATCAGCAGCAATGACGGGACCAGCAGGTGGGCCAGGAACAGGAGGAGGCCGGGGATGCCGAAATAGTTCAGCACGCCGAGATAGACGATCTCCGGCAGCGGGGCGACCCGCTCATCGGGAAAGATGCGGACGTCATTGAGGGTATCGAACAAATAGAGCCGGCCGCCCAGATTGCTGTCGAACACGAAGGCCAGGTCCACGCCCAGGAACGACAGCAGCCCGCCGATGATGAAGCCCGTCAACAGCAATCCGCCAAGCATGTAGATCACCCCGAGCGGCCGCACGCCCTTCGATAGCGAGCGCAGGAAGATGATCATCACGGCAGCGATCCACACCGTGCGCGACAAGGTCAGGAACATTGCGGCGTAAAAGGCCCATTGCAGGTATCTGCGGTTCTCCAGCTTCAAGTAGAGCGGTGCCAGGATCGCCATGCACACGCCGAGGATGTTGCCGTTATTGTAGGTGGAGATGAGCTTGAACACGCCGCCGCGATTGATGAACTTGTCATCCAGCTGGCCCAGATCGTCGGCATTCACCGTGAGATAGGGAATCTCGATCCAGCTGCCCGTGAACTGCCGGTAGAAGAACAGGAATATGCCGTAGACGACCACGAAGCGGATCGCCCAGAGCAAGGTCTTCTCTATCAGCTGGATATGTTCATCAAGGATCAGCGACGAGAAGAACAGCAGCCCGAACAGCGGCAGATACAGCACGGACACGAAGTAGGCCATGGTGAAGCCGATCGACACGGCGCCGTTGCTGACCACCACGAAGGCGCTCCACACGCCCAGCAGCAGGCACGGCACGAATACCAGCAGCCGGTCGAGAGGCAGGGACAGACCCCCGGCCCGCAGCAGCGCGATCAGCGCCAGGGCGGTGGTGAAGATGTAGCCGAAGGTCAGCGGTATTTCCGCGATCTTGATCCCGCCCTTGGGAAAGGCCACGGCGTAGAAGAACAGGAACGCGATGACGGCCATCGTCACCGTCAGCGCGCCGCGCCCGGCAGCCGGCGCGGGCTTGTTTGCGACAGCTGCGCTCGCGGGAGCCACGCTTGTGGAAGCTGCGTTTCGGGGGATCGCAGTGGCCATCGTCAGATTTCCGGCATGATGCTTTGGTGCGATGGCGGGCTGGGGCCTGCCCGGCCGCGACGGTTTCCTTGCAGATCATGCGCCTAGGGGCAAGAGGCTGGGCAAAGGTTGCCCGGTAGCCTCACAAGGGCGGGCATGCCACGCAATGGGCAAAAGCAAACTGGACTGGGCCGAACGAATGGCTATCAGGCCCAGCGTTTATGGCGCAAGTCACGCTCAGCAATGGCCGCTCCTTCGCTGCGGACCCGACCGTCTCGATCCTCGATGCCGCGCGCGGCGAGGGCGTCGTACTCGAATACAGTTGCCGCACGGGGCGCTGCGGGATCTGCAAGGCGCCGGTCCTCTCTGGCGAGACGCAGGTGCTGCGGGCCGAGGAGAGCCTGTCGGCCGAAGAGGCGGCGCGCGGCCTGGTCCTCACCTGCTGCCGCGCGGCGACGAGCGACCTGGCGCTGGATGTGGAGCCGCTCGCGCCCGCCATCGTCCGCGTGGTACTGAGGACCCCGCCCGCCTCGCCGATGCGCTTCCTGGCCGGGCAATATGTCGACGTGATCGCTGCCGGGGTGCGCCGCAGCTATTCGCTGGCCAATGCGCCGCGCGAGGACGGGCTGCTGGAACTGTTGATCAAGCGCTATCCGGGCGGGGTGATGAGCGAATATTGGTTCGAGCGCGCGCAACCCAACGATCTGGTGCGCATCGAGGGGCCGCTGGGCACGTTCTTCCTGCGCGACGAATTTCCCGAAGGAAAGGCGCCCACCGACATCCTGTTCCTGGCCACCGGCACCGGCATCGCCCCGGTCAAGGCGCTGCTGGAGGAGCTCGCCGCCGATCCGGCCCGGGCCGCGCAGCACCGGCTGCGGGTGTTCTGGGGCAATCGCGAGGCGGAGAACTTTTGCTGGGATCCCGTCGCTTTAGGGCTCGATATCGGCTTCCATCACCTGCTATCGGGTCCGGACACGAAATGGGGCGGCAAGCGGGGCTACGTGCAGAAGGCAGCTGTCGAGGACGGGTTCGACGCTGCCGACACAATGGTCTATGCCTGCGGCTCCGACGCGATGATCGCCTCCGCGCGCGAGGCGCTTGCCGGGCTCGGCCTGCCGCCCCGGCGCTTTTTCTCCGACGCATTCGTCAGTTCCAGCTGAGGTAATTCCAATGAAGGCAGTCATCCTGGCCGGCGGCCTGGGCACCCGTTTCGCCGAGGAAACGAGCCGGCGGGCGGCCGATCCTGTGGCACATCATGAAGATCTATTCCGCGCATGGCGTGAACGATTTCGTGATCTGCTGCGGCTACAAGGGCTATGTCATCAAGGAATATTTCGCCAACTACTTCCTCCACATGTCCGATGTCACCTTCGACATGCGCGAGAACGAGATGGTGGTGCACCACAAGCGCGCCGAGCCGTGGAAGGTCACGCTGGTGGATACCGGCGATGACAGCATGACCGGCGGGCGCCTCAAGCGCGTGGCCGATCATGTGCAGGACGAGGAATTGTTCCACTTCACCTATGGCGACGGCGTGGGCGATGTGGACATCGGCCAGCTGGTCGCCTTTCACCGGGCGCATGGCAAGATCGCCACGCTGACCGCCACTTATCCGCCGGGGCGCTTCGGCGCGCTCAACATCGTCGACGAGGCCGTGACCGACTTCCTGGAAAAGCCCAAGGGCGATGGCGGCATGATCAATGGCGGCTTCTTCGTCCTGTCGCCGCGCGCGCTCGATTATGTCACGGGCGATGCCACCGTGTGGGAGCAGGAGCCGCTGAGGAACCTGGCGACTGACGGCGAGCTGATGGCTTTCGAGCATCACGGCTTCTGGCAGCCGATGGATACTTTGCGCGACAAGCTGCACCTGGAAGCGCTGTGGGACGATCGCAAGGCGCCGTGGCGGGTATGGTGAACGCCGGAGGAAACGTCGCCGGAAACGGCCGCTCAAACGGCGCCGTCGACTCGGCCTTCTGGGCTGGCAAGCGCGTGTTCCTCACCGGGCATACCGGCTTCAAGGGCAGCTGGCTGTCGCTGTGGCTGCAGCGCATGGGCGCCGAGCTGACCGGCTTCGCGCTGGCCCCGCCCACCGATCCGGCGCTGTTCGAGGTGGCGCGGGTGGCGGACGGCATGACCTCCATCATCGGCGATATCCGCGAACGCGAGGTGCTGGAGCGCGCGCTGGTGGAGGCCGACCCCGAGATTGTCATCCACATGGCCGCGCAGCCGCTGGTGCGCGCTTCCTACGACGATCCGGTGGGCACCTATGCCACCAATGTCATGGGCACGGTGCACCTGCTCGAAGCGGTGCGCCAGGCGCAAAGCGTGCGCGCGGCCTGCATCGTCACCACCGACAAGTGCTACGAGAACCGCGAATGGGCCTGGGGCTACCGCGAGGACGAGGCGATGGGGGGCTACGATCCCTATTCCAATTCCAAGGGCTGCGCGGAACTGGTCACCTCGGCCTATCGCCGCTCGTTCTTCGGCGGCGACGATACGCCTGCCATCGCCTCGGGCCGGGCGGGCAATGTCATCGGCGGGGGCGACTGGGCGCTCGACCGGCTGATCCCCGATATCCTGCGCGCCATCGGCGAGGGCGAGAAGGTGCTGATCCGCAACCCGCTGGCCATCCGCCCGTGGCAGCATGTGCTGGAGCCCTTGTCGGGCTATCTGGTGCTGTGCCAGGCTTTGTGGGACGAGCCGGCCAAAGCCTCGGAAGCCTGGAATTTCGGTCCGCGCGATGAGGATGCGCGCCCCGTGCAATGGATCGTGGAGCGCATGTGCGCCCTGTGGAGCCAGAACGGGGGCGATAAGGCTGGCTGGACGCACGACCAGAGCGTGCAGCCGCACGAGGCGCATTATCTCAAGCTCGACATCTCCAAGGCCCGCGCGCAGCTTGGCTGGCAACCGCGCTGGACGCTGGCCGAAGCGCTCGACAACATCGTCGCCTGGCACCGCGCCTGGGCTTCGGGCGCCGACATGCACGCTTACTGTTTCGACGAGCTGGAGCGCTTTCAGGGTGCCAACCAGTCTCTTGCCGCATAGGAATCATTGATGACCACTGATACCGCAACCGCTCCCGGCACTCTCGTCTCCGCCGACGATCTGCGGCGCGAAATCCGCAAGCTGGTGGGCCAGTATGCCGAAGCCCAGTTCGCCCCCAAGCCCTTCGTGCCGGGCGAAACGATGATCCCGCCCGCCGGCAAGGTGATCGGCGCGCCCGAGATCGAGCTGATGGTGGAAGCCTCGCTCGATGGCTGGCTGACCACCGGGCGCTTCAACACCGAGTTCGAAGCCGGCCTCGCCAAGCTGACCGGGGCGCCACACGTGCTCACCACCACGTCGGGCTCCTCGGCCAACCTGCTGGCGCTGTCCTGTCTCACCAGCCACAAGCTGGGCGATCGGCGGCTGAAGCCGGGCGACGAGGTGATCACCGTGGCCGCGGGCTTCCCGACCAC